>VOFH01002571.1_pt1 | contig 11036 bp, 15 predicted proteins | sample 5384091 | NCBI WGS metagenome assembly VOFH01 (sample SAMN12384727, study PRJNA508395) | human gut metagenome | isolation source: healthy gut G | host: Homo sapiens
AGCGGTTGGATGCTTTTTTGGCTGCTGCAGGTGAAAAGTGCGACACAAGGTGTAAATATATTATTGAATATATTTTATGGAGTTACGGTAAATGCTGCTATGGGAATTAGCACTAAGGAATTTGCTGTAAATAAATTTGTCTCAAACTTTCAGACGGCTTTTTATGCCTCCAAATAACGAAACTGTATGCAATAGGTGACTTTGAACATTTGCGCAAATTAATAGGTCAGTCATCCCGTTTTTTTTCTATTGTTGTTTGCCTTGGCTTGTCCACTCCATGCTGAACATTGATTTGTTCTGAAATTATGGTTGAAAAAAACAGTACCCGAATATTCGTCTGTATTTTGTATCTTAATTCTGATATATTCGTTGGTAGAAGCGGCATCCAAAAACCAGTAGGATTGGCTATTCACGCTACTGAAAAGTGAAGTTCTATAATATAGTCATGAGTATTGCTTTATTGATGAATATTATATTTTCGTTCATATTTTCAGACTGGGTTTCTACCTAATGTGGTGTTAGTGATAAACGTATGTGTCGGTATCCTTGCTTTGCAATACGTTTATTATTTGCAGGATACTACAAGGTGTTAAAATAGCAGAGTTTATTCGAAGCGTCATTTCAGGATAGTTTGTATTTCTGTGTTTGTAGTACCCGTTCCTCTGTATATCAGCAGATACTATAATCAATGGATTGGATTCTTCGTTACTAGTTCGATTTTTTTGTGCTTATTTACAGTTGTGGTATATTTTATAGGTCTGATAAGGTCGGAAAAAGAAGAGTACTGAAAGCTATTAAAGCAAAAAAATATTCATATTAAAAGGGTAATGTTCTATGTCAGAAACTAAATATTTAAAAATCGGTGAAAAAAACGTTGTTCTGGTTGCACTGCCTGTGTAGCTATATGTCCGAAGAAGTGTATCACAATGCAGGCAGACGAAGAAGGATTCTTGTATCCCGCAGTAAATATTACAGCTTGTATTCAGTGCTCAAAATGTGTAAGAGTGTGCCCCTATACAGATTCGGAATTTACTAATAAACCGGAGGAAGAAGAACTATCCATCTGTTATGCGGCATATAACAAGGATGAAGAGATCCGTTATAAGTCGGCTTCGGAGGAGGAATGTTTCGTGTTTTTGCCGATCGAATTATAGCAGAGGGTGGGTCGTGTTTTTTGGTGCGGCATTTGATAAGGATTTTGCAGTTGAACATACTTATGCCGAAACATTGCAAGGTTTAACTGTTTTATGGGTAGTAAATATTTGCAAAGCAGAATGGGGGATACCTTTATTTTGGTAAAACAATTTCTAAAAGAAGGTAGAAAGGTGTTGTTTACCGGTGGTTGCCAGATCGCCGGATTAAAAGATATTTGAAGAGCGATGACGCTAATTTGTTTTGCATAGATTTGATTTGCCATGGATCAGACAGTCCTAAAATTTGGCTTAATTATTTGCATAGCTTATTTCCCAATGAATCTGTTAAAAAATAAATTTTAGAGATAAGATAACCGGACAATATAACTCTAGTATTACTATAAATGCTTCTAAATCTGTATTTTGTGAAAAAGAGAGAAACAATATATTTTCGAAGTTGGCAATATGGTTTTTTTAAGACCTTCTGCGAAGTTTGCCCTTTTAAAAAGAGAATCGTGTAAGCGATATAACTATAGGCGATTGTTGGGGATTTAAAAAGATAGCTCCTGAAATGTATGATGATAAGGGATTGCCAAGTATGATTGTACATTCTGAAAAAAGGAAAATCTTTGTTTGATGCTGTTGTGCACCAACTTTCATTTAAAGAAACGTTGATTGAGGATGTGGAATTGTATAATCCGGATTATATACGTAGTCAACCATTTGTGTATAGTAGGCGAAAAGCATTTTGGGCAGATTATCATAAACATGAAATGCCGTTTAAAGAGTTGCTTGAGAAACATCTTGGAGAAACCAAGAAACAGAAGATACAAAAACATATAAAGAAAGTAATTAAGAAATGTTTGCCATTATTAAAAAATTGCGAAGTTGATAGGTAACTCACGAACCATTCAGCTTAAAAAAAGTAGAATCCATCATTGCAATAGATAAGCGCTTTAATGAAACCTTTCGCTTTAGTGGTAAAGAAATGTCCGCAAGTTTTAGGCGGCAGCCTGAATGGAAATTTATAGTGGCATATCGGAGATTTCAAGCAAACAGAGATAATGTTGTCGGGATATATTATCGCTATAAATTGGATTGTATAGAACGTATGACAGGTATTCATATAGAAAACAATCCCAATTTTGGGAAAGGGCTTATTATCGGGCATGGACGAATTATTATAAACGGAAATGTAAAGTTTGGTGATCAAATTTATATTACGCATGGAGTGACGATTGGCCGAAATGCAACAGGTAAGAGAAAGGGGACACCAGTGATTGGAAATAGAGTGCGTATTGGTGCCAATGCTACAATAGTAGGCAATGTCCACATAGGAGACGATGTGGTGATAGCACCTAACGCCTTTGTTAATATCGATGTACCTGACCATTCGGTGGTGATGGGAAATCCGTGTATAATTCACCACAAAGAGAATGCTACGGAAGGATATTTGGGTAATATAGATTAAATGACATGAATAAAATTACGAAAGTTTTGAAAGCGATTTTTTCTCTGGTAAATTCTCTACAGAATGGAGAAAAAATAATTTGCATAATTTTACTACGCCGGTTACGAAATTCAAAATGGATGCTGTTAAGGTTGGCAAAGGTACTTATGGTAAGTTGTTTGTTGTAACACGTGACTATCAAAATGTAAAACTTTCCATAGGAAATTACTGCTCAATAGCTGGTGGCGTGAAATTTCTGTTGTCGGGAAATCATCAATGTGATATAATTTCTACCTATCCTTACGAATTGTTAATCTTGAATTCCCATGAGGCAGGTATTGCTGTGGCAAAAGGGGATATTGTAGTGGGTGATGATGTATGGATTGGTGAGAATGCCATTGTTTGTTCGGGCGTTACAATTGGTCAAGGTGCGATTGTGGCAGCAGGTGCAATTGTAACCAAAGACATAGAACCATACGCCATTGTTGGCGGAAACCCGGCGAAGGTCATAAAGTACAGATTTAACGAGAATATCCGAAAAAATTAATCCAAATAAATATAGGGGAAGTTTTTGAAAAAGCGAGAAAAACAAAAAACTATTCAGTTTTACATTCCATTTTGAATGATAATAATATTGATGAAATTATAAGTACATGGCGTGATAGAGAGAATTAAACTATATTTATTAAGAGCGATAAGAATTGTAATCAAAAGGCGAACTGAAGGTCTTTGTAAGAGTAGATAGTGTACTACATGGCAAATTATTGCTTGGTAAAAATATCATTGTTACAGGTGCAAGCAGTGGCATTGGTTACGAAATAGTAAAGAAATGTTTGCTTAAAAGCGGCAATGTATTGTGTGTTGCTTGTACTGAAAGTAAGTTAACTGCCGGGTTTTACGGTATCAGATATATTCACTATAGACTCCAATGGTTATTCGCATAGTAACAATAGATGCAAAAGGGCATTTCGTTCAGAAGAAGTGGCAAAAAAGATTCTATTCTTATTGGGTAATGCTTATTAATTGCATTATTGAGAGGTGATTGTTTGTAATGGAGGTAATTCAATCTGCACAGATGCTTTTTATTGAAAATGTAATAATAGACACTCTATATAGTTAGATTATTTTATGAAAATATATTTCCCTATACATTTCGATGGTGGTAATCGTGGTTGCGAGGCAATAGCTAAGGGCACGGCTTTACTACTAGATAAACCTAAAGAAGAATTAGTCGGATTATGCCGAGATGTTAGACTTGACAAACGTTTGAAGGTAGATAAATTTGTTTCTTTGTGGAAGCGTCCATTATGGATACTTATTTTCAATAAGTTCTATTGTAAGTTAATGTCCTTCATAATGAAAGATAAGACAAAATTTAATCAATTAAGGTTTAGGCATCATTATGATGTGTTCTTAAATAATATGAAAACAGGTGATGTTCTTTTTTCCACAGGGGGGGACATGATGTGTTATGCTAACAATGAGGTGATATATACAAATGATAAGATACACGAAAGAGGACTTAAATCCGTATTATGGGGTTGTTCTATCGGAAAGGCTAACTTAACACCAGAAAAGATTGCCACTCTGAAACGTTTTTCTTTGATATATGCCCGTGAATCTCTTACAGCTATAATGCTGAAACAGGAACTAAAGTTGAATAATGTAGTAACCTTTCCAGATCCGGCTTTTCTACTTGAACCTGAAGAAGTAGAGTTGCCCGATTGTTTTAACCAAGGAAGTGTAATCGGTTTGAATATTAGTAATTATGTTTTGGGTGGTTTTGATTTCGAATCACGACTAGGCAAAGATATAGTGCAGTTTGTTGAAACAATTATATCCTCAACGAACAAATCTATATTGCTGATTCCTCATGTGATGTGGCGAAGACAAGATGACCGTATTGTCAGTAGAAAGCTTTTTTGATATATATAAGCATACAGGGCGTGTGTACTTGCTTGACAGTGCTTCATTGAACTATTGTCAAATTAGATATGTGATTTCTAAATGTTCCATCTTCATTGGAGCAAGGACGCATGCCGTTATATCTGCCTATTCCACTTGTGTACCCTGTGTCGCTTTGGGTTATAGCATTAAATCAAAAAGGCATAGCGAAAGATTTATCTATGCCTATAGAGACGGTAGTGGATTCTAAAAATTATCAACAAGGATCTTTTATGAAGGCTTATGACTTTGTTGATAATCACATAGACGAACTTAAGGAAAAATTAAAGACGATTATTCCCGAATATAAAGAAAGTACTTATGGAATAAGAAAAGTGCTTAGTAAAGTGTTTTGCAATGCTGATTAAAAGTGTCATTATTTACTATATTGCATCATCCCATAATTCAATATAATTTAGACAAATCAAAATATAGGTTAGTATGAATCCCCAAATAATTGCATTTTATCTTCCACAATTTCATCGTACAAAAGAAAATGATGAATGGTGGGGAAAAGGATTTACTGAATGGACAAATGTGGCTATGGCTAAACCCTTATTTAGAGGTCACTATCAACCCAAAAATACCAACAGAACTAGGTTTTTACGATTTAAGATTTTCGGAAAACAGAGAAGCTCAAGCAATACTTGCTCAAAAGGCAGGTATTAGCGCTTTTTGTTATTGGCATTATTGGTTTGGAAATGGGAAGAAGTTATTGAATATGCCATTTGAAGAAGTGGTGCGATTAAAAAACCTGATATGCCATTTTGTTTAGCATGGGCTAATCATTCTTGGTATAAAAAAGTTGGAACACAAATAAAAGTAATTTCGACCTTCCACGAGGTTCGACATTCTTGGTTGAGCAAACATATCCTGGTATTGAGGACATAGATGCCCATTTTTACTATCTACTTGATGCTTTTTAGAGACAAAAGGTATTATAAAATAGATGGTCGCTTTTGTTTGTTATTTATGCACCTCTTAAGATGATTGATTGGCAATTGTTTAGAGATCGTTGGCAAGAGCTTGCGCAGAAAGAAGGCTTATCAGGATTCTATTTCGTAGGTCATACAATGGAACAAGAATTCATAGAAGATATAAAGAATATGGGATACGATGCTGTGAATTTTTCCCACATCATCAGGCTTTTCCCCCATAAAGAACCTGCTAAAGGAATTTTGCATTATCTCACTGCTCTTAAAAATTCCATATCATTGAAACCAAAGTGGTAGAATATGAAAAAGCAATAGAATTAATGAAATCAAACTACTTCAGGAAGAAAATGTATACCCAACAATTATACCCAATTGGGATCATACTCCAAGAAGTGGAAATTTCTGGTACTTGTTTCAATAATTGCACCCCGAGTTATTTGCAAAGCATGTTTCATATATTTTAGAAACTATACGCCCAAAGAAAATAGATAATCAGGTCGTTTTTCTTAAGTCATGGAATGAATGGGGCGAAGGTAATTATATGGAGCCTGATATGAAATATGGAGATGGATATATTAGGACTCTTTATCAATGCTTAGAGCTAGGCAAATGATTTATGTTGACTTTAATAAAAGATAATGTAGAATCATTTTGGTTGCTCTAGTGATGAGTATGAATATATTAAGATTCATGCTCAATATCTATGACACAAATCTACTACTGTATGCTATATATGTAATAACAGCGATTGTACTTTTTATTCAATATAATATTGGAAATGTATTGAGGTTTAGTGTAAAAATAAGAAATATATATTATCTAAATGTTGCTATTCTATTTTTTTGCCTTTGTTACTTTTATTCCCTTTTTACATTTTCCATGGATACGATATCTACTTTGGTCAAGTTCATAGTTTCTACTGTGATTGCTGGTTTATGCATATCTATTCCAATAAAAAAATCAAAATTGTTTTATATTTAATCGTATTTATAAATTTAGCATATAGTGTACTTCTTCTACTCTACCCGGATCGAAGTGATGCATATATGCAAGGAGATGCAAATTATCTTAATGTTACCTTGACAATAGGTTGTGCATTAACAATCTGCCTGGCTTATTTTTTATATACATACATTATAAAGAATAGTCTTTTCGGAATGGCAGTTAGTCTTTCTTTATCAGTTTTTTATTTTCTTATACTAATGAGATTTGCTGCGAGAGGAGTGTTACTATTCCTCCTGTTATTGTATTATTTCTAACAACATTATTTTTTCAAATATCATAAACTCAAAACTACTATTTTCATAATAATTCTTGCAATTGGTCTCTTGTTCGTTTTTAATTATTTTATGCAGAATGCATCAGATTATGTCACTGGAAGGTTCCTTAGGATGTTTGAGGATACAGAAGATGAGAGTAGAGTTTATGTATGGAAGAAATCCATAGGTATGATTTTTGATCAATATTGGTTTGTATTGGGAGGAGGTATAAATGCATTCAGAGAAAACTTCGATTTTTATCCCCACAATATATTTATTCAATATTTTGGAGAGTTGGGGTTTTTAGGAATATTTTCGTTGATATATTGTGTCGTTTATGTAGTAAAGGAAATCAAATCATTAGTTTTATATATTAGTAGACATCAGGAATCTATAACATTTATATGTTGCTTTGCTGGATTGTTGTATTATTTCTTGACGTTCAATAAGTCCTTTTCGATTTATGATGCTTGCCCACTGCAAATTATCTTTGTGTTGACTATCTCAACAGTTTATCAATTAAAGAACAATGAAAATTAGTGCTTATGGTTAGTGTAATTATAACAACTCATAATAGATGCAATCTTCTTGAACGTGCAATTCAAAGTGTTTTAAATCAGATATATAAAGATTTTGAATTAATTGTGGTTGCAGATGGATGTACAGATGGTACTGATTCATTGATGAAAAAATATGAATCTGAAAAACGAATACAATATATACATTATTCTCCTGCAAAGGAGGTAATTACGCACGAAATAAAGGTGTACAAAATTCTCGTGGTGAATTTATTGCATTTCTTGATGATGATGACGAGTGGTTGCCTGAAAAATTGGAATTACAAGTTGCAAAAATTAGAGAAGATCCTGAATGTGTACTTGTTTATACGGGGATTCGTGTTGTGTACGTGAATGAGTGTATTGAGTATAGCTCTATCCCCAAAGCCAATGGTGATTTAAGCAAAGTTCTATTATTTAATAATATTATTGGCAGTACGTCAACCCCATTAATTAAAAAGAGCGTGTTAGATAATAGTGGGTTATTTGATGAGCAATTAGGTGCATTACAAGATTATGATCTATGGCTTCGAATAAGTGAATTTGGAAAAGTTCTTGTAATTCCAAAAGAAATGGTCAATTATTATAATTACACTACGGGCAAACAAGTTTCCGCTATAACTGATAGATATGTTGATGCCATTGCTTATATTAATAAAAAAAGTATTCAAGAAGAATCAATAATCTGTCACCAGAAGAAAAGGTAATCAAAGAAAGTTGTGACTATTATTTACTTGCAAATAAAGCAATGAGGAATAATAACAAGAAGCTTTCTCGTAGTTATTTTATCAAAGCGCTACGTGTGTGAGGTTTAGGGTTAAAATATTTGATCTACTATGTCTTTACATTTACTAGCTATAGGACATTGTTAAAGTTTAGACGTTATATTTGGTGAGAATAATTGAACAAAAAATAAATTACCAGTTGAATAAATACCCAGCGGTAAAGAGGGTAATTATGTGCATACCAGTTGGGAATGTATGCTATATCTCCAAAAATCAAGTCGGAGGGAAATATAGTGAGAATCTCTCCAGATGAGAAGGGAGAATATTTTTTGGTTATTACGATAAATCGCCTTGGGGATGCAGGTATGCGATATGTGATTTGTATGAGAGCTGAGGATACTTGGAGTGAGCCAGATCCGATAAGAACCGCAGACATTCTGCTCATTGACGTTCAAAATGGAAATTCAGTGCGTAAGGTAGCTACTACTCATACATGGAATGTACAACAAGGATGCATGGCTCAGTGGTTGGGACCTGATTTTTAGTAAAAGAATTCTCTACAATGATATGCGTGAAGGGAAGTATTGTTCTGTGATTTTAGATGTAGAGACAGGTGAGGAGCGTGTATTACCAATGCCTGTGTACACTGTATCAACTGATGGTAAGACTGCTCTTTCACTTGATTTCTCTCGCCTTCATAATCTTCGCTTGGGGTATGGTTATGCTGCTTTACCAGAGGTAACAAAGGGGATAGCTTTGCCTAAGACCACAGCTGTGTGGAAGATGGATATTGAGACTGGAGAGGTGGTGGATCTTTTGAAGTATATTGATTTTGCTAACTTCCATCCAAGGCATGAGATGCAGGAGGTGGGCAGTATACATAAAGTGAACCACTTGATGCTTTCACCAAATGGAAAACGTTTCATAGTATTGTATCGTTGGTTCTGTGGTCATAGAAAGTATACTCGTTTGGTAACTTGCAATGTGGATGGAACTGACATGTATGTGCTAAACGATGACGATATGGTGAGCCACTGCTATTGGAAGAATGATGAGGAAATTATTGCTTTTGAGAATAAACATGGTAGTGGACCGGGCTATTATCTGATGAAAAGATAAAACAAGGGAATATAAACATCTATGGAAAGAATTGTGTGTAGATGGACATCCAAGCTATTCTCCAGATGGTAAGTTGGTGGTGACGGACAATTATCCTGATAGAACGAGAATTGCATCTGTACGTATTATGCGGGACAATCAGATAGAAGTGGTTGCACGGGTATTTGCGCCGTTCCGTTATGACAATGATACACGATGCGATTTACACCCACGTTGGAGTAGAGATGGGACAAAGATTTGCTTTGATGCTGCTTTTTGAAGGGCATCGTGGACTATATGTAGTAGATATTAAAGCTTAAGGATGTTTCAAGATTATAATATAGCTGTGCTTTTATCCGTCTATAAGAATGATAGGGCGGAATTTCTGCGGTTGTCCATAGATAGTATTCTAAATCAATCGTATAAAAATATAATACTATATATAGGGGTAGATGGGACTATTGGTGAGAAACTATATAAATGTTTAGAGCAATATGAACAAGAAAAAGAGGGTGAATATTGTTTATTTCCCAGAAAACAGAGGACTTGCTGTGGTGTTGAATGACTTGTTGATATTATGTAAAGAAGCGAATATAGAGTATATAGTTCGTATGGATGCAGATGATATTTCAGTAACTAATAGATTAGCGAATCAGGTGAATTATTTACTATTGCATCCTGAAGTTGATGTTGTAGGAGGTCGTATTGAGGAAATAAACGAACAATCTGAAAGAAATGGCAAAGTGTTACATACCCCTTAACCCATCAAGAATGTTTTAAATTCTTTAGATATCGTGATCCATTAGCACATCCCGCCGTGATGTTTAGAAAATCCTTTTTGATAAAGCCAAAGGCTATCGGAATGAATACCGTAAAAACCAAGATACTATGCTATGGTTTGATGGATTTATGAATGGATGTATTTTTGCAAATCTGGATGAAACGGTATTACTCTTTTTCGTGTCACTGACGATTTCTATAAGAACAGAAGAAATGGTTTTAAGCGGGCGAAGAAAATGTTGAAAGATCGATTTATGATAAATAAGTCTCTTCACTATGATTGGTCTGCTTACCTCTTTTCATTTTTGATGTTTATAATGACTCTTACTCCTCCATTTTTGAAGAAGTTCTTGTATCGGATTAGATGAAATTTAGAAATCTCTGTTTACTTCTGTTTTTTTTGTAGTTATTCGGTATATCTATTTCCTCAATATTCTTACGGAGTTACAGGGTTGTTGCATTCTCCTTCGGCGGAAATGCAGCAAGATAAAACCGTTATGATTGGTGGGGGATTTTTAAATGAGAACTTAACTCCTCCTCGATTTAATTATAATACATATAATTACTACTTGAATGTAACCATTTTTCCCCTGTTTGGAAATAGCATATACTTGTACCCTTTTTAAGGTAACTCCTCAATGGGGAGTGCAATCTCAAATGGGAAAGTTCACTAATCAGGATCGGTATTTCTCGCTTCGGTTAAGGGTTTTGAAAGAAGAACAATTCTTTAAATATATGCCAGCAGTAGTTTTAGGCACATCTGATCCGTTTACAGAAAGTAGGGGTGGAGAGATAATGCCTTCGGGCGATGGTGGTAATGGATATTTTTCTCGCTTTTTATGTTGCAATGACAAAACATATTCCAGTAAATAAAGAAGAATTAGGACTACATGTATCTTATCTTTATAACCGCCGTAATGATTACCATCTGAATGGCATTGCCGGAGGGATAACTTATTCCCCTTCCATGTTATCTGATTTGAAATTAATAGCTGAATATGATTCACATGATATTTTGATAGGAATGAATTATCTTCTCTTTCATCATTTTTTTTGTACAAGCAATGATGCAGAAAGGGAAATATTTCTCCTGCGGACTTACATATTTGATTCATTTAAAATAATTCGATATAGTGGATCATGAAAATTCCATTT
>VOFH01002772.1_pt1 | contig 11027 bp, 14 predicted proteins | sample 5384091 | NCBI WGS metagenome assembly VOFH01 (sample SAMN12384727, study PRJNA508395) | human gut metagenome | isolation source: healthy gut G | host: Homo sapiens
TTCAAACAAGAAGTTATCAGTGATTATCTTTTAGAAAACAGCCAACTACAGCGACGCCAAATCCAAGAAAACCTAGAACATATCCAAAGAAATTATTTGTTGTCACAGCAATTCCTTAAAAGTATTATTGTAATCCCCAATAACTCAATCTTTAATTCCTTTCATCGCAAATACCTTCGTTACAAACTACGATTTATCATTCTTATATTTTTAGACGAACCTTATAGCATATACATTTCAACAATAAATTTCACCCAAACACTTCCTTCCAATCTTTTTATATCTGGCTTTTTTCTGCGTCATCAAATAAGCATTTTTCAGATATTTTTGTCCTTTTTCTGTTCACAGTTGAAGATAAAGAACCTTTATGATACATCAGCCATTCATCAAGGGAAAGTGCTTTTACGTTTGTAATGGGCATATTGCAGTAATCCGCAATTATGTTGTTGCTGTAGCTGTAAATCTCCTTCAATGAAAGGCCCCGTTATCTTTTGGGATAATAGGGCAGCATTAGTTTGGCCTTTTTGAATGGAAAGCACAAAGTCCATATATTCGTTTGCAATAAAGTCTTGATTTCTTCCACATCGTAGCTTAAAACATCATTTCGGCTTATTTTAAAGCCGTTTTTTATTTTGTTTAAAAGCTGCTGAAATACGGAATAAATATTTTTCACAGCCTCGGTTTCTTCCGCCGCCTGCATCTCGGAGATGGCCTCCAACACATATCCGTTTGGAGGAAGAAGAACAATAATCTTTCCGTTTTTCAGCTTAACAGGCAGTGTTTTCTGCTTTGGTTTTGTAAAATCGTACATGGCAATTCTCCTTTATTCTTCTGTGTTTTCTGCACCGACACCCCAGTTAATCAAAAGCTTATGCCCCTTGCTGTCAAGCTTTTCCGTTGCCTTAAAATCAAGGTCACAGACAGTCATGCTGTCCTTCTTTTCGCTCAAGGGTAAAACCACCCTCAAGCTGACCGATAATCATGGCAGACATACTTTCATCCGCCGCCACAAAAACAACTGCATAGTATTTATCCTTAAAATTCTTAATGCCGCCGATATAAATATTTGAGCTTTTATCTGTGTTGTCAGGGTGATTTCCGAGTTGGGTGCCATAATGCCGAAGGTATCGGGCATAAATGTGCCGATACTGCCTTTGATGCCAATGTCCTCACCGGATAAAATCTTTCTTGTTATTTCCTACATATCGTCCTTTATAGGTATCAATGGTAGGCGTATAGTAAATAGACGCACCGCCGGAAAGGTAGCCTTTTCGGTTGTCTTCTACGGCAATCTCCGATATTTTAGGAATGGCACTGCCTTTTCGTACTCCTTGATATACATATATCCGGAGCCAATGGCAATGTCCTCCGTCTGCTTTGTGCTGTTTCGGGAATTTTCATTTTTTCACGCTCCAATCTTTTTATAAGTGCTGATGTTATAGTAGGTTACAAAGATATTTGATTCCGCAAGCCATATACTGTTTCCGAGGAAAAAGGAATGCCTAACGTATTCAGCAAGCCTTCCAGTTTTTCCTCAGACTGTATATCCTTTTTTGTTGTGTACAGTTCTATGCTGTAATCATAGCGGTACATGTTATTTTTATTGTCACAGCCTTCCGCTTTTTTATTGCAGAGAAAACAGAGAAAAGGCGGTTTTGATTATCGGGGAAATGACTGTAGGCAACCGGAAGTTCTGTTTTATCCAAAATGCTTTCATTTCTTTTTCATCCATTTTGCAGAACCTCCCTAATTCGCCGTTCTACGTTTTTCCTTTGCTTTTTCCTCATTTGGCTTGATATGAGGATACAGGCGTTCTTCCGCCTTTGGTATGCACCTGTTTTGTTTGCCCTTTGTTGTGCCGACAAAATTTTGATGTCCTTTTTCCAGAAGGTGTTAAATGTCCTGTGTATTATAAATTTCGTACTGTACATAGCCACTGCGAGATGTTTTCTTGATTTTCCAGCCACGAGAGTATTTTTATTTCCCATTCGCTTGCCTTTGGGACTGTCTTTTTCAGATTTTCCTTAAGAATACTGCTTTTTCTTCCTTGCAGACCTTAGCTATTTTCTCTGATGTCTCCTCGGTGTACTGCTTTATGCAGTTTAAAATTCATTTGTCATTTCCTGTACCGATACTTCCATAGGATTCCTCCGATTCCGCTTTATTTTTATTGTTTTGCCGTCATAGTCTGCAAAGTCAACTTGAATTATGTTGTAGGTTTTACCACGGAATACAATACGGTAATCCACAGCAGAAATCTCTGCCCTTTTTTGCAAAGCGAACAGCAAAGGCTACAGAGTGCTGTTCCTCCGTATTCCGTTCTGCTGTTCCTTTCCTCCTGTAGTTTTAACAGACGCAAAGCAGAAATAAAAATCCTGCCACTGCCGAAATACATTTCCCACATCGTCTGTTTGTGTACTTCCTTTTTGAATCAAAATCCGCTGATTTAGTTTTGAAATATCCATCAGAAACCTGCCTTTCTGATGCCGAAAAGAATGACCGCAGAGAAAGTGCAAGCTCCTTTGTAGTCAGCATTTTCTCTGTGTTCATACAGATAAGCAACAGCATACATGACAGCTATCTTGAAGATACACTCTCAAATTCATCTGCCGATAATCTGGCTATGTCTGTACATAGGTTTTTGCTGTTATTATTAGGTTTTCAATCAAAGCGTCATCATCATCAAAATCCACCCGCAGATATTTTTTCATTTCCTCCAAAGCTACAAGCATTTATTTCACCACCGTTAGTCTGCTTTCAATCTTAAAATCTGCACCGCCTCGGAAGGATCAATTTGCCGTCCCACGTTCCTTTGCAACATAACCAATCATGCCGTTGCCTGCGAAAAAGCTCTGCAAGCTGTTTAAAGGAGCGAGTTCCTCTGTCACCAATGTTGTAATAGCTGTAATCACCGAAAGCAATGGCATCCTCCGGTGCGTATGCGGAAGTATGAACATCATAGCCTAAAATTTTATCCGGCTCTCCTGCCTGATAGGAAGGCTGCCACATATAAGCACCGTTATTGTCCTTCAATTTTCGGATTACAGCTAAGTTTTTATCATTGATGATAAAGGACGCATTTTTGCGGTACGGACGCTTCAAGGCATAGATTAAATTCAAAATATCATCCGCTTTCAATGCCCCTGTCAATGTTTCCGCTATTTGTGCCGCCGCCTGTTTTTGCAAAAGTCCCAATGGCTGACCGACACCCGTACCATTGAGAAATGCGTCCTCCTCAGCATTGGCAAGTGCCTTGCCGAACTGGTCAATAATGTAATTCTCCAAGCCAAAGGCATTATCGTAGAGCAATTCCTCCGTTACCTTGATAGCAACATGGAGTTTATGGGCATCCAATAAAATCTGGCTGAATGTGGCATCACCAAAGGTTAATGCACCGCCTTCCTCAATCCATGCGGCAGCAGGCTTTGTTGCCGCAATATTGATTTTGTGTTCGCCGGAGGTGGTAATGACACGTCCAAGCTTTCTCATAATATTTTCTTCTTCCAAGGTATCAATCAAACGGCTGTCATACTCCTCGGGAACAAGGTAGCCGCCGTCAGCATCCACGCCTTCCTGCAGAATGTCGGATACCTGACGGAAGTTGGTGCGAAGTGCCGTAAGCATACCGTTTTTGTAGGCATCAGACGCTCGGCCAGTTTTATTAGAAATTTGTTTATCACTTACAGGCTTAGTCACGATAGGCGTATTCACAGGTCTGTTGAGTTCATTCTCCATTGCCTCCATCTGCTCCATACGCTCAATCTCGGCACTGTAATCTTTACTTTCTTTTCCATCTCGGCATAGGCAGTTGCGTCCTCAGCAGAAAGCAGACCATCCTTATCTCGTCTGTCTCCACAAATGCCTTTGCACCTTCCCATACTTTATTTCTGAGTTCTCTCAATTCTAAAATCGTCATACTTATTACCTCCAGTTTTTGATTAAATCCAAGCGTTCCATCAGGGTATCTGCATTGGTCTTGGTTTCAGATTTCTGTTCAATTCTGCACTTTGCGGCAATTTTATCCATCAAATGATTTGTAACAGCAGTACGGGAATATACATTGCTGACCTGTGGCACTTCCACAGCATCGGCTGTATTTCTATGCATGATTTCATCCGCAAAGCCCATCTCGATTGCGCTGTTGGCATCCATCCAAGTTTCTGCATCCATCAGACGAGACAGCTTTGCTCGGCTCAGTCCCGTTTTGATTTCATAGGCATTGATGATGGATTCCTTTACCTCATCAAGCATTGCAATGGCTTTCTGCATATTTGCGGAATCACCGAAGGCAATCGTCATAGGGTTATGAATCATCATCATAGAAAACAGGGGACATGATAACCTTTGTGCCTGCCATAGCAATTACGCTTGCGGCACTGGCTGCGATACCGTCGATCCTGACTGTGACAGTCCCCTTGTAGTTTGCGAGCATATTGTAGATTTGTGCCGCCGCCACGCAGTCACCGCCGGGGCTGTTAATCCAGACTGTGATATTGCCTGTCCCTGCATTCAGTTCCTCCTTAAAAAGCTGTGGCGTAACATCATGCTTTCCTCAGCAATGGGTGCCGTTCAGAAACAGCGTTCTCTCCACCGTTTGTTCCTGCGTTTCTTGATTTGTCACTGTCCTGTTTTTCCAATTCCAGAACTTCTTCATCCCCTTCTCGTTCTCCTTTCTTTCAGCAGTAGTTGCTGCAAATATTCCTGCATCGGCAAGCTTTGTCATGTTGCCGTTGATGAGATAAAGGTCACCGCCGTCCTCGACTGAAATACGGTCAAGGTTTTCAAAGTTCTCTGATGTCATTTTGCACTCATCCAGCCGTTCTGTCTTGCAATGGCATAACCACTCATGCGGCTTGCATAGTCCCCACGCAAAGGCCGTCTACATTGAACTTGATGAAATATTGAGATTTGTTATTCGGAGAAATCAACACTCTTGCCATTGACTGCTCCCATCTGACAAGCCAAGGCTCAAGGTGTATTTCACGAATTCAGTGACTGCTGCTCAATATTAGAAAAGCTCGACTTCTCAAGGTCACCGACCATGTGAGGAGGGACTCTGAAAATTCGAGCAATTTCGTTAATCTGAAATTTTCTTGTTTCCAAAAACTGTGCTTCATTTGGTGAAATGGAAATCGGCGTATATTTTAGACCTTCTTCCAAAACAGCCACCTTATGACTGTTGGAAGAACCGCCGAAGGCTTCATTCCAACTGTCACGCACCTTAGACGGGTCTTTCAGTGTTCCCGGATGCTCCAATACACCGCTTGGTGCAGCACCGTTTGCATAAAACTTACTGCCGTATTCTTCAGCGGCAATGGCAAGACCGATAGCATTCTTCGCCATTGCAATAGGACTGTATCCCACAAGACCGTCAAATCAAGACCTGGGACATGAAGTATGTCTGTCGGTTTCAAACGAACCGTTCCGCCCTTTGTGGTCTTTGCCTCATCAGTCGAGGTCTGATATTCATAGTAAAGCTGACCTTTATCATCTCTGTTCACCGTCATGCGGTTTGGCATAAGCGGATACAGAGCCACAACCTCACCCTTTCCGTTTCGGATAATCTGTGCATAGGCATTGCCCCACAAAAGCAGATGCGTCATAAGTGTTTCCCGGAACACAAAGCATCATTTCGGGTTTGGCTCATCATGCAGTACAAAAATACAGCGGATGTCCGACTGCCTTTTTCCTTACTTCCGTCATCTGTATATCTGTATAAATGAAGGGGCAGTCCTGCCACCGCCTCCGACAAAATACGTACACAGGAATACACCGCCGTCATCTGCGCATGGCAGCGCTCATTTACGTTCTTGCCGGATGCGCTTGTGCCCTAAGAAAAATCGGTATGCACTGCCTGCCGTACTGTTCTTTGGGTATCTCTGGTACGAAATAATCCGCTCAAAAGTCCCATAGAATCACCTTCCTTTCTGAAAAAACGGTATAAGAAAAGCAACTCCGAAGAGATGCTTAACCTTATTACATATTCTTTTCCTTATTTTTATATTGTTTTTTAAGGTAATAATTGAATATTTACGGAAATCATTTCAATCTGTAATAGCAAATGTTCTTCCCTGCTCCTTCTCTTTTCAATTCACCTGATGATACTAACTTTCAAGTGAACCTTCAATAGAACTAATGCTGAGTGAAGGACAAAGTTCACGAATATCCTGTTTAGTAAATCGACCAATCTTATTCAGAGTGGCGTCTTACCATTTCAAAGCAGGAAGTTTTTGTTTCCACTAAAGCAAATCGGTCTTCAAAGTCTTTATAAGCCGCAAGAACTGTTCCAAGCAAATATTTGATAAAAGGAACTGCATCCTCCTTACCTTCGTGCCAGCCAATCTGTGCCTGACCAAGTGCGTTATAATATAAATCTTTATTTTTTGCAATTTTTGCTTCCAAGGATATATATTTTCCACATAAAACCCATTTCTATACAACAAAAGAGTTGTCAGCAGTCGGCTCATTCTTCCGTTGCCATCGTTAAAAGGATGTATACAGAGAAAATCATGAATAAACACAGGAATTGCTATTAGCGGCTCAACTTCCATATTTCCGATTACTCTGTTATATTCCTCACAGATTTTGTCCAGTGCCTCCGGTGTTTCGTATGGAGCAAGCGGAGTAAATAATGTTTCCACATGACCATCAGGGTATGTGGCACTGATATAATTCTGCACACTTTTAGTTCTGCCTGCCATCGGATTGTTCATGTGACTATACAAAACCTTATGCAGCTGCAGAATGTAGTTCTGTGAAATAGGAATCGCATCAAAGCTTTCGTGGATAATATTTAATACGTCACGATAACCAGCAATTTCCTGTTCATCGCGATTTTTTAGGTGTTGTTTTTCTTCCACCAACTGTCTGATACGAGTACTTGTTGTTACAATGCCTTCGATGGCATTTGATGCCTCTGTACTTTGTATCTTTGCAATCTCAACCAGTTTCTCCAATTCCTCCGGACGCTGTTTCAGATACATCTCCTGTTTTCCGGCTTCTTTGTATATTGCGGCAATCAAACCAAGAATGTCCGAATCCCACTTTTGATTTTGATTTCAGAATAATTAAAGGTTCTCATTATTTCACCCCTTTTCCCCTTAAATAATACCATATAATAAGGTTAAAAGCAATGTATTAAGGGAATATTCCATTAATATCATGCCTATTTTAAGGGAAATTATTCTAAAATCATGTAACGAACGGCATAAGAAAAGCACCTCCGAAGAGATGCTTTCTCGATTTACTATTTCATTTGTTACATATTATCTCGGATTTCTTCCGTTACATCTGCAAGTGTTCCACGAAGAGAACTTCCCGTGTTGCAGTATTTTTCCATTAATTCCTTCCAAAGTGGGTCATTTTCAGGAATTTCAGAAAACCAAACCGAATAATCATCCTCGCCGTGTTTTTCCAATACAGTAATCACTGAACTCACTCCTTTTAGTCATTTCCGATTGCTTTATTTTTATCATAATAGCATCTTTTTCACATCTATCAAGCTAAGTATAAGAATATAGAGCACAGTTTCATATCAAAAAACAAGCAGTCCTCTTGTGTCATATACACTTTCGCCTGCATCATTTCCACAGCGGGATTGCTCTGTCCAGTGCCATAATCGTAGCAACAGCACCGTCTATCTTTTCCGTTGATTTTTCCTTATCCGCCTTGATGTTTCCCGCAGGATCGGTACGGATAAAGATGTTGTCCATATTCCACCTTAGAACCGGATGACCGCCATGTGCAATTCGCTTTTCAGAACAAGTTTCATCAGTTCCTTTGTCGGAGGGCTCCATATCCTTAAAGCCCTGTCCGAACGGAACAACCGTAAATCCCATGCCCTCCAGATTTTGCACCATCTGCACCGCACCCCAACGGTCGAAGGCAATCTCCCGGATATTGAAACGCTCGCCCAGTTTTTCAATGAACTTTTCGATATAGCCGTAATGCACTACATTTCCTTCTGTGGTCTGCAAATAGCCTTTTCTCTCCCACAAGTCATAGGAACATGGTCCTTCGTACTCTTAGGTCAAGAGTATCCTCCAGTACCAGAAATAAGGAAGAACAACATATTTATCATCTTCGTCAAGTGGCGGAAATACCAAAACAAAGGCAGTAATATCAGTTGTAGATGAAAGATCCAAGACCGCCATAGCAGACACGCCCCTTCAGTTCATCCTCATCCACAGGGAATGCACAGGCATCCCATTTTTCCATAGGCATCCATCGGACTGCCTGCTTGACCCACTGGTTCAGACACGCAGCTGTCGGAAGAATTCTCCTCACCGGGATTCTGCTTTGCCGAGTTGCAGGCGGCTTCAACTTTATCAATGCCGACTGTGATATCAAGGCTCGGATTGGCTTTCCGCCACACCTTTGGGTCTGTCCAATCATCTGATTCATCCGCACCGTAAATCACAGGATAAAAGGTGTGGTCAATCTTCCTGCCTTCAAAATGTCCTTTTGCTTTCTGATGTGTTTCATAGCAAATGCTGTTTGTATCTGTTCCGGCTGTCGTAATCAGAAAATACAATGGCTGCATACGGGCATCCCCGGAGCCTTTGGTCATAACATCAAACAGTTTTCTATTCGGCTGCGTATGCAGTTCATCAAACACCACACCATGAATGTTAAAACCATGCTTAGAGTATGCCTCTGCGGAAAGCACCTGATAGAAACTATTTGTCGGTGTATAAATAATTCGTTTCTGCGATGCAAGGATTTTCACACGCTTATTCAGTGCCGGACACATCCGCACCATATCAGCCGCCACATCAAACACGATGGTTTGCCTGCTGACGATCAGCCGCACAGCCATAGACCTCGGCTCGTTCCTCACCGTCACCGCAGCAAAGCAGAAGTGCCACAGCCGCCGCAAGCTCTGACTTGCCTTGCTTTTCGGTATCTCCACATAGGCGGTATTGAACTGTCGGTAGCCGTTTGGTTTCAGCGTACCGAACAGGTCACGAATAATTTGTTCCTGCCAGTCGATAAGTTCAAATTTCTTTTCCGCCCATGTGCCTTTGGTGTGGCACAGGCTTTCGATGAACATCACCGCAAAATCAGCGGCATCCCTTATCATAAATGCTGTCCTCAGCTTTGAACTTGGTGGGTATGTATTTCTTTAGTTTTCTCAAAAATCTCACCTTCTCGTTAACGAAAAACACGCCCTTACGGGCGGTTCTTCGGAATCCTCTGCTTTAGTTGTATTCCTTCATCAAAATGGCAAGTGCCGTCTCGGTTGCTTTGTCAGTTGGGGCGATGTCCAGCCCTCTGTCGTAGCTGTAGGTGATTTCACCGTCACGCTTTAACATCAGTTTGGAAATCTTGCCGCCGTCAATGCCGTAGTATTCGCTCGGCTCTTCGTAGTGCTTGACCCAGTAATGGAAAATGCTGTTCTGAACCTTGATGCTGCCTTCTGCCCCATGGTTTATGCCTCCCTTGCTACCAAATTGAAATCCGTAATGCTGTAGCCGTTCTTTCTGCAGTAATCGCAAATCCAATTCTGAACCGTACATATATCCAGTCATTTAAGCATCATAATGTACACAAAGATCTGTGGAAGAAATTGTGGATTTTACCGCTGCGACCTGTGGATGGCTTCAAGGATCTGTTCCTGTTCCTCTGCCACGACACCAATGCTCTCAAGCGCCTCACGTGTCCCACAGTCTGGGCAGATAAGCGTTCTGCCGTCTGCCCTTGAAAGGGCGGGTGTCCTTCCGTAGGAAGCCCCGCAGCGGGGGCATATCCGTATGTGCAGTGTTTCATTCTTCATGTCCTGCCACCTCCACTGCTTTTATCTGTGCCTCGGAAAGGTAATGCTCGTCAAACCCAAAGCTGATGTACCCCTGAAGGCATGTGCTGACATACGAAAGGAAGGTACTGCCAAGCTTCCGTTCTTCATGCATGATGTACACAAAGCACTTCCTTCTGCGTATCTTCCCTGTTCGGATGCCCTTAATAGGCAAGTTCCATTTCTTTTTTGTAATAAAACAACGGATATCCTTCGTAGTGGTCAAGTGATGCCTCATCTGATTCTGTTGACTTCCCACACAGCAACAGGAACACTGCCGCCCTTCTTCTTTTCAACGGTCAATGGTAAGAGCCTGTCTGACTGCCTTTAAACAACAGCTCGTAGTCTTTGATTTCGGATGTTCCGATAATTTTTGCCTGTGGGCATCGCATCCGCATCTGTGGAATGTTCAGGTTGCTGCCGTAAGCGATGTAATATCTTTTTTCATCTATTCCATCCTTTCTGAAGGGCATACCCTTCTACCACCTTAAGACCACCGAAGTGGTCGACTCTTTTTATTAAGGTGCTACAAGGCTATGCTCTTGCGGTTCTGAATGCCGTATCTCCTGCAAGTCTTTTTGTAAGAATTTCTCTCGCCGTTTTGAATTCGTCACCAATAAAACCAAGTCTTAAAAGCCAAGTTCTCATGGCATATTTAGGGTTTTCGTTTTGCTGTGGTTTCGAACTTGCGGTTTTACGGTTTTTGCCATCTGGCTTAAGGCAAGGCAAAGCTGGATGTAGCTTTTCAACTGTCCGGCATGAAGTCCGTTCAGCTTTCCATCAGCCGGGGGCATCAAATTGGAAAAAGTCTGAATTCGACCGTTCCCTTTGTGAATGTTGCATGGTAGTTTAACATATGGTATCGGCTGTCATTGTAGTGGTGGTCTCTTCCGTAGCTTGCCCCGTTTGCCGTGTACCAGATGTCTGCAAGGGCTGCCATCGTTTTGGTTTTTTTATTGAGTTCCTTAAGGAATCTTGGGTTTACCGTTTTGCAGTAGCGGTTCATTCCGCCAGCTGTCGAGGTTTAAGGCATCTGCAAAAGGTTTCGTGTCCTTGCCATAATGTTTGCAAGGTTTCTCATAGTCTGTGGTGTGTCCGTTTGCTCCGATGTGGATGTGAACTCCGCATCCCCCTTGTTACATCGCTCTTGGCTCCTGCCTTGCGGAAGTCTTCTGATAAGTTCCTGCAAGCTTTCCATGTCCTCGTAAGGATTGGCGTTACCAGTTCGCATTTT
>VOFH01001012.1_pt1 | contig 11015 bp, 15 predicted proteins | sample 5384091 | NCBI WGS metagenome assembly VOFH01 (sample SAMN12384727, study PRJNA508395) | human gut metagenome | isolation source: healthy gut G | host: Homo sapiens
CTATCTAAAACTTTAATAATGATTCTTGCAACTTCTCTTGCATCATCTTCTTTAAAGCCTCTACTAGTTATTGCTGGCGTTCCAATTCTCAATCCACTAGTGACAAACGGACTTCTAGTATCACCGGGAATTGATTCTTTGTTAGTTGTAATATTTACTGAGTCAAGCAAGTTCTGCGCATCTTTTCCTGTTACACCGGTTTTAGTAATATCAATAATCATCAAGTGATTATCAGTTCCGCCTGATACTACGCGAATATTTTCACTCTTTTTAAATTCGTCTGCCATTGCTTGGGCATTTTTAACCACTTGCTCAATATATGTAGAAAATTGTGGCTGCAAATCTTCATAAAAAGCTTGTGCCTTTGCAGCAATTACATGCTCTAACGGTCCACCCTGAGTACCTGGGAAAAGAGCAGAATCAATCTTTTACCTAATTTCTTATTATTAGACAAAATCATCCCGCCCCGTGGTCCACGTAAAGTTTTATGAGTAGTAGTAGTAACTACATCTGCAACCGGAATTGGACTTGGGTGAGCCCCTGTAGCAACTAACCCAGCAATATGAGCCATATCAACCATTAAATAAGCACCAACTTCATCCGCAATTTCACGGAATTTTTGCCAGTCAATAATTCTACTATATGCTGATGCCCCAGCAATAATTAATTTGGGTTTATTTTCTAAGGCAATTTGTCTAATTTTTTCAAAATCTAATTCTTCAGTTTCTGGATTTAGGTCATAACTAACAGAATTAAAAATCTTTCCTGAGAAATTAACCTTTGAGCCATGAGTAAGGTGCCCACCAGCATCCATTCCCATCCCCAAAATTGTATCTCCTGGCTTTAATAAAGCATTATAAACTGTCATATTAGCTTGTGAACCAGAGTGTGGTTGAACATTTGCATATTCCGCATTAAATAATTTTTTAGCATAGTCAATCGCCAATTGTTCTACTTGATCAATATATTGACAACCACCGTAATATCTTTTACCCGGATATCCTTCTGCATATTTATTCGTTAACACAGATCCTTGTGCTTCTCTGACAGCATCGGAAACAATATTTTCTGATGCAATTAACTCTATTGTATCTTCTTGCCTTTTTTCTTCACTCTTAATTGCATCCCAAAGTGCTGGTGCTTTCTCTCCATAATTCATCGATTAATTCCTCCCATGCTTTCAGAAACTTTATGCTTTACCAAATTATACCTTATATTTGTTGTAAATTTAGCTTCAAGGTTTGCTTTATATTAGAAAGATCTTTTAAAATATAAATAAATACGTTAATAGAGAAGGAGCTTTTTAATGAAACAAACCGAATGTACTACTATCTTAGTCGGAAAAGATGCAACTATTGATGGTTCAACAATGATCGCTCGTAGTGAAGATGGTGGTCGTACCATTATTCCTGAGAGATTCGACGTAGTAATGCCAAAAGATCAACCCAAGCACTACGAAAGCGTAATTAGCCATCAAAAGATTGATGACAAAGATCTTCTTCCTAATCCGCTCCGCTACACTAGTGCACCTGATGCATCTGGTGAAAATGGAATCTGGGCAGCTGCTGGTATCAACTCAGATAATATTGCTATGACTGCAACTGAAACAATTACTACTAACTCACGTATTCAAGGTATTGATCCATTACTTGAAGAAGGCGGCTTAGGTGAAGAAGATTTTGTTACCTTGACCCTTCCTTACATTCATTCTGCATATGAAGGTGTTGAACGTGTAGGTTATCTACTTGAAAAGTATGGTACTTACGAAATGAACGGTATGGCCTTTTCTGATAAGAATGAAATTTGGTATCTTGAAACTATTGGCGGACACCACTGGGCTGCTAGACGTATTCCAGATAACGCTTATGTTATTGCACCTAACCGTTTAAACATTGATGAATTTTATTTTGATGACGATGATTTTGCTTCATCAAAAGATCTTAAAGATTTAATTGAAGAATATCACTTAAATCCAGATCTCGAAGGCTACAATTTACGTCATATTTTTGGTTCATCAACAATCAAAGATGCTCACTACAATAATCCTCGTGCTTGGTATATCCACAATTACTTTGACCCTGATTTTGGCGGCGAGCCAAGTGATCAAGATCAACCCTTCATCTGTCACGCTAACCGTAAGATTAGCATTGAAGATATTAAATGGGCAGAAAGTTCTCACTACCAAGACACACCTTTTGACGCATATGGTGATCAAGGAAGTGCTGAACAAAAGAAGACATTCCGTCCAATTGGTATTAACAGAAACTTTGAAACTCATATCTTACAAATTAGAAATGATGTTCCAGAAAAAATTGCTGGTGTTCAATGGTTAGCATTTGGTCCAAATACTTTTAACAGCATGGTTCCTTTCTACACTAATATCACTACTACTCCAGCAAGCTTTCAAACTGGCCCTAAGTTTGATCTAAATAAGATCTTCTGGTTAAACAAGTTAACTGCTCAGCTAGGTGATACTAACTTCCGCGTTTATGGCGAATTAGAAGCTGACTTTGAACAAAAGAGTCTTGCTCAATGCCATAAAATTCAACATGAAACTGACAAAGAAGCCGAAAAATATTCTGGCGACGAACTTCAAGACAAGCTTAATGAAGCAAAACCAAAAGATGGCTGATACGGTCTACAATAATACTGTTGAATTATTAGGAAACATGGTTAACGAAGGTCATGGTTTAATGACTTTGAAGTATGATTTACTTGATTAATTTGTAAAATTCATTGATGTAAAAAGAACGTTGAGCATAAAACTCAACGTTCTTTTTTACGGTCTAGAATATTATCTTATCCCAGATTTTATTATCAGAAAATATAAATTAAATATTTTTATAGAAATTAAAAATTGAAAAATTAATAAAAATTATTAGTATTCTTTGCGTATATAATAATGTGAAAACCAAATCTAAAAAAGATAAAGAGGAAACATAATATGCAAGGTACTTACGAATGTGTTAAAGTTATCGGAACATTTCATCGCTAAGGTGTTCAACAAAGTGTTGATAGCAACGGAACATTCTATTATCGTCCTGTAGTATACATGAAAGATTGTAAAGATCTGAATAATATAGATTTAAAAATGCCAGACTATTTATTATTCAATTTAACTAAAAGGATTTAAAAGCCTAGGAATATTAAATCCTGGAATAAAACTGAAAATAAACTGTCGTCGTTATTTAAAAGAAGAACGTAATGCTGGCTATGGTTATCCTACTAATATTGTCATTGCTAATGATCGACCAGATTTTCCTGATGATCCTAACGTTTTGACAGGAATGATCATGGTTAAAAATCAAGGTAACCCTGAAGCTGAAAAAGATCCTATTAATACAGATCTAATTCAAATATATAAGAACTGGCTAGCAAATAAGGAGTAGGATAGAAAAATAATGTACTTCTTAATTATTTTCTAGCCTTAGGCGGTCTAAGAGACCCACGCTTAATTGTAATTGGTAACTTTTTTTAAGTTTTCATAAACAACTTCAAGTTCTGCCATTACTTCATTTTCATTTAGCCCCTTTTCTTCAATAACTTCAGTAGCAGCCTTGGCGTAGTTGCGCTTAAAACTTAAATTTATTTCATTCCAATTAACTGCTTTAAAATTATCAGCTAGTTTTTGATTAAACGGTAATTTTCCCTGCAGCATTAAAACCGCAATCACGGGATAGCCAGCATATCCTTGCCAGTAAGTCGCGTTATCATTTGAATGATATACATCGTTCTCCCAACTTACTGTGTAAGTTTTAGCTCCATTAGATGATGTTACTTTTGCCTCATTCTCTGTTAAATTCACATGATTATCCACAATTGCAGTATAAGCTTCTAAAATTTTTTTTGAATTGGTGGTAATTTTTTCATTAACTTATCCTCCTGCTTTTGGTTTGAATTTACTTCATTTAATGAATATAAGATAATTAACCTAACTATTATCTTAGGAGTTTTTTTATGAAAAATATTAGTAAAAAGTTTGGCTTAATTTCTCTACTATTTTCTTTTTAGCAATGATCCTTTCCGCTTGTAGTATTATCATTTCGAATCATGATGATACTAAGCCAGAAATCAAAACTACAATCAGTAATCAAGGATTCAATAAACTAGAAATTTCTGTTGCTCTCGCTGATATTTCTGTCAAATATGGCGATAAATATCAGGTTGAATATGAAGGGCCTAAGAATTTGAAGCCAACTGTTAGCAGAAAAACGGTATTTTAACTATTAAACAATCAGCTACTGGTATCCATCATGTTAACGGCGACCCAGCTATTACAATCACAGTTCCCAAACAACTATTAAAGAATCTGACCTTATCAGCTAACGACGGAGACATCGAAGTTGAAAATATTGCTACAACAAGTCCAATTTCACTTGAGACAAATGATGGTGATATTAACATTAACAACCTAAAAGCTCCAAGTGGAAAAAATTGATACAAACGATGGTGATATCACCATTAACAAATTAAGTAACCAAAATAACTTTAAGGTAAATACAGACGACGGAGATATTAAGATAACTCAGTCTAGTTTTACTGGCTATAAACTGAATGTAAGTGATGGAGATATTAACATTAAGGGCCGCTCTTCTAATCACTTCTTTGTTGAAAATCAAAATAGCTCTGATGTATTAACAGCTTCTAGCCAAGACGGAGATATTAAAATTAAATAGTGAGTAAAAAAAGACAGGTTTTATAAAGCCTGTCTTTTTCTATCTTTCTCTAGCTAAATATAATTTATTGCTCCTGGGAAACTCTATTTTCTGCAATCTTTTTACTCTTTTCAAAACTTCTGCTTCAGTCAAATCATCCCAAACGATTTTACGATAGCCATCTTCAACAATTCTAAAATTATCCCCATTCTTTTCCACAAGAACGCTGCGATCCTTTTTATAAGTTAAAAATTTAAGTTTGTTACCATTACTCATCTTTCGCAATTCAATTCGTAAAAGTTTCAATAAATTTTTATTATCTATCATTTTCTATTCCTAATAAAAAAAGACAGGTTAACATCCTGTCTCTTAATTATATATAAATTCTCTAAAACATATGTGCCAAGATTGGTAATAGCCAGATCCAGAAAATACAGCTTACTGCAAAGAATACAGTTGAAACTGCGACTGAACTTGCACCTTCCTTGACATAAATGTTGTAGCGGCTGGAAATAATAATTCCAGAAAATGCTGGTGGCAATCCGGTTGCCAAACAAAGCATTGAAATCTTGGTAGGATCTGATCCCATACCGCAAAGATATGCTGCTGCAACAATCACTGCCGGTGTTAAGAATAGTCTAAAGAAAGTATTCCAAATAACTTCTTTGTCAATTGAAAATTTAACTGTAGATAAGGCAAGACCAGCTGCTAAAACAGCAACACCCGCGTTAGCCTTAGCAATTAAATCAAAAGTTGGGGCCCAAGAAGTTGGGATTCTAATACCAATCAAAACTAAAATTACCGCAATTAATGGAGCTGCCGCAACTGGTTGCTTAATAGCATTAATTACAGACTTCAAAGTTGGGTTCATCGGCTTATGAGGCTCATCAGCATGATCAGCAATTTCTGCTCGAGCTAAATCAATTTCACGCTCAATCCCCTTTTCTTTCAAAGCCTTAGCTTCCGCATCAGTAACTGGAACACCATCGGGAATAGTTACTACGACCTTCTTCTTAGTCTTATTTAAGCCCTTTCCTTTATGTCTTCTACTTCAACTTTAGTTCCCTTATTATTTGGATTTGCTTTAGCTTTCTTCTTAGTTAAGGTTTGACCTTTGTTAATTAAAGCTAATCCCAATGGAATGGTAATAGCATTAACCACAATCGATACAATTCCAATAACTAAGTTAGTTGTTGCATTATTTCCATAAATAGGATCTAATACAGCAAAACCAAGGAAACCAATTGTTGGGGAACCTGCAATTAAAGCACAAACAGCTGCTTGTTGCGTAGTTCTGTGGAACAACATTTATCTAAGTAGTAGCTCAACATAAATAGACCTACTACACCAACAATAGAAATTAACGTTAATACGATATCTTGCGCAAACATTTTTCTGGTAGCTTTAACAATTGAAATGAATAAAGCTGCTGGTAATGCGATATCAAGAACTAATTTATTTAATCCTTGTCTCTGATCATTATCGAAAAAGTAAAACTTTCCGCAGAGATAACCTAGTAACATAATCACCAAAATTGGGATTATGTCATTGATTAAGATACTAATCATCTCTATAGCTCGCTCATAATCTGACCAGTTTATTCCCGATGAAAACTTTCTTCATCACAAACTAAATATAGACTTTATCAAAATATAAGCAAGTGGAACGATTTCATAATTCTGACAAAATCGTTATTTTAAATTCACTGTATATCAGAAGCAATATATAAGAAACAGTTAATAGAAGATAACTATTATATATTCATACTTAGAAAGCGCTTTTTATATTGAAATAAAAGTTTTTTATAGTTTTTTTCTTGCTAACAAATTCAAAAAAAGTTATAAATTAGTTGTACGCAATCCCATTTTGGAATAGCGCTTTTATATAAAATAGTAATTATCATTACCATGGAGGTTACGTTATGGTAGATGACTCTTTAAATAGAACTGGTGCCAGTTTATTAATTGACGCTTTACAAAAAATGGTATTAACAACTTATACGGAGTTGTAGGTATTCCGATTACTGATTTAGCTAGATTAGCTGAATTAAGAGGAATGAAGTATTATGGCTTTCGTCGTGAAGACTCAGCCGTAGACGCTGCCGCAGCTGCCGGATTTTTAACTAAAAACCTGGTGTAGCAATGACTGTTTCCGCACCAGGTTTTTTGAATGGATTAACTGCTTTAGCACAAGCTACTAAAAACTGTTTTCCATTAATTATGATTTCTGGTTCTTCAGAACGTCATATTATCACTTAGCTCAAGGTGACTACGAAGGTTTAGATCAATATAATGTTGCTAAGCCTTTCTGTAAGAAAGCTTACCGTGTTGATCGAGCACAAGATGTTGGTCTAGCAGTTGCACGTGCTATTCGTACTGCTGTATCTGGTAGACCAGGTGGTGTTTACCTTTGATTTACCAGCTGACACTATTGCCCAACTTAATGATGACCTGGGTGAAAAGAACATGGGTGTTTACAAGTTAGTTGATCCAGCTCCACTTCAAGAACCAAGTGACGATGCAATTAACCGCGCAGTTAACATCATTAAACAAGCTAAAAAAGCCTTTGATCATTCTTGGTAAAGGTGCTGCTTATGACAGAACTGAAAAGCAAGTTCAAGAATTGATTAACAAGACTGATATTCCATTCTTACCAATGTCAATGGCTAAAGGTCTTGTTCCAGATGACGACAAACACTCTGCTGCCGCTGCTCGCTCATTATCATTAAAGAATGCAGACGTAGTAATTCTAATTGGCGCAAGATTAAACTGGATGCTTTCATATGGTGATGCACCACAATTTAACCCAGATGCTAAGTTTATCCAATTAGATATTGATGCAACCCAATTTGATTCTGCACAAAAGATTTCTGCACCACTTCAAGGTGACTTAACCTCTATTTTAAATAAATTAGTTCCAGCTCTTACTGCAACTGGCTACAAGGTGCCTTCTGACTGGCTTGATGCAATTGCTCAAGATACTGCTAAGAATGACGCTAAGTTCGCTAAAAGAATTAAAGCTGGGAAACTAACCCAGAATTTGGATATTATGGCGCTATCGAACCTATTAATGATTACTTCCAAGAACATCCAGACACCTACCTTGTAAGTGAAGGTGCTAATACCCTTGATATTGGTCGTGACATGATTGGTATGAAACTTCCTCGCCACAGACTTGATACTGGTACTTGGGGCGTCATGGGTGTTGGCATGGGGTATGCCATCGCTACTGCTGTCGAAACTGGTAAGCATGTTGTTGCCTTAGATGGGGACAGTGCATTTGGTTTTGACGGTATGGATGTTGAAACAATGTGCCGTTACAATTTACCAATTACTGTTGTCGTTATTAACAATGGTGGTATTTATAATGGTGTTGATAATGTTGTTCCAGATCAATTGGGTCCAACTACACTTGATCCAACTGGTCGCTATGACCTAATTGCTAAAGCCTTCGGCGGTGATAATTACTACGTAACTAACTATCAAGAAATGAAAGATACTTTTGCTACAGCTGTTGACTCAGGCCGCCCAAGTATTATCAACGTTCAAATTGATCCTTCAATGGGCAAAGAATCAGGCCACATTGGTAATTTAAACCCAGAATTAAACTTAAAGCCTCTTGAAGAAGCTGAACAAAAGAAAATTGATGAGGAGTAATTAAGATGAGTGAAAACGAAAAAACGAACAAAATGAATATGCTCCATTAAAAGGTATTAAAATTGTTGACTGGACTCAAGTCCAATCAGGTCCATCATTTACTCAACTTTTAGCTTGGCTCGGTGCTGATGTTATTAAAATTGAACGTACTAATACCGGTGACCCAACTAGAAATGAATTGCTTGATATTAAAGATTCATGGAGTCTTTACTACTTACAATTAAATGCCAACAAGAGATCTTTTAACTTTGGATATTAAGACTCCTGAAGGTAAAAAGATTATGTACGATTTAGCCAAAAAGCTGATGTCTTTGTTGAAAATATTGCACCAGGTTCAGCTGATCGTAACGGCTTTGGTTGGGAAAAGCTTCACTCCATCAATCCTAGATTAATTTATGCTTCATTAAAGGGATTTAACGAAGGATCACGTTTTGAAAATGTTAAAGCCTTTGAACCAGTTGCTCAAGCTGCTGGTGGTTCTGCATCTGCAACAGGTTGGAACAAAGGTGCAAACAATGTTCCTACTCAATCTGCAGCTGCTCTAGGTGATTCAAATACTGGTATGCACTTAGCTATCGGTATTTTAGCTGCTTTATTACAACGTGAGCACACAGGTGAAGGTACTTTTGTTTATCAATCAATGCAAGATGCTGTTCTTAACCTTTGCCGTATTAAGTTACGTGACCAACTTATGCTTGATAACTTGGGTGCTTTACCTCACTATGCAGTTTACCCTGACTGGAAGTGGGGTAAGGCAATTCCGCGTGCTGAGAACACTGAAGGTGGACAAGTTATCGGTTGGACTTACAAGGCTAAGGGTTGGGAAACTGATCCTAATGCATATGTATACATCGTTATTCAAAACGAAAATAAGAAATGGGATAAGATGTGTGAAGCCATGGGTCACCCAGAATGGGAAAAAGATCCAAGATTTGTCGACTGGCAACACCGTCAATTACACAAAGAAGAATTATACCCATTAATTGAAGCCTACACTAAGCAATACGATAAATATACTCTAACTAAAGAGCTCGGTGCTGCTGGCGTTCCAGTTGGACCAGTTCTAGACTGGCACGAACTTGAAAACGATCCAGATCTAAATAGCGATGGTACAATCGTTACTATCGACCAAGGTGGTAATCGTGGTAAGTTCAAGACTATTGGTTTACCATTCAGTCTTTCAAACTACAAACCAGCTTATGACAGAGCACCTGACCTTGGTGAAAACAACAAGGAAATTTTAACTGAACTTGGTTATGATGCAGATCAAATCGAAGATTTAGTTAACAAGGGCGTTATTTCTAAAGCCAAAGGTCCAAAGAATCCTCGTGTTCACGTTATCATTGATGGAAAAGAACACTAATTAAGATTAATAAATTTAAGTATATACACTAAAAGGCGGCTAGGATTAATTTCTAACTGCCTTTTAGCGTAATAATTTTTTTAATTATTAATAAAGTTTAACTAATTTAATAATTGATTAAAACTATAACTTAATCACTATACTTTCTCTTAAAATGTGGCTATAATATCATTCAGATATAAATAAAAAGAGGTGGATATTTTAGTCATGAAGGATAATTACACAATTGACCATGATATGTATCTTATGAATCATAAAATGGCGATGTTCTGAAGGTAACTGTTGATAATAAAGATAAGTCATTAAAGAATTTGCAGCTTTATCGTCAAGATGGCCTTGGAAATTACTACTATGACAAAAACTCACAGTTAAAGCATCAAGATAATTTAGCCACTAAAAAGACATTGTTAAGGCAAGTAAAGAAATTGGTGCACATAATACCCACCATATCGACAAGTGGCATCACAAAGTTACGCCAGTATATAATGCTGAACACAAGATTACTGACTTTGAGCCCAAACTTGCTTTAGAGCATCATGCTAAGATTAAGAACGCTAAAAGATATTTGCGTCATTTGAATCATCATCATGCAGATTTTTTATTCTTAGCTAATAAAGGTTTGTTAAGACAACCTTTAAATTATCTCAAAGATGCGATTTATACTGACCGTAATAAAGAAATGGTCATTGCACATAAGGTACATAAGATCGCTAAATAATGAAAAGACCAGTGAACACTTCAAGTCACTGGTCTTTTTGCTAGGCTTAGAATTGATATATATTAAACAAAAAAGAGGATGTATTTCATGCAAACTATTTCTTACTACAATTCACCTATTGGAAAAATATTGCTCGCTAGTGACGAGCAAGGTCTAGTTGGTCTATGGCTAGATACTGATCGTTACTATGGAGATATTCTTGCAAAAAACTATTCCGAAGGAGAAAACAAATATCTATCTTCTGCTAAAAATGGTTAAATATTTTTTTCAAGGAAAAGAGCCTAATTTTATTCCTCAATTGCACCTTACTGGTACTGATTTCCAGAAAAGAGTTTGGCAAGCATTGTTAAAAATCCCTTATGGGACAACTACTACTTATAAAGATACCGCTATGAAAGCTGCACAAGATAAAAAACATTTACCTATTAGAGCAACTGGTGGGGCTGTTGGTCGAAATCATATCTGCATTATTGTTCCTTGCCACCGTGTTGTCGGCGTTAACCACAATTTAACCGGTTATGGTGGTGGTATTGATAAAAAGATTAAACTACTTCAACTTGAAGGAGTAGACATAAGCCAGTTTAAAAAGCCTTAATAAAAAATAAACTTGTATATAATTTTAC
>VOFH01001940.1_pt1 | contig 11011 bp, 15 predicted proteins | sample 5384091 | NCBI WGS metagenome assembly VOFH01 (sample SAMN12384727, study PRJNA508395) | human gut metagenome | isolation source: healthy gut G | host: Homo sapiens
TGTAGGAACACGCTGTGCGGAACCGATCAGTTTGCCATTCAGTTCTGGAATAACAAGACCAATTGCTTTAGCTGCGCCTGTGCTGTTCGGAACGATGTTAACTGCAGCTGCACGGGATCTTCTAAGATCACCTTTTCTCTGCGGTCCATCCAGTGTCATCTGATCTCCTGTGTAAGCGTGAATTGTACACATGATACCGGATTTGATCGCTGCCAGGTCATTCAGAGCTTTTGCCATAGGAGCCAGGCAGTTTGTTGTACAAGAAGCTGCAGAGATGATGTTCTCATCTTTTGAAAGTGTCTCGTGGTTTACATTATATACAATTGTAGGAAGGTCATTTCCCGCCGGAGCAGAGATAACTACTTTCTTTGCACCTGCGTCAATGTGAGCCTGAGCTTTTGCTTTGGATGTGTAGAATCCTGTACACTCCAGAACAACGTCAACACCGATTTCTCCCCAAGGAAGTTCAGCTGCATTAGCCTTTGCGTAGATCTTGATCTCTTTTCCGTCTACTGTGATGGAATCCTCGCCTGCTGTTACTTTATCAGCAAGAGCATATTTCCCTGTGTAGAATCATATTTTAATAAATGAGCAAGCATCTTAGGGGATGTTAAGATCGTTGATGGCGACTATCTCGAAGCCTTCTGCGCCAAACATCTGACGGAAAGCCAGACGGCCGATACGTCCAAAACCATTGATTGCAACTTTTACTGCCATGATAAATTCCTCCTAAAAGTTTGTTTAAAATTTATGCAGTCAGCCATTGTGAAATCTTTCTCAAGCCCTGCGAAACATTGTTAAAGATTCATCAACTGCTAATTAATTGTACTTAAATCTGAACAAAAATTCAAGTCTTAAATTTTTAATTATTTTTTTATGGAACAATTTCCTTAAAAACAGGTTTTGTTCAAAAATTCTGTATAATATTTAAAACCGCAGGACTTTAAAATTTCTTCTGCCTTTGCAAAATCATACGCAATATGCTCCGGTTTATGTGCATCGGCTCCAATCGTAATGATCTCACCGCCAAGCTCACGATAACGCTTCAATACATCCGGATGTGGGGATTGCGAACGGGAAGGCCATACTTCAATCCGGCCGAATTCACTTCCAGACCCTTTTCCTTCTCAATCAATAGTTTCAAAATCTCGTCTATAATATCCGCATAATCTGTATACGAATATTCTTTTTCCCTTGATTTTCCATATCTTACAACATAATCCAAATGACCAAGTGTCGAAAGCATTCCGAAGTTCTCACATTTTCAAGCGTTGTCTCCATCATCAGACGGTACGCCTCTTTGTCAGTACGGTCTGTAATCACTTCTTTCTGCCGCAGGATCAGTATATAATAAGTTCCCTTCACATCTTTCTTATACGGAACATTGTGAACCGATCCGATCACGAAATCAACCGGATATTTCTTCGTCAGTTCTTCATAATAATCTTTCAGATATGTCCTAAGTCCCAGTTCTATTCCAATCCTGATATTCAGTTTTCCTGCATATTCTTCCTGAAGTTTCTGCATTTCCACAAAATAAGCATCCATATCAAAGATACCTTCTTCTCCCCATTCCAGATCATCCTTGTCAAAATGATCCGTAAAGCAAATGGTTTTCAACCCTTTTCTGACTGCCTCATCCGCCATATCGCATGGACAGGCTTCGGAATCCGTTGAAAACCATGTGTGCATATGCATATCCGCCTGTATCATAACTTATTCCTCTTTATTTTGTATTTTATCAATATTCTTTATGTTTCCTACTTATCCGCAATGATCGTTCCGCCGCCAAGTACGTATTCTCCGTCATATAATACGACAGCCTGTCCCGGTGTGATCGCTCTCTGCGGCTCTCAAATGTACAGAGGATCTCATCTTCTCCCGTCTTTTCAACGGTACACCATGCACCTCTGTGATTATAACGAATCTTCGCCCACACTCTTTTCGGCTCTGTCAGATCTTCTACTGTCATGAAATTCACCTGATCTGCGCGCACATAACGGGACATAGATTCCTCATTTGATCCCACTACAACTTCATTTGTTTCCGGGCGGATCTCCAATACGAACACCGGATGTCCGAGAGACAGTCCCAGACCTTTTCTCTGTCCCACCGTATAATGAATGATTCCTTTATGTTTTCCGACAACCGTTCCATCCGAAAGTTGTCACGAAATTGCCCGGCCTAATCTTTGCATCTGAATTTTCTTCGATATAAGACGCATAATCTCCATCTGACACAAAGCAGATATCCTGACTGTCTTTTTTTATGTGCAACAAGAAGGCCTATTTCATCTGCCATTGCACGGATCTGATCTTTTGTATATTCTCCAACCGGCATCAGTGTCTTCGAAAGCTGATCCTGTGTAAGGTTATAAAGTGCATATGTCTGATCTTTTGCCGCAGTCGCAGAATTACGGATTGCATATCTTCCATTTGGAAGCTGTTCTATCCTTGGCATAATGTCCCGTTGCTATATACTCGCACCAATATCAAGGCTTCTTTAACAATGATTCCCATTTCACATAGCGGTTACAGGCGATACACGGGTTCGGCGTTCTGCCATGCAGATAATCATCGATAAAATAATCAATGACATTTTCTTTAAATTCTTTTTAAAATTCATGACATAATACGGAATATCCGAGACGCTGCTGCCACTCTTCTGGCATCATCCACTGCACTGAGACCACAACAGCCGCCATGTTCTTCCTCGCGGCTTCTTCTTCATCCTGCCAGATCTGCATCGTGACTCCTATTACATCATATCCCTGATTTTTTCAAAAGCCAGGCTGCCACGGAGGAGTCAACCCCTCCGGACATCCCGACTACAACTTTTTTCTTTTCCATATAAAGTTCTCCGGCTATATTCTTCTTCCTCTGCTTCTTCACCTTCGTGAATATCAGACTTTGGTTTCTTCAGGCCTTCAATCTTGATACCATTTTTTTCTGCATAATCCCAGAGTGCTGCATGGATTGCTTCCTCTGCAAGCAGGGAGCAGTGCACTTTTACCGGCGGAAGTCCATCCAAGAGCTTCCATAACTGCTTTATTCGTAACTTCCATAGCTTCCTGAACAGATTTTTCCTTTTACCATTTCTGTTGCCATACTGGAAGTAGCAACCGCTGCACCGCAGCCAAAAGTCTTGAATTTTACATCCTGGATGATCTGATTTTCATCGATATCCAGATAAATTCTCATGATATCTCCACATTTTGCGTTTCCTACTGTACCTACTCCGCTGGCGTTTTCAATTTCACCTACATTTCTTGGATCCTGAAAATGATCCATTACCTTTTCTGAATACATATCTAAATTTCTCCATTTTGTCTTTTTATCTAAATGTTTTCTGTTTTGTCCGAATGTTTTCTTATTGTTCTGAATTATTTCGCCCTGTTTTTTCTGTTTTTAATAAAGTCTTCATACAGTGGAGACATTCTCTTAAGATTTGCAACGATCTCTTTCAGATTATCTACAACATAATCGATATCTTCTTTTTTCAATTTCTTCGTTCAATGTCAGTCTTAATGATCCGTGAGCGATCTCATGAGGCAGACCGATGGCAGAGAAGTACGTGTGACGGATCCAAGAACCGGATGTACAGGCTGAACCACTGGATGCACAGATTCCTTTCATATCCAGCATGATCAAAGGGATTCTCCCTCTACAAACCGGAAACTGAAGTTAATATTGTTCGGAAGACGTTTCACCGGTCTCCGTTCAGTCTGCAATATGGAATCTCTTTCTCAATTCTTCGATCAGCATAATCTCGGAGTTCTGTCTCTTTTCTGATTCTTTCTTCCATAGTGCCACTGCAAGTTCCACAGCTTTTCCGATTCCTACGATTCCCGGAACGTTCTCTGTACCTGCACGACGCTTTCTCTCCTGTGCTCCACCATGAACGAAAAGAACGGATCTTCACACCTTTTCTGATATAAAGGAAACCGATTCCCTTTGGTCCGTTCAGTTTATGTCCACTGGAACTGAGCATATCGATATTCATTCATCTACATTGATCGGTACCTGACCAAACGCCTGGACAGCATCTGTATGGAAAAGTACTCCATGTTTATGTGCAATCTCTCCGATTTCCTTGATCGGCTGAATCGTTCCGATTTCATTGTTTGCAAACATAACAGAGATCAAAATTGTATCGGACGGATTGCTGCTTCACAGCTTCCGGACTGACAATACCATTCTTCATCAACATCCAGATAAGTCACCTCAAATCCTCTTTTTTCAAGATACTCTGCTGTATGAAGAATCGCATGATGCTCGATCTTTGTTGTAATGATATGTTTTCCTTTTGATTCATAAGCCTCTGCTGTTGCTTTTCAGCGCCCAGTTATCCGATTCTGAACCACCTGCTGTAAAATAGATTTCATCTGTCTTCGCTCCAAGAGCCTTGGCGATCGATTTCTCTCTCTTTTTGTTGATCACTTCTTTATTTGATGAACCCAAACCATAAACACTGGATGGGTTGCCAAAATGCTCTGTAAAATATGGCAGCATTGCCTCAACAACTTCCGGTGCTGTCTTTGTTGTTGCTGCATTATCAAGATAAATTAATTTTCCCATTTCCTATTCCTCCGTATTTTTTTCTATTTTGTTCTTTTTCTTTTCCAAATTTTATTCAGTTCTTTGCACTGCGAGCGATCTTTATCATCGCATGATTAATTACGTCCTTCCTCCACTATCTGACTTAACCAGATATCATCCACTGTTTCGGTTAATACTGTCATTGATCCGTTTCCATACATACTTTGTCACGCAGCTTTCTGATGCCTGACAGCCTCCCCTGGGATCAAGGCCTGCACATTTCTACCGGTTCCAGACTTCCTTCCAATGCCCGGAGTACTTCACCTACTGAGATTTCTTTTGCATCTCTTGCAAGGATATAACCTCCATTTGCTCCCCGGATGCTTTTTACTATTCCCTGCTTTTTTCAGCATGGACATCAATTGTTCGAGATAGCGTTCAGAAATATCCTGCCGTTTTGAAATACTTGTGATAGATACCGGTGTCTCCTCACTATATTGTGCGAGATCGATCAGGGCTCTCAGACCATATCTGCCTTTCGTTGACAGTTTCAAATTTTCACCTTCTTTTATCCAGCTAATTTCCCTAGTATTGTACTAGGATTTTCTTTAGTAGGATATCACCCGTCTTTTGTTCTGTCAAGGCTGTTCCTTGAAATAAATATTAAAAAGAACAATTCATCAGGAGGCTCTTTCATGCCTGCCAGAACCAAATTGATTCAGGGGAACATTCATTCTTACTTTCGTTGGAATCCTCAGCCGGTTTATGGGTTTTTTTCTTCCGTATGTTTACAAGTCACGTCTTTGGTGAGGAAAATGTCGGTCTTTACCAACTGATTTTCCGGTTTATCTTTTCTGCCTTTCACTGAGTACTGCCGGGATCGAAGCTGCAATTTCACGGACTGTTGCCCAGAAGGCATCCGTGGCAAATATATTGAAGCTCAGTCGATTCTATATACCGGACTCTTTTTTCTGTTCTTTTTTCCATAATACAAATTTGCTTCTTCAGAAGTATGCCCTTTGGATTGCCATCCACTGGATGGGGATGCAAGATGTGCCGATCTCCTTCTTCTGGTTACCTATGCTCTGCCCGCTGCTGCTATCCATACCTGCATCTCAGGATATAGTTACGGTCTGCAAAAACCTCAGTTCCCGCTTTATCGCAGCTTTTTAGAACAACTTGTCCGCATTTCTTTTTGTTTTAGTACTTCACCTTCTGTTTCAAAGAACGGGCAGACTCCCGGCATCCTGCTTGCTGTTCTTGGCATTGTAGTTGGAGAATATTGTTCCGCACTCTATTCTCTTGCGTGTTTACATCAGCTTCCCCCTGCCCATGAACCTTCCCTGAGAAAAATTCAGTCGTTTTTTTCGTTCACTTCCGCAAAATACTCTCGAACTGATGCCAACTCTCTTTCCCGCTTTGACAATGAATCGTACAGCAATCACCTTGCTCCAGGGGATTGAAGCGACTTCCATTCCTGTATGTCTGAAACTTTCCGGCTGTGCTTCTTCAGAATCTCTTCGTATTTACGGTGTACTGACCGGAATGGCTTTCCCATGCATTTTATTTCCTTCCGCACTGACTAATTCGCTCAGTGTTATGCTGATTCCCGCTGTTGCCCAGGAACAATGCTCCGGTTCCGTCAGACATTTCTCTACACCGAAAATTCTTCGTGCCATTGGCTGTTTCACGCTGGGACTTATAAGCTGCTTCTTTTTTCCTGATTACCGGAAACTTTATCGGTAATTTCTTTTTCACAGTGTGCTTGCCGACCAGATTTTATTCTGACACTTGCATGGATTTGTCCATTTTCTATACCAATACCGCTCTGTCAAGCATCCTGAACGGACTGGGCAAAAGCTTTTCCTCACCCTGCTGATCAATCTTCATCGGGCTTTCAATCCGCCTCTTTAGTATTTATATTGTGATCCCTGAATCTGGCATACAGGGATACCTCTGGGGACTTCTTATCAGCCAGTTGGTAGTGAGTATTCTTTTTTCTCTTCTGTCTGCGTCTGACAATCTACAAAACCGTTCTTTAAAAAAATACCAAAAAAATTTTTTCAGAAAAGCATCTTTAAAACGGATTTACATAAGTTTCCAAAATCATCCCACTTAAAAACAAACCGACAGACAAAAACGTTTTTTTCTCTGCTCCACTGCTTTCTTTGGATACATCCAGCAGTAGGAAAGAACAATCAAAAAAGAAGGAATATAAAAGAGGAACTGAGGAAAAAGTCCCCAGCAGGCAAAAGATACTTCCTCTGATTCCTAATTCTGTCACGGCTATTGAGAAAATTCCGCCTGATATGCCAGTCCAAATTGCAAAAAGCGACGCAGAATTTTTCTGATTTTCGTAAATGCCAGTCCAAGAAAACTGCAAACGGAAAAATCGCTCTTACCTTGAAAAGATACCAGATATATTCACTGTTGAAAACGATATCTTCTCATTCTAAAAACTGCTGTAAAAAAAGTTCTGAAAGTTCCTCAGGTTCCGCGACATACTCCCTCATATAAAATTTGACAAAAGATTCCCAAATAAAAACCCAAGCCATAAAAATGTCCTGTACAAAATACGCTTTCCTGTATAAAATGTTCTTCATAGACACTTCCTCCTTCATTCCGATATTTATTATATGCCGCAGGATACTACTTTGTCGTTATTCAATCTTATTTTACAATACTTCACTTCATACGCCATCATGGAAGAAATGTTTTGCATCTTCAATCTCACCGGAAAAATCTTTTCCTTTCAATTCTTCCATCGTATATGCTTTTATTTCAATAAATTCATCTTCATCAAAATGCTGCTTTGACGGTATCAGATTTTTGCAACATAAACTTCAATTTTTTCATTGCAAAATGCTACCGTTGTTCGTATGGGTGATCAGCCATTCAGATTCTCGCTGCGATACCCTGTTTCTTCTTCTAATTCTCTTGAAGCACAAAATACCAGGTTCTCCCACTTCATCAAGTGCTCCTGCCGGAATCTCAATGTATATCGTTCCAGCGCATTTCTATACTGTCTACCATCAAAAATCTTACCATCATCTGTAACCGGAACTACTGCTGCTGCTCCTTTATGACCTATAAAATCCCATCTTCGTGTATGATCCCCATTTCAAACTTCTATCGTGTCCTGATATAAAAATCAAAAATCTTTCCTTTAAATTTCAATTCTCTTTTTAATTTTTTTTAATTTCTCTGCTCATTCCGTTCTCCTTCTTTTACCTTTACATCACCGTATGCATTCTATATCAAAGATTTTACTTTTTTTACCTGTAATGCTTTTCTCATTACAAAAAAGCCCTGTCTTTGAAAGGGTTGCCAACTTTCATCTTCTGTTATGATTCTCATTTTATTTTGCGTAATCTGTTGCTCGTGACTCACGAATAACATTTACTTTAATCTGTCCAGGATATTCTAATTCAAACTCAATCTGTTTTGCAATATCCCTTGCTAAAACACCATATCATCGTCAGATACCTGCTCCGGCACTACCATTACACGTATTTCTCTTCCCGCCTGAATGGCAAAAGATTTATCAACACCTTTAAACTGGTTCGTAATATCTTCTAACTGTTTCAATCTGTTTGTATATGTCTCGATGGTTTCTCTTCTTGCTCCCGGTCTTGCAGCTGAAATAGTATCCGCTGCCTGAACAACACAAGCAATCAGACTCTGCGGCTCCACATCACCATGATGTGCCTCCACTGCATTGATAACAGTTGCTGATTCTTTGTATTTTCTACAAAGATCTGACACCAATCTGAATATGAGATCCTTCTACTTCATGGTCAATTGATTTACCAATATCATGAAGAAGTCCTGCACGTTTTGCAAGTCTGACATCCAGTCCGATTTCTCCTGCAATGAGACCTGATAACTGGGCCACTTCGATTAGAATGCTTCAATGCATTCTGTCCATAACTTGTTCTGAACTTCATTACGTCCAAGAAGACGGATCAAGTTCCGGATGAATTCCTGTAACTCCAACTTCCAAGAGCTGCAGCCTCGCCTTCTTCACGAATCATTGTATCTACTTCTTTCTGCGCTTTTTCAACCATCTCCTCGATTCTTGCCGGATGAATACGTCCATCCACGATCAACGCTCAAAAGTGCAATTCTTGCAACTTCTCGGCGGATTGGGTCAAACCCTGATAATACAACCGCTTCCGGAGTATCATCAATGATCAGTTCCACACCGGTTAATGTTTCAAGTGTTCTGATATTTCTTCCTTCTCTACCGATAATTCTTCCTTTCATCTCATCGCTTGGAAGCTGCACTACGGAAATAGTAGTCTCGGCAACATGGTCTGCTGCACATCTCTGAATTGCATTCACAACATACTCTTTTGCTTTCTTGTCAGCCTCTTCCTTCGCCCTGTTTCCAGTTCTCTGACCATCTTGGCTGTGTCATGTCTTGACGTCATCTTCAACAGTTTTTAACAGATATTCTTTTGCCTGTTCGGAGGTAAGTCCTGAGATTCGTTCCAGTTCCTGCACTCGTTTCTGGCTAAGTTCTTCTACTTTGTTTTCACGCTGGCGAAGATGTTCTTCCTTCGCTGTAAAGTTTGCTTCACGATTTCAAGTGCATCTGACCTTTTTGTCGACCGATTCTTCTTTTTGAAAGTACACGATTTCTCATAACGCTGCAGTTCGTTTCTTCGTTCCTTTTGTCTCTTTCTCAAGTTCATTCTTTGTCCTGATGGACTCTTCCTTTACTTCAAAAGAGATTCCTTCTTCGTCGTCTCTGCAGTTTTACAGCATCGTCAATGATTTCTCTTGCTTTTGCTTCTGCATTCCCAATCTTGCTTTCTGCATTTTTTCTCAGATTGCGAAACTGTAACAAAGTGAGTAATGATTCCGACTATCAACGCGAGGGCCACGGCAACGCCTATAAATAAACCTAGACTTATCTGCACAGGAGCACCTCCTTATTCGATTTTCATTGTACATATTACTCAAATACAACACTTAAATTTTATACTGTTTCAACAACAATGTCAAGCATTGTAATTATTATTTTGTATCACATGACACACCCCGGGTTACTGTTCACTCCCGTGTCAGTTACTCTGTTTATCATAATCTGATATAACATGGCGGATCTCATAACGAAATCCTTTTCGCGCAAGATATCCTAATATCTTTTGATAGTCTGTTCTTCCATTCTTTCCGGATCAACCTTCTTTTTTCGCAGTATCCTTCGGATTGCCTCTTCCTCAGAATCTTCACTATAGCACTGTTCAAAAGCCAGACAGATCAAATCATCAGAATTCCCTTCTATGGTTCGACAGCAGTGCTTTGATTTCCTGTTTGCTTTTAGTATCTTTGCGGCTCATAATAAAATTTTCCGCATATCTTGCATCATCCAGATATCCAAAAGATCTCACATATTCAATTGCTCCGCTGATTGCATTCTCCGGATATTGTCCCGTTTCAGTTTTTTCGTTAATGCAGACTCAGTACGATCCATATCCTCCAGCAAATGCATTGCTCGCTTCTCAACGCGCCTCAACAGTACCTCATTCTGAATCTTTTCATAATTTTCTCTCGCAATCTTCTCCATCCATATGTTCTAAAAGACGCTTCAACTCACCTTTATAAAGCACAAATGCGAAATGTTCCATAGATATACTTTGTTTCTGTACTTTGTCTGCTCTTCTATCCTCTGCATAACAATCATTCTTTCAGTTTTCTGCCTCATCAGCCACTTTAGAAGCCGGTGTCAGAAGCATCGGTGCATCCCCTGTCTTCTTCTCAGCATCTGAAGCTCATTCTCTTGCTTCTTTGATCCGGATAATGCATAATAATGCCTCACCTTGATCTCAATCTCATCATCAGATTCTGTATGTGATTCCAGATATGCCTTTGCATTCTCTTCCCTGGCCAATCTTATCTCCCTTATATGCGTACCATGCAACCGCTCTTCTTCACAAGATCCGCATTGGTTGCCAGATCAAGAATATCTCCTGCACGGGAAATACCTTTTCCAAACATAATATCAAATTCTGCTTCTTTGAACGGCGGAGCAATCTTATTCTTCACAATTTTGATTCTTGTACGGTTTCCTACCATCTCTCCCTCTGTTTCAAAGTCTCGATTCTTCTGACATCCATGCGGATAGATGAATTTTCGAGCACGCCCACCTGTCGTTGTCTCAGGGTTTCCAAACATAACTCCAACTTCTCACGCAGCTGATTGATAAAGATAACTACACAGTTTGACTTGCTGATAACCGGTGTCAGTTTTCTCAAAGCCTGAGACATCAGACTGGCCTAATCCACCATGGCTGTCTCCCATATCACCATCAATCTCCGCCTTCGGTACCAGTGCGGCAACCGAGTCAATAACAATCCGTATCCACAGCCCGGAACGCACCATCGTCTCCAGTGATCTCCAGAGCCTGCTCACCATTATCCGGCTGTGAAATATATAAATTGTCAATATCAGCACCGATATTCTTTGCA
>VOFH01004273.1_pt1 | contig 10996 bp, 15 predicted proteins | sample 5384091 | NCBI WGS metagenome assembly VOFH01 (sample SAMN12384727, study PRJNA508395) | human gut metagenome | isolation source: healthy gut G | host: Homo sapiens
TGATGCATTAATATGATACTTATACAAGAATGATACGTAAAATCTTCACTTTACTGAAAAGGATTTTTTATTTTTCATTTCTCATATTCTCATAACACACACAATAATTAACTGTAAATCAGTTAGATAATACTATGAGAAATAAAAAAAACAAAAGGGCATCTCTCATAGTATTTCCATGATTTTGTTCATAAAATCAAGCATCTCTCATAACTTATCAACGTATTTCTCATAGCATTTTGGCTATTTATCCTATAAATACTCAAGCTAGATTTAAACTAAAGACCAAGATGAATATCAGACTACACACTGCTTTACAATATATTATCAGTGCTTATTGAAAGTATATAGAGCAGATATACGCATATTTTCCTACCTGCATCTGTATCGTAGCACTCCGCAGGGCAGACGCATTAAAAATTATTTTCCTGTAAAAGTTGTGATAAATATTTTTCATCCCATCCGGCTTTTAGTCTTTTCAGATTCATGCTTCCTTTTGTTGTTTTCCCATTCTTTAGTATGGTAAGCGCCATCTTTGTTGCCACCGAAAAGTTTCTGGCTGCATTTTTCACCTTTTTACTGTAGTCTTCCCGAAAGGTAACATCCAGTTGCCAATGAAGATTATTCTCAATAGACCAATGCTGCCTGATGGCAGACGCAATCTCCTCCGGTTTGGTATTATCAAGTGAAGTTACATAGTATCTGACCTCTTGAGTATATTCTCCTGTTGCTACTATTGTCCTCTCCGACTTTATCCCTACAATAGACTTCAACCCCACAAGTTTCTTCTTAAACATTTTCTCCATAATAGATCCATAACTGACTACAGTGCATGTTCTTGTCTCAATCCTTCCATGTCCGGTGTTTTCCGACACATGCCTGGTGACTCTATTGATTATTTCATCTTTATCCTGATAATCGTCAATGATTTGTTTAGCCAGTTGATAATTTTTTTCTTATTCTCCTTTATAGCTATAATATAATTTGCATCATGCTCAATAATGGTCTGGGGTATATCTTTCTGGCACCCCATCGCGTCAATTGTAACAATACAGCCACTTAGTTCCAAAGAGTTAATTAACAATGGAATAGCTGTAATCTCATTGCTTTTATCATCTACTTTTACCTGACCTAAAGAAATTCCATTAGCGGCAGACCAGGCGGAAACCATCCATAATTTGAATCCTTCTTTTCCCGTAGTATGTTCTCCATCACATTGGCTTGGACCACGCATGAGCTTGCCATCTATAGCTACAACGCCTTTCACCTCCTGGCAGACTTGTTTTACCCAATTACGAAAGATCAACTCAAAATACTCAGGCTTTATTATACTGAAGAATCTATTAAAAGTATCATGACTGGGGATGGACTCCAGGTCAGGTATGCGACTTTTGAAAAAAAGTAATTTTCGCATTGCCAAATTCCTCAATCTCATTTCAGGATTGGGCGCCACAGATTACAATCGCAAAGCAATGGATATATAGATAATGGGTTCCATTTTATGTAATGAATCTTCAACTTACTGTCATTCTTTATCCGGAAAGATTCACATTTATAATCACGCCCGATCCGGTGAGCATTTGCTCCGTCTTTAAACAATGTAGCGTCATACGTCCTATCACCCAGGAAAAGAGCAATCCACTTCGACGTCACGTGCCGTCCAATTGGTGATTCCACCTATATACCAGACATTTCCACTCCGGCGAGCTGTTACGATATACTCTCCCATTTTACCATCAAGCACGATACTTTCATCCCACACTGTCGGAACATTGGCAATAAATCCGGTTGATTCCGGTTCGCGCATATAGTTGCTCGGCGTATCACACAACATATTGAAAGGAGATTCAAATACAACATACAGAGCAAGTTGACGGCAACGGGTTCCCTGACTCATCGGTTCTGAATAACAAGGATAATAGTTACCCTTGGAAGCATTCCTCATCGCTCCTTGGGTGTAATCCATCGGACCGGAAACCTGACGGGTGAAAGGCAACAGTACGTCATACTTCACCTGATCGACCGAAGCCGGACTCCATTTCATCTGTTCCAGACCATTGACACCTTCAAAGTTCAATACATTCGGGTAAGTACGATTCAAACCGGCCGGTTTGTGCGTTCCATGCAAATCGAGAATCAATTTATATTTAGCACACATCGGCAGCCCGATAATTGAACGCTGTCATATACTGATCGTCACGATCCATAAATCGACCTTAAAGCCTTTGACTCCCATGTCGGCAAAATAACGGCAAACGTTCTCCATATCACGCTCGAAGGCATAATAACCAGCCCAAAGAATGATACCCACATTTTTGGAAGCTGCATAATCTACCAGTTCTTTCAGATTAATATCTTTCACTACTTGCATCAAATCCGCCTGCAGGTTGACTGCCCAACCTTCATCAAGGATTACATATTCTATTCCGTTTGCAGAAGCGAAATCAATATATGCTTTATAAGTCGGATTATTTACTCCGGTGATAAAATCAACGCCATCCAGATTCCAATCATTCCACCAGTCCCAAGCAACCTTTCCCGGTTTGATCCATGAAATATCTGTCAGACGGGAAGGAGCAGCCAATAAATAGCTCAAGTTGCTTGCCGCCAAATCTTTATCGGAAGTGGTAACAATGCTCATTCGCCACGGAAAACTTCGGGGGTTATCTACTTTGGCAATGTAAGCTTCACGCTCTTTCACCAACATCTGAAGTTGATTGTGTCCGCCTGCACCATCTTCTTGGGATATGGAGCGAAACGTCCCGTCAACCGGTTTTCCCCTTCAATAGCAGATAAATAGAGACCGGGATAATTCTCCAAACCGGATTCTGTGATACAAATCTTGACACCTTCTCCGACATCCACTACTAACGGCAGAAACATCAAACGTTTTTTATTCAGTTTCGATAATGGATCGGTAGTATAAGTATTTTCGAATGAATTGAAATATTGAGAGTCATAATCACCGTCTTTTCCTGTTTTTACATAAGGTACAGAAGCTACCATATCGGATGGGAAATGATAATCTACCGTTTCATCTACCACGTTGAAAGGTTTCTTCGCACGGCTGACAAAGCGGTAAGCAATACCATCATTGTACGCACGGAACTCTACATTCCAGTCTTTTTTAAACCGGAGAGTCAGTTCATTATAGTAATCTCTTAATTCATTGGCACGATAGAAAGGAGAAGGAATCATCTGATCTACTTTTTTCCCGGAAGTGCCGGACAACTTTGCTTTCTCTCCCCAGACTTCTCCGTTATCCAATGTCATCGAAATCGGAGAAGGAGCAAGGATCTGCCGTCCGTTACAGCGGATGTCATAAGTCAGCTTGTCACCTACAGTAATCGTCGTTTGAAGCTTTCCATTCGGAGAGTTCAAAGTAAATTGTTTTTGCGCTTGTACCGTAAGCGTACATGCGACAATACATAGAAATAATAAAATCTTCAGTTTTTTCATGGTTTTAATTATAGTAGTTATCAAATTATAAGAAGAATGATGCAAAAATAAAATAAACAAATTATTTAATTAAAACTTGAATAACTCGTTTTAAAAGAGATGTATTTTGCAAGCTTTACATTATCTCTTTTGATTACTTCATCTTGTATACCAGCGTTCCTCCTTTTACAATATCCTCATGCGAGATTGTTTTCTTCGTATATGGTTCGCCATTCAATGTAATACTATCTACATATTTATGTTCTTTCGACAAATTCTCCGCAATAATCGTGAAAGTCTTGCCATCGGCCAGATGCAAGGTCATCTTCGGCAACTGTGGAGCACCGAATACATATTCCGCACTTACCGGATCTACCGGATAAAATCCCATCGCACTAAGCATATACCAGGCAGACATCTGTCCGCAATCATCATTTCCGCAAAGTCCATCGGGTTTGTTTTTGTATTGAGTATCAAATATTTCACGAACCAATTCCTGTGTACGTTCCGGACGACCAGCCAGTGCATACAAATAAGTCACATGATGGCTTGGCTCATTTCCATGAGCATATTGTCCGATTAATCCAGTAACATCAGCTAAACCTTCACCTTCTAGAGTAACCGTAAACAAAGAGTCCAATTTATTCAAGAAAGGTTTTTCACCACCAAAGAGCCGGATTAATCCTGGGACGTCATGTTGCACGTGCCAGGTATATTGCCATGCATTTCCTTCCGTATAATCTCCACCGACACTTTCAGAATGTGCCAATGCACTTGGGTTAAACGGAGCTTTCCAAGTTCCGTCAGCTTTGCGCGGACGCATGAACTTCGTCTCCGGATCGAAAAGATTCTTATAATAGTCAGCACGTTTCGCAGAAGTAAGCGGCATCTTCCTCTTTACCCATACGACGTGCCATATCGGCAGCAGCATAATCATCATATACAGATTCTAAAGTGGAAGATACAGATTCTGCTTTTATCAGATCTGTCGGGAAATAACCATATTTCGTATAAACCTCCCAATTGGACTTCAACGGATGAGATACCGTCTGCGTCTTCTTTATTATATTGAAAGCACGTTCAGCGTCAAAGCCACGGAATCCTTTGCGATAAGCCTCGGCAATGACTGATACGCCGTGATTACCAATCATACAGAAATTCTCTTTTCCCCACAATCCCCAAATAGGCAGGAAGCCTTGCACTTCACCCTGTTCGATGAGAGAATTCACAAAACCGTCCACACGTTCGGGGATCACTAATGTATAGAACGGATGGGCAGCACGGTAAGTATCCCACAAAGAGAACGTAGAATAGAAAGCACCAGTTCCCGCCTTTACAATAGAGTCGGCAGCGTTGCGATACATACCGTCTACGTCCGAAATTTGATTAGGCTGAATCAATGCGTGGTAGAAACAAGTATAGAAATTTGTCTTTTCATCATCGGTACCCTCTATTTCAATACGGCTCAAATAGTTATTCCATTCATTGTGGGCGGCAGTTCTCACTCCTTCAAAATCCCAAGCGGGAATTTCCGTCTCCAAATTTTTTCTGGCACCTTCTATACCGGTAGTGGAAAGGGCCACTTTCATCATCAGTTCGTCTCCCGGCTGCATATCAAAAGAGGCAATGATGCGTTTTCCTTTTTCTGTTTCGCCCATCGGAAGATAAAGTGAATCGACTACCGGACGGTTGAATTTCATCACAAAGAAATAATCCTGGTCGACCCATACTGTGTTATTGACGTGTCCGGTCAGTGTCTGAGCATCTTCCCAGTTCACTTCACAACTATTAACTTGTGAATGATATTGTTCTTCTCTCCATGCAGGGCCATGTTGCAAGTCAATCAATATAGAGGCAGAATCAGCCTTGTGATATGTATAGCGATGAAGAGCTGCATGGATAGAAGCAGTCAGTTCCGCTTTCACTTGAGGATCGGAAAGTTCGACTGTATAATAACCCGGAGTAGCAGCTTCCTTATCTTTAGAGAAGCGGCTACGATAAGCATTCCATGCACGAGTACGTGTACCCGTTACCGGCATGACGAGAATGTCTCCCAAGTCCATACATCCGGTTCCATTCAGATGTGTCTGTGTAAATCCCCATGCCAGAGAATCTTCATAAACATATTCCGAACAGTACCGCCAACCGACTGCTCCCGTCACCGGGCTGGTCTGTATCATTCCGAAAGGGTAACAGGCTCCGGGGAAGGTATGCCCATTGTCAGCGGCACCAATAAAGGTATTCACATACTGAGTATAATCCTTGACTTCCTGCTTTTTCTGTTGGTGTACAAGAATACAAAAACAAGCTTGTTAAAGCTATAGCCATAAAGGGGGTTTTTTTCTTCTCATGGTAAATATGATATTAAAGTTGATGTCGCATTAAAAGTTACGTTGCAAAAATAAAGAAATTCTTTCTATTTAGGAAGGCCGGACACAGACAAATATACTTAAATCTCAAACGATAAAAACCCAATCTATACAGATTCATTGTGATAAAACAAAAATTCGTACGACTTATTGAATAAATATCAACTCAATTATTTATCTTTGTTAGCTTAATAACTAGCTGCAAAAACAATTATAAGTATAATGAAAGATTTCTTGAAATTTACACTTGCCACGGTGACAGGTATCATTTTGTCAAGTATTGTATTATTTATAATCAGCATGGTAACGTTGTTTGGCATCATGTCCGCTTCGGACACGGAAACAATCGTAAAAAAGAACTCTGTAATGATACTTGACTTAAACGGAACGTTGGTTGAACGTACGCAAGAAGATCCGCTAGGTATTTTATCACAGTTGTTTCAACGACGATTCCAACACGTATGGGCTGGACGACATTCTTTCGTCTATCAAGAAAGCTAAAGAAAACGAAAATATTAAAGGGATTTATCTACAGGCAAACTCATTAGGCACCTCCTACGCTTCTTTGCAGGAAATCCGCAATGCACTGCTCGACTTCAAGAAAGTGGCAAATTTGTTATCGCTTATGCCGACTCTTACACGCAGGGACTTTATTATCTTTCCAGTGCAGCCGATAAGGTGCTGCTCAATCCCAAAGGAATGATTGAATGGCGGGGTATCGCCTCCTACCCCTTTGTTCTACAAAGACTTATTGCAGAAAATTGGAGTAGAAATGCAAATATTCAAGGTAGGGACATACAAATCCGCCGTAGAGCCGTTTATTGCTACGGAAATGAGTCCTGCTAACCGCGAACAGGTTACCACATTTATCAGTTCTATCTGGAGGCAGGTTACCGAAGGCGTTTCCGCTTCCCGAAATATTCCCGTAGATTCATTAAAAGCCTATGCCGACCGTATGTTAATGTTCTATCCGGCAGAAGAGAGCGTCAAATGTGGATTGGCCGATACGTTGATTTATCGCAATGATGTACGCGATTACCTTTAAAAGGTTGGTAGATATAGACGAAGACGACAATCTTTCTTTGTTAGGATTGGGTGACATGATAAACGTAAGGAAAAATGTGCCGAAAGATAAAAGCGGGAATATTATAGCTGTTTATTATGCCAGCGGTGAGATTACAGACTATCCGAGCTCTGCAACTTCCGAAGACGGGATTGTCGGTTCGAAAGTCATTCGCGACCTGCGCAAATTGAAAGATAATGATGATGTGAAAGCTGTTGTACTCCGTGTCAACTCTCCAGGTGGAAGCGCTTTCGCCTCGGAACAAATCTGGCATGCTGTAAAAGAGCTGAAAACAAAGAAACCGGTCATTGTCTCTATGGGTGATTATGCCGCATCAGGAGGCTATTACATTTCTTGTGGTGCTGACACAATCGTAGCAGAGCCAACAACGCTGACCGGTTCCATCGGAATCTTCGGTATGGTTCCCAATGTAAAAGAATTGACCGATAAAATCGGTTTAAGCTATGATGTAGTAAAAACGAATAAATATGCGGATTTCGGCAATATCATGCGTCCGTTCAGTGAAGGTGAAAAGCATTGCTCCAAATGATGGTAGCCGAAGGATACGACACTTTCATAACCCGGTGTGCCGAAGGACGCCATACAACCAAAGAGGCAATAGAAAAGATCGCCGAAGGTCGTGTATGGACAGGTGAGGCCGCCAAAGAACTGGGATTAGTAGATGAATTGGGGGGAATCGATAAAGCATTGGATATTGCTATTGCCAAAGCCAGAGTCGGAGGATACACCATTGTGTCTTATCCGGAGAAAAAAGACGTATTGTCTTCCCTGCTTGATACGAAGCCGACTAATTACGTAGAATCACAATTGCTGAAAAGTAAGTTAGGTGAGTACTACCAACAATTCGGTCTACTAACGAATCTACAAGAACAATCCATGATTCAGGCTCGTATTCCGTTCGAACTGAATATTAAATAAACTGCCAAACATGGACGAACACTTTATCAAGATACACAAATGGCTTTATCCTGCCTCCTGGCTCTATGGAATGGCGGTAAGGGTGAGAAACAAGCTTTTTGACTGGAATTTTTTCCAATCAAAGAGTTTTGATATACCTATCATTAGCGTAGGCAATCTCGCTGTTGGAGGAACAGGGAAAACTCCGCACACTGAATATCTGATAAAGTCTCTTTGTAATCAATATAATGTAGCTGTATTAAGTCGGGGGTACAAACGGCATACGAAAGGTTATGTGCTTGCCATTCCGGAAAGTACAGCAGAAAGTATCGGTGATGAGCCTTACCAGATACATCAGAAGTTTCCATCCGTCACAGTAGCGGTCGATGAAAAACGTTGTCATGGCATAGAGGAGTTGCTTGCATTGGAAAAGCCTTCAATAGATGTTATCCTGTTAGATGACGCTTTCCAGCACCGATATGTCAAACCGGGATTGAGTATTCTGTTAACGGATTATCATCGCTTATTTTGTGATGACACATTACTTCCCGCAGGTAGGTTACGTGAGCCTGTCGGCGGCAAAAACCGGGCACAAATCGTCATTGTCACCAAATGTCCGCAGGATATCAAGCCCATTGATTATAATATTATCACAAAACGTCTGAACCTTTATCCCTACCAGCAGTTATTCTTTTCTTCGTTCCTATATGCTAATTTGCAACCGGTATTTCCAGCCCAGTCATCGGATGCAGAGATGGCTTCGGTGAACAAAGAGATTCCATTATCCGCATTAACGGATACGAATGTATTACTGATGACCGGTATCGCTTCACCTATCTCTATCCTCGAAAAGCTGAAAGACAGTGCAAAGCAGATAGATTTATTGGAGTTCAATGATCATCACGATTTCAGTAGCCGGGATATGCAGCGTATCAAAGAACGGTTTCATAAGCTGAAAGGAGAACACCGGTTGATTATCACTACCGAAAAAGATGCAACACGCCTGATTAACCATCCGGCTTTGGACAAGGAATTGAAACCATTTATCTATGCCTTGCCTATTGAAATAGAAATATTACAGAATCAACAAGATAAATTTAACCAACATATTATTGACTATGTTAGAGAAAATACAAGAAACCGCAGCTTATCTGAAAGGTAAGATGCATACCAGTCCGGAAACCGCCATCATACTTGGCACCGGGCTTGGCAGTCTGGCCAATGAAATTACCGAGAAGTATGAAATCAGTTATTCGGATATCCCGAACTTTCCGGTATCTACGGTCGAAGGGCACAGCGGCAAACTGATTTTCGGCAAACTAGGCAATAAAGATATTATAGCCATGCAAGGTCGTTTCCACTATTATGAAGGTTATTCCATGAAGGAAGTAACTTTCCCTGTACGTGTAATGCGTGAATTGGGTATCAAAACCTTGTTTGTATCTAATGCGAGTGGTGGTACCAATGCAGATTTCGAAATCGGTGACTTGATGATTATTACTGACCATATCAATTATTTCCCCGAACATCCGCTTCGCGGAAAGAATATCCCTTATGGTCCCCGTTTCCCGGATATGAGTGAAGCATACAGTAAAGAGCTGATTCGTAAAGCGGACGAGATTGCCAAAGAAAAAGGAATTAAAGTACAACACGGAGTGTATATCGGTACACAAGGTCCTACTTTCGAAACTCCTGCCGAATATAAGCTATTCCACATTCTCGGTGCTGACGCTGTAGGCATGTCCACCGTTCCGGAAGTTATCGTAGCCAACCATTGTGGTATCAAAGTTTTTGGTATTTCCGTCATTACCGACTTAGGAGTAGAAGGAAAAATCGTAGAAGTAACACACGAAGAAGTTCAGAAAGCCGCTGACGCTGCTCAACCGAAAATGACCACGATCATGCGCGAACTTATCAACCGTGCCTAAACAATCATCCCGAATTATATGAGAACTGAAATAGCATCTCTCGGTGAGTTCGGTCTGATAGACCGTCTCACCGGAGGAATCGAACTGAAAAATGAATCTAGCAAATATGGAGTGGGCGACGATGCCGCCGTTCTCTCCTACCCTTCAGAAAAGCAGATGTTGATAACCACAGACCTGCTTCTGGAAGGCGTACATTTTGACTTGACATACGTCCCTTTGAAACATTTAGGATATAAGGCTGCCATAGTCAATTTTTCCGATATCTATGCCATGAATGGCACTCCCCGACAGATAACAGTATCACTCGGTCTCTCTAAGCGTTTCAGCGTAGAAGATATGGATGAACTTTATTCGGGTATCCGACTTGCGTGTCAGCAATACAATGTCGACATTGTCGGAGGGGATACGACTTCTTCCCTCACCGGACTTACCATCAGCATAACCTGTATTGGTGATGCAGACAAAGATAAAGTTGTATACCGCAACGGGGCTAAAGAAACAGATTTGATTTGTGTCAGTGGAGATTTGGGAGCCGCCTACATGGGATTACAACTATTGGAACGGGAAAAAATGTTTTGAAAGGTGAAAAGGACATACAACCTGATTTCTCCGGCAAAGAATATTTATTGGAGCGTCAGTTAAAACCGGAAGCCCGCAAAGACATCATTGAGAAACTTGCTTCTGCAAATATTGTCCCGACCTCCATGATGGACATCTCTGACGGTCTATCTTCGGAGCTTATGCATATATGCAAACAAAGTAATGTCGGCTGCCGTGTTTACGAAGAACACATCCCTATCGATTATCAAACAGCTGTGATGGCTGAAGAATTCAATATGAATCTGACTACATGTGCTATGAATGGAGGTGAAGATTATGAACTTCTTTTCACCGTACCTATCGCCGACCACGAGAAGGTTTCGCAAATGGAAGGTGTCCGTCTCATAGGTCATATCACCAAACCGGAACTAGGTTGTGCATTGATTACCCGCGATGGACAAGAATTTGAATTAAAAGCACAAGGATGGAATCCATTAAAGGAGGAGAAATAAGAAACCTCTGTATATAACAAAATTATTTTCATTCCATATAACACTGATAATAAGGCAACTAACTTTTTATCAGTGTTTTTTATTTCCAGAAGATTTGTGTATTCCAAAAAGTTTCACTACCTTTGCAACCGCAAAAAGAGAAATAACTGAATCAAGTTAACTATCTTGGTGTCATAGCTCAGTTGGTAGAGCAAAGGACTGAAAATCCTTGTGTCCCCGGTTCGATTC
>VOFH01003011.1_pt1 | contig 10993 bp, 12 predicted proteins | sample 5384091 | NCBI WGS metagenome assembly VOFH01 (sample SAMN12384727, study PRJNA508395) | human gut metagenome | isolation source: healthy gut G | host: Homo sapiens
ACAACTTCAATGATAAGCTGAGGAGTGATTTCTCTTGGCTTGTCCGGTGTGATAATATTCTGAAGTTCTTTCTTGGCAATCTCCATGGTGATTTCTGTTTTTTCCAGATTCGAGTAAGCGAGGAGTTTGTTCAAAGCTCCCTCTAATTCACGGATGTTGGATTTAATATTATTTGCGATGTAATTTAAAATGTCATCGCTTAAGGACATATCATCAGATTCCACTTTCCGGCGAAGGATTGCCATTCGCGTCTCGTAATCAGGAGCTCCGATGTCTGCCATAAGTCCCCATTCGAAACGGGAACGGATTCGTTCTTCTAACGTTTCCATATCCTTTGGCGGTTTATCCGATGTTAAAATGATCTGTTTGCCTGCGGAGTGGAGAGCGTTGAACGTGTGGAAAAATTCTTCCTGTGTACTTTCTTTTCCTATAATAAACTGAACGTCGTCGATCATGAGAACGTCGATGGTTCTGTATTTTTCACGGAATTTATTCATCGCAGAGGCGTTACCACTACGGATAGATTCGATAACTTCGTTGGTAAATTCCTCGGAAGTAACATACAAAACTTTTGCTTCCGGATTTCTTTCCAAGATGAAATGTCCAATGGAATGCATCAAGTGGGTTTTTCCAAGTCCAGGTCCACCATAAATATAAAGAGGGTTGTAAGCTTCTCCCGGAGATTCCGCTACTGCCAGGGAGGCAGACTGTGCAAAACGGTTATTGCTGCCGACAACGAAAGTATCAAATGTGTAATTTGGATTTAAGTTGGAACGTTTGGAAGCTTCAGGTTCAGGTGTTTTCTTTCCTTTATTATTGGAAGGTCTGATATTCTTGGTCTGTTCCGGTAAAATAAACTGAATCTCATATTCGGTTCCGATAATTTCAGCAATTGCTACTTTTAAAGGAAGATAATATTTTTTTGAGATATAACTTAAAGTCATCTGTTCAGATGGAACAAGGATATAGAGGGTATTTCCCTCAACACCAAAAACTTCCAGAGGTTTGATCCAGGTATCAAAAGAAATGTCGCTGACATCATGCTCTGTTTTTACTGTCTGTAAAATTTCATCCCATTTTTCCAAAATCTTGTCCATTTTCTAACTCCGTTTTCTGATAGCACTAAAATATAGCAGTTAATCTTAACTGCTTAAAAACTCTAAAAAATTCTATATAATGCTATCCTACACTATTTTTTGCGGAATTATCAACGTTTAATTGTGGAAGGACTGGGGATAGGGCGTTGATAAAAAAAGTGGCTATATGGGCGTTTTAACGCTTAATGTGAATATACTAGAAGTTATTGTTAATAATGGAAAAATAGTTATAGACCGGGAGAAATAAGGCCAAATTGTACATATTTATACACAAGTTATGATGACATTATCAAGAAATTGTCCACAAGTTATCCACAAATTGAGGATAACTTATGTAAACGGCATAAATACTGGGTTTTCTGTGGAAAAATTTTTGAAGCAGAATGAGTACTGCAGGCGGAAGAAAAGTATTGGCTGCAAGAAGATTAAAAGGTAGAAAAAAATTATCAGCATAGGCCACATATTTGTGGTCTTTTCTTCTTTATGATCAATTTTTGGAAAGGAATTTAGATGAAATATTCAGAATCATTAAAGAAAAACAGGGATTTTCAGAACGTATATAAAAAAGGAAAGTCTTATGCAAACCGTTATCTGGTGATGTACGTTCTGAAAAACGATACAGAAAGAAACCGGTTAGGTATATCGGTGAGTAAAAAAGTAGGGAATAGCGTTATAAGACATCATGTAACCCGATTGATCAGAGAAAGTTACCGGCTACAGGAAGACATGTTTAATAGTGGTTTAGACATTGTAGTCATCGCAAGAAATACAGCAAAAGATATTTCATATCATGAAGTGGAAAGTGCTTTGTTACATCTTGGAGGTCTTCATAAAATTTTGAAGTAAAGATTTTAGAAAAGAAGATGGAATCATTTTGAAAAAAATATTGATTGCTTTGATAAAATTTTATAGAAAGTATCTTTCTCCGATGAAAACAACAAAATGTCCATACTACCCGACCTGTTCCACCTATGGGTTAGAGGCTGTCGAAAAGTATGGAGCTGTCAAAGGTGGGGCGTTAGCGCTTTGGAGAATTATAAGATGTAATCCTTTTTCAAAAGGCGGATATGATCCCGTTCCATAATTGGAGGTATTTTCAGTGTCAGAAATGTTATTAACAGCGTATAACGGTGCGATTCTTGGACCAATTGCAAAATTACTTGGCTGGATAATGAATGGCATGTATATTTTAATGGAAAAAGTTGGAATTACCAACGTTGGACTTTCTATTATTTTATTTACCATTGTTATTTATGCTTTAATGTTCCCATTGACTTATAAACAGCAGAAGTTTTCGAAGTTATCCCAGAAGATGAACCCGGAACTTCAGGCGGTCCAGAAAAAGTATAAGGATAAAAAAGATACCGTATCCATGCAGAATATGCAGACTGAGACACAGCAGATCTATGAGAAGTATGGTGTTTCACCGATCAGGCAGCTGTGTGCAGATGTTAATCCAGATGCCTTTCTGTTAGCTTTGTACCGTGTGTTTATGAATGTTCCTGCCTATATCAGCAGTGTGAAGGATGTTTATCTTGATCTGGTTGATAAGATCATGGCAACAAGCGGCTATCATGGATATGGGTTTATGAAAAAAAACCTGATTTAATGCAAATTTAAAATTGGACTGAATATAAAGGTTGCAGATTTTAAACGGCAACAGATACAACAACATTACAGAATTATGTAGTAGATGTTTTATCAAAAATGAGTTCTACCGGATGGGATTCCTTAAGAGAGTCATTCCCGGCGCTCACAGATTCCATTGATTCTACATATGGTGTAGTTTCTCATGTAAACAACTTTATAGGATTAAATATTTCAGATACTCCATTTCAGATCATCAAAGCTGCATTTGCAGGTGGAAGTATTCTGATGGCAGTTCTTGCATTCTGATTCCTGTGATTTCTTATTTGACACAGGTTTTAAATATCAAGTTAATGCCAACGGCTGCAACAGCAGGCGGAGATAACGACCAGATGGCTCAGCAGATGAAGATGATGAACCGTACCATGCCATTATTCTCTGGTAATGTGTTTTACTGTTCCGGTCGGTCTCGGTATCTACTGGATTGCAAGTGCGGTTGCCGTGCGGTTCAGCAGTTCTTTTAAATAAACATTTTGATAAGATCGATCTGGATGATATTATTGCAAAGAATCAGGAAAAAGCAAAGAAAAAACGTGAGAAGATGGGCGTTACTGAAAACGCAGATTTCAATGCTGCGGCAATGAATACCAGATCCATCCAGTCGAAGGCAAAATGTTTCTTCTGCAAACAGGAACTGGAACTTGAACTTGAGAAGGCAAATGCATTGAAAGCGAATGCAAAGCCTGGAAGTATGGCTGCGAAAGCAAATCTTGTCCTTTTAAAAAGAAATTTAGAGAAAAGAATAATCGTAAATAAGTATAGGGGGCAGTTATTGTTATGGAGTATATTGAGATTTCTGCTAAAAATGTGGATGACGCGATTACACAGGCTACTGTTACAGCTGGGAATAACCAGTGATCAGCTTGAGTATGAAGTAATCGATAAAGGAAGCACAGGATTTCTAGGAATCGCAAGAAAAATGCTGTGATCAAAGTTCGTAAGAAATTTTCCATTGATGTGAATGTTGTTGAATTTTTATCTTCCATTTTTGATGCGATGAAGATGGAGGTAGAAATTCATTCGTTGCAGTAAATGAGGAAGAACATATCATTGAAGTAGAGAGTTAAAGGGAGATGATATGGGTATCCTCATTGGTAAGAGAGGACAGACTCTCGACTCCCTGCAGTATCTTGCAAACCTTGCAGTGAATAAAAATTCTGAGGAATATCATTAAAGTTAAGATTGATACAGAAGATTACCGCAAGAGAAGAAAAGAGACATTGGAGAATCTTGCAAAGAACATTGCATACAAAGTAAAGAGAACAAAACGTCCTGTTTCTTTAGAACCAATGAATCCTTTTGAGAGAAGAGTTATCCATTCTGCATTGCAGAATGATCGTTTGTAACAACACACAGCGAGGGGAAGAACCATACAGACATGTGGTTGTTACTTTAAAAAGAGATAGAGAAAGATAAATTCAAGTATAGAATTTAAAAGAGAATGCAACAAAGCTTTTGAAAATGCCGGAAATGATATGGCAGGTTCTTATGAAGTTTTGCGGCGTTTTGTACATGGAAAGGATATCACTATGGGAACGGATACCATTGCTGCAATTGCAATTGCAACTGCAATGACAAGTTCAGGAATCGGAATCGTAAGAATCAGCGGAGACGAGGCAGTTTCTATCACAGACCGTATTTTTGAAATGAAGAATCAGAAAAAGTTAGAAGATATGCCAACGCATACAATTCACTATGGTCATATTCATGATGGAGATGAAGTGATCGATGAAGTTATGGTTGTTCTGATGAGAGGACCGAAAAGTTATACCAAAAGGGAAGATACGGTTGAAGATAGACTGTCATGGCGGCGTTTATGTCATGAAGAGAATTTTAGAAACCGTTATCAAATATGGGGCGCGTCCTGCAGAGCCGGGTGAATTTACAAAACGTGCATTTTTAAATGGAAGAATTGATCTCTCACAGGCAGAATCCGTTATTGATGTTATCAATTCCAAGAATGAATTTGCATTAAAAAGTTCGTTGAGCCAGCTTTCCGGTTCTGTTTCAGAAAAAATTAAAGAAATCCGCGGAAATGTTTTACATGAGATTGCATTTATCGAAAGTGCATTAGATGATCCGGAGCACATAAGTCTGGATGGATATCCGGAAAAACTATCCGGTATAGTATCGGATGTGATAAAAAAAATTGATAAACTGCTTGCAAACAGTGATAATGGAAAAATGTTAAAAGAAGGTATTTCAACTGTTATTGTTGGGAAGCCGAATGCCGGAAAATCTTCTCTTTTAAATTCTCTGGTTGGAGAAGAGAAGGCAATCGTTACAGATATTGCGGGAACAACAAGAGATGTTCTGGAAGAACAGATTAATTTAAACGGTATTTTATTGAATATCATTGATACCGCCGGAATCCGTGACACGGAAGATGTCGTGGAAAAAATCGGTGTGGAACGTGCAAAGAAATATTTGAATAATGCCGATCTTGTTATTTATGTAGTTGACACATCCACAGCGTTAGACGAAAATGATCATGAGATCATGGAATTATTGAAAGACAGACATGCAATCGTTTTGTTAAATAAATCTGATTTAAGTCCGGTCACAACTGTGGAAGATATCAGAAAACATCTGGATAAAAAAATGATCTCAATTTCTGCAAAAGAGCAGACCGGAATGGATGATCTTGAAGAAACAATCAAAGAAATGTTCTTCTCCGGGGAAGTTACATTTAATGATGAAGTTTATATTACGAATATCAGACATAAAACATCTTTACAGGAAGCTTTACGAAGTTTACATTTAGTATTGCAGAGTATTGCAGATGATATGCCGGAAGATTTTTATTCCATTGATCTGATGAATGCTTACGAGGAACTTGGAAATATTATCGGAGAATCTGTGGAAGATGATCTGGTAAATGAAATCTTCAGTAAATTCTGTATGGGTAAATAAAAAATAATTTGCAGATTGTAATGTGAAAGAGAATCATTCAAAATCTTATATGAGTTGAGGACAGAAAAATGGAAGAGAAGAAGATTCCGTATGTAGAGGAAGAATATGATGTGGTTGTAGTCGGAGCCGGACATGCCGGATGCGAGGCAGCATTGGCGTGTGCAAGACTCGGACTGGAAACAATTATTTTTACCGTGAGTGTAGACAGTATAGCGATGATGCCGTGTAATCCTAATATTGGTGGAAGTTCCAAGGGACATCTGGTTCGTGAGATCGATGCGCTCGGTGGTGAGATGGGAAAAAATATCGATAAGACATTTATCCAGTCCAAGATGTTAAATAAATCCAAAGGTCCGGCCGTTCATTCACTGCGTGCGCAGGCAGATAAAATGAATTATAGTATGGAGATGCGTAAGACGCTTCAGAATACCGATCATCTTACCATCCGTCAGGCAGAAGTTTCTGAAATTATCACGGAAACAGCAGCGCTGGAAAACGGAAAAGAAATTCAGAAAATGACAGGCGTGAAAACGTTTTCAGGTGCGATTTATCATTGTAAGGCAGTCGTATTGTGCACAGGAACTTATCTTCGCGCAAGATGTCTGACCGGTGAGATGATCACATACACCGGACCAAACGGTCTGCAGGCAGCCAACCATCTGACGGATTCCCTGAAAGCGCATGGAATTGAAATGTTCCGTTTTAAGACAGGAACACCTGCACGAATCGACAAAAGGTCTGTTGATTTTTCAAAAATGCAGGAGCAAAAGGGAGATGAGAGAGTTGTACCTTTTTCCTTTACAACTAATCCTGAAGATGTGCAGATCGACCAGGTTTCCTGCTGGCTGACTTATACAAATGAGAAAACACATGAAATCATCCGGAATAACCTGGACCGCTCTCCAATTTATGCAGGAATTATTGAAGGTACAGGACCAAGATACTGTCCTTCCATTGAAGATAAGGTTGTAAAATTTGCGGATAAGGACAGACATCAGATTTTTATTGAACCGGAAGGAATAAATACGAATGAGATGTATGTTGGAGGAATGTCTTCCTCTTTACCGGAAGATGTCCAGCATGAAATGTACCGCACGCTGCCGGGACTTGAACATGTGAAAATTGTCCGTAATGCTTATGCAATTGAGTATGATTGTATCAATCCAAATCAGTTGTATGCTACTCTGGAATTTAAAAATATCAAAGGACTGTTTTCGGGTGGCCAGTTTAATGGAAGCAGTGGTTATGAGGAGGCTGCCTGTCAGGGGTTAGTTGCCGGAATCAATGCAGCCATGAGCATTCTCGGAAAAGAACCGCTGATATTAGATCGCTCCGAGGCTTATATAGGAGTTTTGATTGATGATCTTGTGACAAAAGAAAATCATGAGCCGTATCGCATGATGACTTCCCGTGCGGAATACCGTTTGCTGCTTCGTCAGGATAATGCTGATCTCCGTTTATCAAAAAAAGGATATGAGATTGGTCTGATTTCACAGGAGCGTTATGACTGGGTCTGTCAGAAGGAAGTATTGATCCAGAAAGAGATTGAACGTGTTGCCGGAGTTAAGATCGGTGCTAATAAAGAGGTTCAGGCTCTTTTGGAAAGTTACGGAAGTATTCCATTAAATACAGGAACAACTTTAACAGAACTCATTCGCAGACCTGAACTTGATTATGAAAAATTAGCTGTGATCGATAAGGAAAGACCTGAGCTGCCTTATGATGTAGTTGAACAGGTTAATATCAATATCAAGTATGATGGTTATATCGTGCGTCAGATTAAACAGGTAGAGCATTATAAAAAACTGGAAAATAAAAAAATAGCAGAAGATTTTGATTATGATGAAGTACCAAGCCTCCGTATTGAAGCCAGACAGAAGTTAAAACTTTACAGGCCGTTATCAATTGGCCAGGCATCAAGAATTTCAGGAGTCTCCCCGGCAGACATTTCGGTGCTTTTGGTTTATATGGAGCAGATGAAATATCATAAAGGAAATATAAAATGACATATAATTTAGAAAAATTTTTAAAAGATCTGGAAGAACTTCAGATTGAATTAAGCGATAATCAGATACAGCAGTTTATCAGATATTATGAGATGCTGGTGGAAAAAAATAAAGTTATGAATCTGACTGCAATCACAGAATTTGATGAAGTCATTGAAAAACATTTTCTGGACAGTCTCTCTCCCTGATCAAAGTGTATGATCTCAAAAAAAGAAGTTTCAGTGATGGACATGGGAACCGGCGCCGGATTTCCGGGGATTCCTTTGAAAATCGCATTTCCAAATCTGAGGATGACACTTGCTGATTCTCTGAATAAAAGAATATTATTTTTACAGGAAGTGATAGAGGAACTTGGATTAAAAGAGATTGAAGCACTTCACGCGAGAGCAGAGGAGCTTGGAAAAAATAATGAATATCGTGAAAAGTTTGATCTGGTTGTCTCAAGGGCAGTCGCAAATCTTTCTTCCTTAGAAGAGTATTGTGTTCCTTTTGTAAAAATAGGTGGAAACTTTATTTCTTACAAATCCGGTGAAATTGAAGAGGAAGTTGCTAATGCAAAAAATGCAACATTTTTGCTTGGAGGAAAAATGAAAGAAGTCTATAAATTTGATCTGTATGAGCAGAAAAGATCGTTTGTCGTGATCGATAAGGTGAAGGGAACGCCGAAAACTTATCCGAGAAAAGCTGGAACACCGACAAAGACACCGTTGTAAAAATAATAGTTACTGAGTGATGTAATAATTGGGTGATAAAATAAATCACCATATACACAAACTCCTGTCTTTTTTATGATGCAATAACATGCTTAAATGTAAAAAATTTTTACATTCTATTATAAAACGTGTTTTTAATGCATCATTTGGAGGACAGGAGTTTTTTTTTTTTTATTATTAAATTCAAAAATAATCTTATTTTAAAAACATATCAATTGTTTCCACAACTTTATCGGCAACTTCCAACTGAGGATATTTTTTACAGTTGGATAAGTATACGATTTCATTTCCGGTGTTTGTCTTTTTATAAGAATCAGCAATTGCGATAGCATCTTTCATGTTTCGACTTTCAATCACATAAATTGGTGTTTCTAATTTTTTCAGCGCATGTTCGATACTGTTCTTTGTGTAATTTGCTTCCATGCTTGCCATTAAATATTTACCATGACTGAAATTCATGTGGGCTGCTTCATAATATGCGTCGATCAATTTGGAAGAAACCAGCTGTGGTCTTGCATAATATTCCTCACGGAAATACTTGGTGATGTTGGTATTGCTCACTTTGATATTGTAAAGGAAGGTTCCAATCACAGGGAGTTCCAATAAAGTTTTTTTCACAGATGCATATTTATCGGTTGTAATATGAAGCTCTTTCAAAGAAGTCGGATTGATCGCAATAATAGAATTTGCAAGATCTTTATTCATATTGCAAGCCAATGTTACAAATGAAATAGATTCATTCGATGCAATAATATCTGTTTTTTCTCCAATTACATTTTGGATAAAATCCGTTATAAGCTGAACATATATTCATAAATGCCTCCATATCTGCCAAATAACAGGCGTTTTTTTTTATAATAATATTATAGCCGCTTTTGTCTTCTTATACAAATAAATTTTATATTTTATCTTTTGAATAAGGTAAATTTAGTATAAAATAAAAATGATCTATTATTTATGTAATATAAAACATATGTTCGAAGGAAGTATATGATAAGTGAGTATTTAAAAAATTTCAGTCGGAGCTGATGTCGAATAAAGAAGAGATTCATAAGTCAGTCGAGGCACTGGAATTGCAGATTAAGGAAAATAAGGCATTTATAAAGCTTTTAAAAAGAGGAAAATGATTCAAATTATGAATCATTTAGTCCAAGGGATGTTAATCCGAAGGGCAGAGAACAGATCCAGCATTTAGAAGATCAGCAGAAGCTTTTACAGGAACAGTTAGATACCAGAAAAAAAGAATATGTATCCTGCATTGCAAAGTTGGACGAATTAAATGAGGCAATCGCTGAATTAGAACAGAAGATAAATGATAGTGATTCAGATATCAGTGATGATATATTGCGTCTCAAGTTATTGGAGACGCAGGAAAATGAGAGGCAGCGTATATCAAGGGAATTGCATGATTCAACCGTGCAGAATCTGACGAGTCTGGTTCATAAAACTGAATTATGCAGTAAGTTGATTGATATGGATAAAGTCCGGTGTAAACTGGAATTAAATATCATGTCTAAGACGCTGCGGGACATTATCAATGATACACGGAACATGATTTATAATTTGCGACCGATGTCATTTGATGATATTGGCCTGGAAGTTACCATTGAACGTGCATTAGAGAAGTTAGAGAGCAGTGAAACAAAAAAAGATAAATTTTTCTGTAGTCGGTGAGTCATATAAAATTAATCCTGTTATTGGAATTACATTGTTAAGGATTATACAGGAGGCATGCAGCAACGCAATCAGGATTTGGTTTATCTATGATGAAAGAAAGGGTATACCTTTTATCTGGAAAAATAGACATTCATTCGAAAATAAATGTGGGGACGAAAATCAGGTTGAAGTTCCGATTGCCGAATAAAGGGAGGTACATAAAAGATGGCAGTAAAAGTTATGATAGCAGATGATCATTCAATGATTCGTGAAGGTTTAAAACAATTACTGGAGTTAGAAGGTGATTTTGAAGTTATTGCTGAAGCATGTGACGGAGTAGACTGTCTTGAAAAATTAAAAACAGTTGTACCAGATATTTTATTACTGGATATTAATATGCCAAATATGAATGGATTGGAAGTCCTTCAGAAAATGAAAGATATGAAAATGAAAGTCAAGGTGTTGGTATTAACGGTACACAATGAAGTAGAGTATCTTTTAAAGGCTGTTGATATTGGAGTAAATGGATATTTGTTAAAAGATTCTGAGTCTGCAGAATTGAAAAAAGCAATTTTAGCAGTTGTAAATGGAGAAGATTATAGTTTTTCAAGAGACCGGGATAGTGATAAGTAAGATTGAAAGTCTTACCAGAAGAGAACTGGAAGTTTTAAAGATGCTTTCTTATGGAACTTATAATAAAAGAAATTGCAGAGCATTTGAATATCAGCGAACGTACTGTGAAGAATCATGTTTCTAATATCTTTAAAAAAATCGGAGTAACAGATCGTACACAGGCAGCAGTATTTGCGATTCGCAATAACCTGATTACCATCTAAGAAATTGATTATAAATTAACGTAATGATTTGAAGTGTCGTTACAATGTTTCACGTGAAACATTGTAACGACACCTGTAAATAAACGGGTAAACTTGAATTTATATAATTATCTCTCTAACTTTCC
>VOFH01001211.1_pt1 | contig 10969 bp, 12 predicted proteins | sample 5384091 | NCBI WGS metagenome assembly VOFH01 (sample SAMN12384727, study PRJNA508395) | human gut metagenome | isolation source: healthy gut G | host: Homo sapiens
TTTTAGCATCCTGCTCAGTAACTCCCTCTGTAGCATCTATCACTACAATGACAACATCAGCTCTCTCAACTGCGGAAACTGCACGTATAATACTGTATCGCTCTATATCCTCTTTTTATCTTATTCTTGCGCCTGAGACCGGCTGTATCGATAAATATATACTCCTTACCATCATATTTTATGGCTGTATCGATAGCATCTCTTGTGGTGCCTGTATATCTGACAAACTCTGTCCTCTTGTTGATAAGCGATGACATACAGTCATATACTCTCGGTCTGTTTCAAATGCTGTCCACCATATTATTGAGCTGCAGATATAGGATATCAACTAAGTTATAAAACTTACACATCAGTGAACGACGAATTGACATATCCGCCATACCTTTGAATCGGAATCAACAAGTCCCTGCTTCACATCTGTAATAAAAATAATAACATCTGCGGTGTCTATAGCAATCTGTGCCTGCTCTCTCATCTGTGACAGTATCACGTCTCCGGATTCCGGCTCAATACCACCTGTATATCCTTCAGCTGGGCGATCAGGTCTTTTGCAGTGATCAGACCTGAAACCGTAATACGCTCCCCAAAAAAATCATTCCGGATGGGATAAATGTTGATGGTCCTGTTTGGGAATTTTTTCCGGATCCATCCAGCATATTTTTCCATATAAGGATAAGGAAGACGGCCGGTTGCAAGGGATACCAGTCCCGGTTCGTCATTTCCTTCTACCTTGTCTAAGGCATCTGCTACCTCTGTAGCCATAAGACGCAGCATTCCCACGCCATTTTCCAGCTGGATATAGCCGTCATAGCGTTCTTCCTCCGGCAGTTCCCTTTCTGCCAGTGTATAAAACTCATCGCTGGCATGGATAAAATGGATCCCGTGTTCTGCGTAGATCTTCTTCTGCCACCGTTCGATCATATCAATAGTAGCGCAGGCGTCTTCTTTTGTAAAAGGCTCTAATGGATATAAGCCGTCTCTGTATTTGGAAAGTCCTACAGGAACTACGGAAACGCTCTGCATAACAGGGGCATATTTGGACAGGTCACTGATGGAACGTTCCAGCTCTGCCCCGTCATTTACTCCCTTGCAGAGAACGATCTGGCCGTTCATAGGAGTTTCCGCTTCATATAAGCGGTCAATGATCTTTAAGGCCCGTCCCGCAAACCGGTTGTGCAGCATCATACACCGCAGTTCCGGATTGGTCGTCTGTACGGAAATGTTGATGGGCGCCAGTTTGAAGCGGATGATACGCTCTACATCTTTATCTTTTAAGTTGGTCAGTGTAACATAATTTCCCTGAAGGAACGATAAACGGGTATCATCATCTTTGAAATAAAGGGTCTCTCTCATTCCCGGCGGCATCTGGTCGATGAAGCAGAACATGCATTTGTTGCGGCAGGAACGGTAATCGCTCATCAGACCGTTTTCAAAAGTCAGTCCCAGATCCTCATAATCTTTTTCAATCTCCAGTTCCCATTCTTCCCCATTGGCTTTTCGCACCACGAGGGTCATAGACGGGCTGTTTACATAATATTCGTAGTCAAAAATGTCTTCAACGGGATTTCCGTTGATGGTAAGGACCCTGTCTCCCGGCTCCAGCTCCAGTTCCTCTCCAATGGAACCCGGATCTACTTTTGAGATCGGATGTCCTTCCAGTTTTTTATTCATATTCATCTAACCTCTGTGTATTTCGTTAGTTCACAAAGGTTCACGCACTGTTTTTTTCCACTGCCTGCTGTCGCAATTTTAAAGAACTTTGTTAAATGGCCTCAAAAAAATAAATGCCACCTTTCGGCGTCGCTTCGTTTTTCCCTTCGCTCATTACATCATAACAATTTTAGAAAGTTTTGTAAACCAGATTTTTTAGAGCACGAAAATGCCGCAAAGCAGATTTACCCTCTGTTTTGCGGCATGATGTGCTAGTTATATACACTCACGACCCCCGCGCTATCGCGCTCCACTGCCTGCTGTCGCAGATGGGTCGTTAGATCTCCCCATTGTGGCGTCTCTGTACCAGCTTCTGGATCTTGTCTGTTGGAGACAGGGATGCACTGATGGAACGGTCATGGTTTAAGGAGTTAGTGATAGCTGCAGTGTACTTGCTCATATCTGCTTCCAGATACCACTTGCGGTCGAAAAGCTCTTTTGGACGATAATTTAAGTTGGTGGTAATTACATAGTCCAGATATCCCTTTTCATAATATTCGTCAAACTTCTCAAGACCATTGGTGAACAGACCAAAAGTACAGCATACAATTGCCTTTGCTGCCTTTCTTTCCTTTAATTCCTTACAGGTGTCTAACATGCTCTCGCCGGAAGAGATCATATCGTCGATGATAAGAACGGTCTTTCCTTCTACAGAAGAACCAAGGAATTCATGTGCAACGATCGGGTTACGTCCGTTTACTACCTTGGAGTAGTCACGGCGTTTATAGAACATACCCATATCAACTCCCAGGTTGTTTGCCAGGTATACAGCACGGTTCATAGCGCCTTCATCCGGGCTGATGATCATCAGATGATCTTTGTCGATCTGAGTGGTCTTATCATGAGTAAACAGTGTCTTTACAAACTGATAAGTTGGCATGAAGTTGTCAAATCCGTACAGCGGGATGGCATTCTGTACTCTTGGGTCATGGGCATCAAAAGTAATAATGTTTTCAACGCCCATCTGGATCAACTCTTCTAATGCCATAGCACAGTCTAAGGATTCACGTTTGCTTCTCTTGTGCTGACGGCTTTCATATAAGAAAGGCATAACTACATTTACACGATGTGCAGTTGCCACGCAGGAACCGATAACACGCTTCATATCCTGAAAATGGTCATCTGGTGACATGTGATTGGTGTAGCCGCAAACAGTGTAAGGAATGCTGTAATTCATTACATCTGCCATTACAAAAATGTCCGTACCTCTGACAGACTCATTGATCACTGCCTTTGCCTCGCCGGTACCAAATCTTGGGCACTCAAGATCAAGCAGGTAAGAATCTACATCATATCCACGATAATGCAGGTCTGCCTTGCGGCGCTTTAATTCCTCCATATCGTTGCGGCGGAACTGAACGATGTGAGAATCTACCTTAGACGCAAAATCCTTGCAGCTTTCCAGTGCAGCCAGCTTTAACTTTAAAGGTGCTACCGGAAGAGAGTCTTTATAATTGTTTTATACCATTTTCCATGATAATTGAATACAAAATTATTAGCCATGAAAGCATACTCCTTTGTCCTATAATGGTCCTAATAGTCCTAATAATAGTCCGGTTTTTTATCCTATTGTTTTATACCATTTTCCACGATAAGGGTCAAGTATTCCAGGACATTTCCTTAAAAAATACATCACCTAAGGCACAGAAAAGCACCCATATTGCCTCTTTCATTTCCAACTTTACGGTGGGAAAAGAGATATTCATGGTTGCACATGGTGCAGATATTGGTAGTGTGGATATTTTCCGGCTTTACCCCGGCTTCCATAAAATGATCTCATTGGCCCGCCACAGATCTAATTGGTATTTGTCCGGACGTTTTCCCAGAGCAATGATCTCATTATTGCCACTCCGGTTTGAAGCTTTCCATAAACGCCTCTGCCACTTCTTTCTCAGTTCACTTCAAAACAGTCCTGGCAGATGCTTGGCCCGATGCAGGTGATCAGATCCTTAGGGCTGGTTCCAAAGGCTTTTTTCATGGCATTTATGGTACATTGTCCCATTCTGTTTACAGTGCCGCGCCAACCGGAGTGAGAAAGACCAATCGCTTTATGTTTTCAGATCCAGAAAATATAGAGGTACACAATCAGCATAAAAGGTTGCCAGTGTAAGATCAGGCACATTGGTGATCAGTCCGTCCACATCTGTGTAATCCCGTTCTCTCACTACACCTTTTCCAGCGTCTTCTTCTGTCACACGGCGCACATTGGTGGTATGGGTCTGCTGGGATGCCACCATCCGGTCTCTGTCAACTCCTAATGCCGCTGCCATACGGGTGTAGTTTTCCAGCACATCAGCCGGATCATCTCCCTTGTTCCAGGCAAAATTCATAGTAGCGTATTTTTCCTTGCTTGCCCTCCTAAACGGGTGGAAAATCCATTTACCACAAGGCCTGTCTCTTCCAAGGGCAGCAAAAGAAAGATAGGGAACTCCATTTTTTTCCCCTCTGTATAAATATCTTATTTTCATTTTTATAGTTCCATGGGATCATCTGTCTGCCTCTTTTCTATGTAAATCAATATAAAGATCCTTTAAAGGATACTTTGTTTAAAAAAGCATTTCGTATCAGCTGTATATTACTTCCGGTTATGCCCACCACATCAAAACGGCAGGGCGTATTTTCCGGATAACCGTACCGGCACAGGTAAAACAGGGCTGTACGCCGTATTTTCTCCCTGCTTGCGAAAATCCACTGCCTCAAAAGGTGAACCGCAGGATGCATCTGACCGGTATTTTACCTCTGTAAATACCAGTTCTTTTCCTTCCCTGCACACCAGATCGATCTCCCCCTGTCTGCAGCGGAAATTTTTCCCCAAAATGCGAAATCCCTTTTTTTGCAAAAAAGCAGCCGCTGCTTCTTCGTAACGGCTGCCAATTTTTTTTTATTCATCAAATCTTTTATATTTTCCCCTATACTTCAACAAAATGGCTGATAAAGCTTCCTCTGTGGATAGGACATGGGCCAAGTGTCTTTAATGCCTCGATATGTGCTTTTGTGCCATATCCTTTGTGTTTTCCCAAAGCCATAGCCTGGATAGATCTCATCATATTACATCATCATATGATCCCTGGTAACTTTTGGCCAGAATGCTGGCTGCTGCAATAGATACACTTTTAGCATCGCCTTTACAATAGGGATCTGAGGAATTTCAATCCCGGAATGGTCACAGCGTCATTTAACAAAAGTCCCGGCTGTACGCCAAGTCCTTTGATTGCCTCACGCATAGCCTCATAGGTAGCCTGCAGGATATTGATTTCATCGATGCGCTGCGGTGTGGCAATTCCTACACTCCAGGCAAGAGCCTTTTCCTTGATCTCCAAAATAACTCTTCCCTGCGCTTTTCAGAAAGCTTTTTAGAGTCATTCAGATATAAGATCTGACAGTCCTTTGGAAGGATAACAGCTCCTGCTGCTACCGGACCTGCTAAAGGTCCTCTTCCGGCTTCGTCAATACCACATATCAGTTCATACCGGGCATTTCTCTTTTTCGTAGGCTTTCATCTCTTCCAGCCTTAAAAGCTCTTTTTCCAGTTTTCACCTTTTAACTCTCTGGCCATTTATTTCACCTTGATCCTGTCTTTGTAATCCTGTGCTTTTTCCAGACTGATACGGCCTAACTTACCAGCGCGGAAATCGTCTAAAAGCAGCGCAGAAGCGCTCTTGCAAGATCTAATTCCCCGCCTTTCATCAGGCAGGCACGGCTTCTTGCGATCTCTTCTAATACTTTCACACGGTCCTCTTCCACATTTTCAATGCCAAAGCGGTCTTTTACCACCTGTGGATAATCTTTTTTCCAAAAGGCTGATCAGTTCACAAGCCAGTTCGTCCTTATTTAAGATCTGATCATTAATAGAACCGATGAGAGCCAGGTGCAGCCCCACCTGCTGGTCCTCAAAACGTGGCCATAAGATACCAGGGGTATCTAAAAGCTCCAAAGTCTTATTTAAACGGATCCACTGGTTACCCTTGGTAACACCAGGCTTATTTCCTGTTTTTGCGCAGGCTTTTCCTGCAAAGGAATTGATAAAAGTAGACTTTCCTACGTTAGGGATACCTACTACCATGGTATGGATCGGGCGGTTTAAAATACCCTGCGTCTGTCTCTTTCAATCTTTTCCTTACATGCTTCCTGCTGGGCAGCCTGTACCTGCTTTAAGGTTCCCTTTGTTACGGGCATCGATCTTTACTACATGGATCCCCATGTCTTCAAACATCTGAGCCCACAGGCGGGTTTCTGCCTCATCTGCCAGATCTGCCTTATTTAACAGGACCATTCTTGCCTTTCCTGCAGCAAGCTTGTCAATATCCGGGTTACGGCTGGAAAAATGAACTCTGGCGTCCACTAGCTCGATCACTAAGTCGATCAGCTTGATATCTTCCTGCATTGCCCTTCTTGCCTTGGTCATATGACCTGGATACCATTGTATATTCATACCATTTAACTCCTTTACGATACAAAGCCCAGCTTCAGCAGCGGAAGCATGCGAAACCACACTTTGCCCAGTATCTGTTCTCTTTTTACATTTCCAATATTTGGAAAACGGCTGTCCTCACTGCTGCTGCGGTTGTCTCCTAAAAGAAAATATTCCTTTTCTCCCAAACGCACCGGTTCTGCCGCTCTTCCTGCCAGGGATACTTCCCCATTTTATCTTCTTTTAAAGCTTCCCCGTTAATATATACAAGACCATCTTTGATCTGCACCGTCTCTCCCGGAAGACCGATAATACGTTTTACATTTTTCTTTCCGTCTTCCTCTTAAATACCACCACATCAAAGCGTCCCGGATCTCTTGTTACATAGGTGATACGGTTCATAAGGACCACATCCTCGGGCACTTAACTGGGGCTGCATGGAATTGCCGGATATAAGGATCTGCTCTCCAAATCCATAAACTAAAAACCAGCCGCAGGCGATGGCTACCACAATATTCACTACCCAGCCTACAGCTTTTCGCAGCCAGGCTGTATCATCATTAATATAGAAATCCACTGTTACCCCGAAAAATAAACCTGTCTGCAACCTGTCTTATATGATGTACTCTGTCTTTCATGCACTTGCCTTTGCGGCCGATTTTCCGCCAGTCGCACCCGAATTTTATCAACGTACACACCGCGTACGCCTCAAAAATTTGGGCACAACTGACAAAAAATCTTCTCGCAAAATCAAGTACAAAAAGATTTTTAAAAAGGGGCAATTTTCATTGCCCTTTTTAATCATTCTTACTTCAATTATTTAACTAACTCTTTTACCTTAGCAGCCTTACCTACTCTGTCTCTTAAGTAGTTCAGTTTTGCTCTTCTTACTTTACCCTTACGAACAACCTCTACGTTGTCAACGCTTGGGGAATGTAATGGCCAGGTCTTCTCAACGCCGATGCCATTGGAGTTCTTCCTTACGGTAAAGGTCTCTCTGGCTCCGCCGTTCTGTCTCTTAATGACAGTTCCCTCGAAAATCTGGATTCTCTCGCGGTTACCCTCTTTAATCTTGTTGTATACCTTTACAGTATCACCAACATTAAAGCTAGGTACGTTCTCCTTCAACTGCGCTGCTTCAATATTCTTGATAATGTCGTTCATTGTGTGAACCTCCTTCATTTATTGGATGTTCTTAATACTCTGTATCATAAAATCCCGTTCATAATACTTCAGTAGCAGAGGACCATCTATTCTTGTCACAACGAATTAATATTATCATAGTTTCCTGCTAAATGCAAGCACTTTTTCTACGTTTTTTACTGTTTTTCGCTGTTTTTTCCTTCTTCTTTCCCGGATTTTCCATCTGTCTTTAAAATCTGGATACAGACCTTCTTAATACGGTTTCCATTGACCCTGTGGGCGGACAGACGGATGTTTCCAACAGTCACCAATTCTCCCTGAACCGGAATATGATCCAGCTTTTCTATCATAAGACCGCCAATGGAGTCATAATCCTCAGAATACAGGGAAAGTCCCAGTCTGTCATTTACATCATCCAGGCTCATAGCACCGTCTACCAGATAAACCCCGTGGCCTAGTTTTACAAAATCCTTTTCCTCGTCAGCATCATATTCATCACGGATGTCACCTACGATCTCCTCCAGGATATCCTCTAACGTGATCAGGCCTGCTGTGGTTCCGTATTCATCTAAGACTACAGCAATGTTATTGGAAGTTTTCCGCATTTCCAGCATCAGCTCAGAAACTTTTTTTGCCTCAAAGGTATACAGCGGCTTTCTCAGGTGGTCTTTAATAGAAAAGACTTCTCCCTCTTCTTCCAGTAAAAGATCCTTGATATTGATAATTCCTACTACATTATCCTTGCTGTCCTGATAAACCGGGAAACGGGTATACCGGGTCTTACGGAATTTTTCCATCAGTTCTTCATAGCTTGCGTCAATATCAATAAAGGTCATGTTTACACGGGGAACCATAATATCCCCTGCGACAGAATCATCCAGATCGAACACATTATTGATCATATTTTTTTCATCTGTCTCGATGACTCCCTTTTCATGCCCCACTGCCACAATAGTACGAAGCTCGTCTTCTGTCATGACATCCGTCTTTTATTGGGATCCACATGGAGCAGACGAAGGATGCAGCCTGACATCTTATTGTCCGCCCAGATCACAGGTGTAAGGATCGTCATTAAAAGATAAATGTTTCCTGCACTTTTCATTGCGATCTTGTCAGCCTCTAAGGAAGCCATGGTCTTCGGTGTGATCTCCCCAAAGATCAGGATCAGGATCGTCAGGACACCAGTAGCAATCCCAACAGCAGCATTTCGAAAATATCAGCTGCCAGAATGGTCATAATAGAGGAAGTGGACAGGTTTACCACATTATTTCCAATGAGGATGGCACTTAACATCTTGCTTTTATTTTCATGAAGTTTTAAAACACAGGCCGCCGCCTTGTTTCCGTCGTCAGCAAGGGTACGCATACGGATCTTATTTACCATGGTCAGGGCAGTTTCTGCAGAAGAAAAATAGGCAGATAACGCCAGTAAAATAACAATAATAATTATACGCAGGGCAACCGTATTGCCTGTTGGATCCATTTCTCACTATCTCCTTAAATCTTATATAACTTATATTTCCTGTTTTAACGCTCCAAGAACCTTATAATAGCCTTTCAGTTCCTGTAAGGTAGCCTTTTTTTCATTGAGAAGTTTTTTACTTTCTTCATCTGCTGGTAATATTCCCGGTCGCTTCCAGGAGTTTCATCGTTTTTACTGCTTCTTTACCAGCTGTTCTAACTCTTTTAACCGGCTCTCTCCCTGCTCCTTTTAAAAGACTGTCTAAAAACTTCTGCTCCTTTTAATGTAAGGGATGCATCTTCTAACAGATCCGGCCGTCTTTCCAGAGTCCTGCGGATGGACTGCTCCCTGCGCCAGCTTTCAATATTTTTATGATGTCCGGAAAGAAGGACTTCCGGCACAGGCTTTCCCTCATAAACCTCCGGTCTTGTGTACTGAGGATATTCCAGCAGATTGTCGTAAAAAGACTCTACCTCTGCGGAGTCCCCATTTCCCAGCACGCCCGGTACCAGACGGGAAATACAGTCGATCATCACCATAGAAGGAAGTTCTCCTCCTGTAAGGACAAAATCACCTGCTGACAGATATTCTGCCTGGATCAGCTCTAGGGCTCTTTCATCAATGCCCTCATAGTGGCCGCATAAAAATACCAGATTTTCTTCTTTTGCCAGTTCTTCTGCAATGGACTGGTTAAACACACGACCCTGTGGAGTCATATAGATCACTCTTGGGCGTTTTCCCAGTTTTTACAAAGTGCCTCGTAAGCATCACACACAGGTGCCGGCTGGATCACCATTCCTGCACCGCCCCCATAAGGAGCATCGTCTACGTGTCTGTGCTTGTCAGTTGTATAATCCCGGATATCCACTGCCTCTACAGAAATGGCGCCGCTTTCAATAGCACGGCCGGTGATACTGGTTTTTAAACCATTTTCCACCATATCAGGGAATAATGTTAATATATGGAAATTCATAGATTCTCCTTCCAACGGTTCTTAAGCCTGGTCTGAAGGCGGTATAAAGTGTTCATGGCATCAATAGGTGTCATGGTAGACAGTTCAGTCCGTCCAGCTCTTTGATGATATCATCATCTTTTACAGTATCAAAAGAAAGACATCTGCTGCATATCACCTCATCCGGCTTTGGAACTGCCTTGTGCTGTACCACATTGGCGCTGACTGCCGCAATCTCTTTTGCCTTTGCTGTAATATCATTTTCCGTCAGCTCACTGGCGATCTCTTTTGCTCTGGAAATAACAGAGTCCGGAACACCTACCAACTTTGCTACCTGGATACCATAGCTCTTATCAGCCCCACCCCGGACGATCTTTCGCAGGAACACGATATCATCCCCTGTTCTTTTACAGCGATGCAATAATTCTTTACTCCGGCAATGGTCCCCTCTAATTCTGTCAGCTCATGGTAATGGGTTGCAAATAAGGTTTTAGCACCTAGCAGCTTTGTATTGCTGATATGTTCAACTACCGCCCATGCGATACTTAAACCGTCAAAGGTACTTGTTCCGCGTCCGATCTCATCTAAGACTAACAGGCTGTTCCTTGTGGCATTGCGCAGGATATTGGCCACCTCGGTCATCTCCACCATAAAGGTGCTCTGGCCGCTTGCAAGGTCATCAGAAGCGCCTACTCTGGTAAAGATACGGTCGCAGATACCGATATTTGCCTCCTGGGCCGGTACAAAGCTTCCCAGCTGAGCCATCAGTACGATTAAGGCCGTCTGGCGCATATACGTCGATTTACCGGCCATGTTAGGGCCGGTGATAATAGAAAGGCGGTTCTTTCCATTATCCAGGAAAGTATCATTTGCCACAAACAGGTCATCCCGCATCATCTGCTCTACCACCGGATGACGGCCGTTTTTGATCTGGATGACGCCTTTTTCATTAATAGAAGGTTTTACATAGTTCCGTCTGGTTGCAACGGAAGATAAGGAGCAGAATACATCAATGCCTGCAATGGCTTTTGCAGTCTTCTGAATCCGCACTACCTGGGCTGCAATGGAGTCACGGACCTGACAGAACAGATCGTATTCCAAAGATACCAGCTTTTCCTCAGCTCCCATGATCACGTCTTCTAACTGCTTTAACTCATCTGTTGTAAAACGCTCTGCATTGGTCAGGGTCTGTTTTCTTACAAAATAATCAGGAACCATATCTTTAAAGGAGTTGGTGACTTCAAAGTAATAGCCAAATACCTTGTTGAATTTGACCTTTAAATTCTTAATGC
>VOFH01000930.1_pt1 | contig 10930 bp, 19 predicted proteins | sample 5384091 | NCBI WGS metagenome assembly VOFH01 (sample SAMN12384727, study PRJNA508395) | human gut metagenome | isolation source: healthy gut G | host: Homo sapiens
TTATGAGGTCATACCGGTTGCCATGAAAAACTGTGTGGTAAAGCTGGATGACAAGAAGGCAAAATCAAAGGTGACGCGCTGGCAGGCGATCGCAGAGAGCGCAGCAAAACAGTCAAAGAGAAGTCTGATCCCGGAAGTGAAGATGCCGATGTCGTACAAAGAAGCTGTGGCATATGCCAAGAAACTGGATGTGAAACTGGTTCCCTATGAAAACGAGCATGGAATGGCAGGGACGAAGGCTGCAATGGAACAGATAAAAAAAGGCGAAAGTGTCGCAGTGTTTATCGGACCGGAGGGCGGATTTGCGCCGGAAGAGATTGAAATGGTCAGAGATGAAATGCAGCTGATCTCACTTGGCAGACGGATCCTTAGAACAGAGACGGCAGGAATCGCAGCCCTTGCGATTTTGGGATATCAGTTAGAGAGTCAGACCGATGGCAGGGAAGAGTAGAAGAGTGATGCTTCATAGATAAAGAAGGATAATTATGGAAACAAATTTGACAGAAGTTTATTTGGATAACGACAACGACCCGTTGCAGTGAACGTGCAAAAGATTTGATGGTAAAAGTTCTGATGGAAGATTACGGAAATCCATCCTCACTTCATATGAAAGGTGTGGAAGCAGAGAACTATATGAAAGAGGCTAAGAAAAAATTGCAAAGACATTAAAGGTACAGGAAAAAGAAATCTGTTTTACATCCGGAGGGACAGAATCAAACAATACTTGCAATGATCGGTGGAGCAGCACTGGCAAACAAAAGAGCCGGAAATCATATTATCACGACATCAATAGACATGCGTCTGTGTCAGCAGTTACAGGATATTTAGAGGAACACGGCTTTCGAGTGACATATCTTCCGGTGGATGCAGATGGTATCATTTCACTCGACGAACTGCGGGAGGCGGTATGAGGATACGATCCTTGTCTCTATGATGATGGTCAACAATGAGATCGGAGCAGTGGAACCGATCGAAGAAGCGGTAAAGATTATCAAAGCCAAAAATCCGGATACCCTGGTACACGTAGATGCGATCCAGGCATATGGAAAAGTACCGTATTTTTCCAAAAAACTGGGAATTGATATGCTCTCTGTCAGCGGACATAAAATCCATGCGCCGAAAGGAACAGGATTTCTGTTCATCAAAGATAAGACGAAAGTAAAACCGCTGATTTACGGTGGCGGGCAGCAGAAGGGCATGCGCCCGGAACCGAGAACGTACCGGGCGTTGCTGCGTTAGGTGAGGCTGCCGAAGAGATTTATGAAAACTTTGAGGAAAAAAATTGACCACCTTTATCAGATCAAACAGCGTTTTGTGGAAGGCGTTTTAAAAATAGAAGGTGTGTCTGTCAATGGAAAGACAGGACGTGATTCCGCACCACAGATCGTCTGTGAGTATTGACGGCGTGCGCAGTGAGGTTATGCTCCACACATTAGAGGACAGAAAGATTTATGTGTCAGCGGGAAGTGCATGTTCCTCGAACAAACCGTCCGTGAGCCATACATTGACAAGCATCGGACTTAAGAATAATCTGCTGGATTCGACGATCCGGTTCAGCTTTTTTCTGTGCATACCACAGAGGAAGAGATCGATTATGCCTTGGAAGTCATGAACGAGGTTGTGCCAAAGCTCCGCCGTTATACGAGAAAGTAGTCCGGCAATTGCGAAACTCATGAAAGTGTAAAATGAATTGTGGAAAAGTAACAAAAGACATGAAAAAGGAGAAAATATGTATAAATCATTTTTGATCAAATATGCGGAGATCGCGATCAAAGGAAAAAACAGATATTTATTTGAAGATGCATTGGTAAGCCAGATCAACCATGCATTGAAAAAGGCAGAAGGAGAATTTCTTGTCCGGAAAGAGCAGGGAAGAATTTATGTCGATACGTTGAGCGACTATGATTATGATGAGGTTGTGGAAGCATTAAAATGTGTGTTTGGTATCGTCGGGATCTGCCCGGTTGTATTGTTGGAAGACGAAGGATTTGACAAACTTGCAGAGGAAGTCATTACATACATTGATAAGGTGTACCCGGACAAACATTTTACATTTAAAGTAAATGCCCGCCGCGCAAGAAAGAATTATCCGATGGAGTCCATGGAGATCAATGCAGCCATGGGCGAGAAGATTTTAGATGCTTACCCGGAGACAAAAGTAGATGTGCATCATCCACAGGTGGTATTTAATATTGAGATCCGTGCAAAAATTAACGTATACTCAACGATTATTCCGGGACCGGGTGGAATGCCGGTCGGAACGAACGGCAAAGCAATGCTGCTTTTATCCGGCGGTATCGACAGTCCGGTGGCAGGATATATGATCGCAAAACGCGGCGTTACGATCAATGCTACTTATTTCCATGCGCCGCCATATACTTCAGAGCGTGCAAAACAAAAAGTCGTTGACCTTGCAAAAATTGTTGCAAAATATTCAGGACCAATCAATCTGCACGTTGTGAACTTTACGGATATCCAGCTTTATATCTACGAGCAGTGTCCGCATGAGGAGTTGACGATCATCATGCGCCGCTACATGATGAAGCTGGCGGAGCATTTTGCAAAAGAGAACAAGTGTCTCGGACTGATTACGGGGGAGAGTATCGGACAGGTGGCGAGCCAGACCATGCAGTCGCTTGCAGCAACGAATGAGGTATGTACGATGCCGGTCTATCGTCCGCTCATTGGATTTGACAAGCAGGAAATCGTCACGATCTCTGAAAAAATCGATGCATATGAGACATCCATTCTTCCATACGAAGACTGCTGTACCATTTTTGTGGCAAAACATCCGGTGACAAAACCGAACTTAAATGTGATCCATAATGATGAGAGAAAGTTAAGCGAAAAGATTGATGCATTAATGCAGGAAGCCATTGATACGGTAGAAGTGATCCACATTGAGGGATAAAACAAAAAAGCAGGCAGTATCAGAAAAAGGAACTGTCTGCTGCAAAAAAGAAAAAGCCACAGAACGTATCTTCTGTGGCTCAAATCTTCGGAAATGATTAAACTAAATATGGTTTTAATACTTCCATGATTTCATCCATATTGCTTTCAGCATGAATTGCTAAATCAATTGGTTTGGATAAATCTAAACTGAAAATACCCATAATGGATTTTGCATCGATCACATATCTTCCGGAGATTAAATCGAAATCAAATTCGAACTGGGTGATTGCATTAACAAAAGATTTTACTTTGTCAATGGAGTTTAAAGAAATCTGTACTGTTTTCATGATAAAAAACCTCCTTAATTAACTATCAAAGTTAACTTTATAGTAATGGTTTTTTATGGAAAAGTCAACACAAAATAGGAGTATCGAATGAAAATAAATAAGAAAGCCGCACTGCACAATTTGGGATGCAAGGTAAATGCATATGAAACAGAGGCAATGCAGCAGATATTAGAAAATGCAGGTTATGAGATTGTCCCATTCACAGAATATGCGGATGTCTATGTGGTCAATACCTGTTCCGTTACCAATATGGCAGACCGCAAGTCAAGACAGATGCTGCATAAGGCGAAAAAGATGAACCCGGATGCAATCGTTGTAGGCGCCGGATGTTATGTGCAGACAAAAGAGGCAGAGGCACTGCTTGATGATACGGTGGATATCGTGATCGGAAATAACAAAAAACATGAATTGCTTTCCATGCTCGAAGCATATGAAAATGACCACGGAAAGTGTGGGAATGTGATCGATATCAATCATGAGAAGCAGGAATATGAGGAAATGTTCTTAGAGCGCACCGCAGAGCACACCAGAGCTTTTATCAAGGTGCAGGACGGGTGCAACCAGTTCTGCAGCTACTGTATCATTCCTTTTGCAAGAGGAAGAGTGCGGAGCAGAAATTCTGAAGATGTGATCCGGGAAGTGAAACGTCTTGTGGAACATGGATTCAGGGAGATCGTCCTCACGGGGATCCACTTAAGTTCCTACGGTGTGGATACCGGCGGCGATCTGCTCCATCTGATCCGGGAAGTGCATAATGTCGATGGGATTGAGCGGATAAGGCTTGGAAGCTTAGAACCGAGAATCGTGACGGATGGATTTGCGGCGGCACTTGCAGGGCTGCCAAAGATCTGTCCGCATTTCCATCTTTCCTTACAGAGCGGATGCGATGCCACACTGCAGCGCATGAACCGCAGATATGATACAAGGGAATATGAAGAGGGATGTCAGATCCTGAGAAAATATTTTGACCATCCTGCCATCACGACAGATGTGATCGTAGGTTTTCCGGGAGAGACAGAGGAAGAATTTGCGGTTACAAAAGAATATTTAAAACGTATCCATTTTTATGAAATGCATATCTTCCAGTATTCTAAGAGAGAAGGAACAAAGGCAGCTGTGATGGAACATCAGATCCCGGAACCGGTGAAAAAAAGAGCGGAGCAATATCCTTCTGGCGTTAGAGAAGAAAATGTCTGAAGAATTCCGGGAATACTATGTCGGAAAACAGGTGACAGCTCTGATGGAAGAGGCTTATGAATTTGAAGGTGAAACATATTTTACCGGATACACAAAAGAGTATGTAAAGATCGCTGTGAAGTCGGCAGCTGACCTTTCGAATCAGTTTGTGAAAGGAACGATCCGGGGCAGATTGACAGATGATATCTATCTTATGGTTGAATTTTAGGACAAACTATATTAGAATAAGCTAGAGGATTACTGTAATTATGAAGGTACTGAATAATTACGGATTACTTTCTTACCATAGAGTAAAGAAGAGTATAAGGGCGTGACAAATATGCAGAACATCAATAATACGCAATATTTCAGAGTGGAGAAGGAGCCGGAACTGCAGGTAAAGGATGTACTTGCAATTGTGTATCGTGCACTGAGCGAGAAGGGATACAATCCACTGAATCAGATTGTTGGATATATTATGTCAGGTGATCCTACTTATATCACCAGTCATAATAATGCAAGAAGTCTGATCATGAAAGTAGAGCGTGACGAATTAGTAGAAGAAGTATTGAAAGCATATATTAAGAATAATCATTGGAATTAAGGTACTTAAGAAGAATTGGATAAGTACAGATTAATATATGCCTTACAGGAAAAGTCTGTCCGGGTGAAGGGCAGAGGCATGGAGATTTTGAATGAGAATATTAGGTTTAGACTATGGCTCAAAGACTGTCGGTGTGGCAGTCAGCGATGAGCTTTTATTTACTGCGCAGGGACTGGAGATCGTCAGAAGACAGTCCCCTAATAAACTGCGCCAGTCTCTGGCAAGAATTGAGGAAATTATCAAAGAATATAACGTAGAGCGCATCGTTTTGGGTTATCCTAAGAACATGAATAATACAGAGGGTGAGCGCTGCGAAAAAACAAAAGAATTCAAAGAAATGCTGGAGCGTCGTACCGGACTTCATGTGATTCTGTGGGATGAGAGGCTGACGACCGTATCAGCAGATAAGCATATGATGGAATCAGGAATCCGCAGGGAAGACCGCAAAAAGTTTGTGGACGAGATTGCGGCTGTTTTTATCCTGCAGGGCTACAAGGACAATATCTTTATCTTATCTTCCGGCGACGTATTAGAACTCGACGAGGAGAGCGCGGCAGTGACCGGAAAAGTCCATACCGGAGCGATCATGGTAGATGGTCTCGGCGTCGGCGATGTCGGCAATATCGTATTGAGAGACAGACAGCATCTTGCAGAAGATGGTATTATCATTGTTGTATTGACATTGGAAGGCGGCTCCGGACAGGTGCTTGCAGGACCTGATATCGTATCCCGTGGATTTGTTTATGTCCGCGGTGCAGAGACACTCATGGAGGAAGCAAAGCAGGTGCTGGATGAGAGAATGCAGCACTGTATGGATAAAGGCATTACAGACTGGGGCAAGATCAAGACGGAGATCAAGGATTCTCTCAGTGATTTTGTATGGAAAGAGACAAAGAGACGTCCGATGATCATGCCAATTATTATGGAAGTATAAAGCACTTGAAAAAAGCAGCTTGGGAGCATATATGAGTCAGATAGAAGATGTTATGGATGGATTAATGACTGCGATCAGAAACAGTGAGGAATTCATCCGATATCAGGCAATTAAGGAAAAGGTACATGGCTTTCCAAAACTGGAAAGCCAGATCACAGAATTTCGTAAGAAAAATTATCTGCTGCAGAACAGTCAGGGGAACTGTGGATCTGTATGAAGAGACAGACCGCATGGAGAATGAGTACCGGGAGTTTCGGAAGAATCCTATGGTGTCAGAGTATCTTGCAGCAGAAAATGCACTCTGCAAAATTGTGCAGCAGATCAACTGGACTTTGATCGAGGGACTGGAATTTGAAGTTGGCTTTGAGGAATCATGAGGGAAGAGATGAATTTGAACAAAGTAGTTTTTCGTTTTGTCAGCATTAGTTTTTCAATACTTGTCATTTTGCTTGTATTGATCGGATTTGTGAAAATTGGAACATATTGCTATGATTTTGGCTATCGTGTATTTACGGAGGCACCTGTCGATGCAGAGCCGGGCAGGGATGTTATCGTCCAGATCTCAGACGACATGTCAGACATGGACATCGCAAAGGAACTGAAAGAAAAAGGTCTTGTGGAGGATGCAAAGCTCTTTTTTGTGCAGTTGAAAGTTTCTGCCTATTCCGGCAAGCTTCATTCTGGTGTTTACACGTTAAATACGTCCATGACAGCAAGGGACATGATGGTGCTTATGGCAGCGAAACCGGAAAAGAGTTCTACCGATGACATGGAGACAATCACAGACACTACCGAAGAGACAACTGAAGAGACAACCGATACACAGACAGATGCAGATACAGTCACAGGAGAGGAATAGAAGTGATCGTTGACGAGAGACTGGTAACATATATCAATTCCCTGGATACCGGGAATACAGAGATTTTAGATGAGATAGAACGCGAGGCATTAGAAACCTATGTGCCGATCGTGCGCAAGGAAATGCAGAGTTTTCTGAAACTGATCTTATCGATAAAAAGGCCCGCAAGAATCCTTGAAGTTGGAACAGCAGTTGGATTTTCAGCAATTTTAATGGCTGAATACAATCCAATCCCATGTGAAATCACCACAATTGAGAATTATGAAAAAAGAATTCCCATTGCAAAACAAAATTTTGTGCGGGCAGGAAAAGAAAAACAGATCACCCTCTTAGAGGGGGATGCAGCAGATATCTTAAAAGAATTGCGGGAACCGTTTGATTTTATTTTTATGGATGCCGCAAAAGGGCAGTATATCCATTTTATGCCGGAAATCTTAAGATTGTTAAAACCGGAAGGGATTCTGGTATCAGACAATGTTTTGCAGGACGGAGATATTATCGAATCCCATTTTATTGTGACGAGAAGAAACCGTACGATTTATAAGAGAATGAGGGAATATCAGTACGAACTGACACATTCCGACGAGCTGGTGACTTCGGTGTTACCGATCGGAGATGGAATTACCGTGAGTGTGAAGAAATAGGAAAGGAAGGATACAAAAGGAATGAGAAGACCGGAACTTTTAATACCGGCAAGCAGCCTTGAAGTATTAAAAACAGCTGTTATTTATGGCGCAGATGCAGTATATATTGGTGGCGAGGCATTTGGACTGCGTGCGAAAGCAAAAAATTTTTCCATGGAAGAAATGAAAGAGGGAATTGAATTTGCACATGCGCATGATGTAAAAGTTTATGTCACTGCAAATATTCTGGCACATAACGATGATCTTGAAGGCGTGCGGGAATATTTCAAAGAGTTAAAGAAATAAAAGCCGGATGCACTGATCATTGCGGATCCGGGCGTATTCCAGATTGCAAAAGAGGTCTGTCCTGAGATTGAGCGCCATGTCAGCACACAGGCGAATAACACAAACTATGCGACTTATCTGTTCTGGTATGGACTTGGGGCAAAGCGTGTCGTCTCTGCAAGAGAGTTATCGATCGCAGAGATCAAAGAGATCCGGGAACATATCCCGGATGATCTTGAGATCGAGACATTTATCCATGGCGCAATGTGTATTTCCTATTCCGGACGCTGCCTGCTTTCCAATTATTTTACCGGACGTGATGCCAATCAGGGAGCATGTACACATCCGTGCCGCTGGAAATATTCCATCGTGGAGGAAACGAGACCAAACGAATATATGCCGGTATATGAAAATGAGCGTGGAACTTATATTTTTAACTCAAAAGATCTCTGCATGATCGAACATATTCCAGATCTTTTTTTGATGCAGGTATTGACAGTTTTAAAATAGAGGGTAGAATGAAAACAGCACTATATGTTGCCACGGTGGCGAGAACATATCGTAAGGCAATCGATGATTATAAGAAATCACCGGAGCTTTATCAGCAAAATATGCCATGGTATTTAGACCAGATCTCAAACTGCACTTACCGCCAGTTTACCACCGGTTTCTTTTATGGAAAGCCATCGGATGAAGCGCAGATTTACGATAACAATACTTACTTGAAAGAATACACATACCTCGGTATCGTGGGCGAAACAAATGAAGAAGGGCTATATCGTATTGAACAGCGTAATAAGTTTTCCGTTGGTGAGCAGATTGAAGTGATGAAGCCGGATGGAGAGAATATTGAAGTTACGGTAAAACGCATTGTGGATGAAGAGGGCAATGAAATGGAATCTGCGCCACATCCAAAGCAGGTATTATATATTGATCTAGGACATCCATTGGAAATGTATGATGTTTTACGCAGAAAAGAGTAGACGAGAGTGACAGTTCAGCAGTTTATATGGAGCTGAATCACAATAAACGGACTGGAAAGGAATGGTTACGAGTATGGCACAGGAAAAAAATATGTTGCATATGTGGGCACCTATACCCATGAGAACAGTGTAGGAATTCATATTTATGATGTTGATGTAACGAAAGGTTATATGACGGAACGCAAAGTTGTTCCAATTAATAATCCGTCTGATCTTGTTGTATCCAGGAACAGAAAATTCCTTTATTCTATTGCAGATGAAGGTGTGGAAGCTTTCAAAATTTTAAAAGACGGGGATCTCACGATATGTATTTTCCCTTATTTTTGCCCTTATGAGATAATCGTAAGGGAAATAAGGGAAAGTTTTATTTAGTCATTGCCTGCCACTTTATCAAGTAACCTTGCAGATTCCCGCTTGGCTTTTCTTGTAGAGTGTGCATAGACATTCATGGTGGTACTGACATCTGAGTGCCCTAACAGTTCCTGCACATCCTTTGGTGCTGCTCCATTTGCCAGAAGGTTGCTTGTGTAGGTGTGTCGCAACTGGTGAAAATGAAATCCTTCAAATCCATCCAGTTTCTGAGCAATCTTCCTGCAAACAATTCCTAACGTGCTTGGCAGTTCCAAACTTCCATCCGGTCTTAAGCAGACAAAGGATATTTCCTTATAATCTTCTGGAACATTCTCTGTTCCGTCCAGATGATAGAACTCATAGTAAACTCTGTTTTTGTCTTTTACTTCTCTGTAGTAGTTTTGTGGTAAAGTTCTCCGTACTGCATTCGGTTTTTAAGTTGTTCCTTTCGGGCAGTGCGAAGAATCTCTGCCAGTGTATCTCCAAAATCAACAATCCTTACCTTTTTTCGTTTGGTTGGTCCGATGATATTCTTGTGCCTTGAACCATCATATCGGATACTGCGTCTGATTGTAAGGCACTGTTCTTCAAGATTCACATCCTGCCATGCCAGACCACAGGCTTCACCGAAGTCCTGCATCATAAGCTATCTGGATTGGAAGTATTGCCGGTGGATTGTAATTCTGTAGAAATTCAATCAGTCTTTCATAATCCTCTCGTGGAATTGGCTGTATATCGCCATCCATGTCATCATCGGAAAAAAACATCCGTCTGGTATTTCAACCTCATCCGTCTGCTGTAAGTTCCAGCGTGAACCAGATTGCCGCTTTCTTTTCGGTAGAACCAGATCCTTTTGCCATAATCTGTGTCTCCTTTCGATATCAGACAATCGGAACTGATGAAATGCTTCTTGCGTGTAAGTATATCATAACTCCGGTTGTCGTTCTATACCGAATCGGAATCCTCATACAAAACTTCTGATAAAAGATTTTCAAGCCTTTGTTCTGCCATTTCCGTGCAATATGCAATATAATAATTATTTTAAAATTTCATAACGCTTGACAACGCAATATAAAACCGCTATACTAACAGCACAACAAAAATTGCATAATGCAATTCATAAGGAGGTGACAAGATGACGGAAAGAAAGATTGCATTATCCATCGAGGAAGCAGCCGACTATACAGGAATTGGCAGAAACACTTTGAGAAAACTGGTGGAAGAACTGGTATTAAATAGGAAGAAAAGAAGACATTTGGAAAAGTTCATGGAAGCCAACGAGGGGGCGAGATCTGAGGGATAAAAGGAAATGTAAAAGCTGTCACAGAAATGTGGCAACTTAAAGAACGACTTCACCAGAGCAAGTTCCTATCAGACCGAAGCCATGATATACCTACACGCAAGAGACCACCATGTGCTGCTCCGATATGCAACCGGGAACCAATGTTTAGATGATAAAGATGCCGCACTGGAAAAGTTTAAAATCACATTTCAGAAACAGCGGTTATGGAATGAGGTATTGAAGATAGAAAAATGCAGATGCACAGTTTTTGACGCTCATTTGAATTTTCCTGCCGAAAGAATGGAGCAGACAGGAACAGATTGATTATACAGAATATCCAATCCTGTCATTACCGGAATTATATACTGGCTGATAAGATTATTGATTTGCGGTGGCTGTCTGGTGGGTGCAGAAATACTTTTAGCATTCACCGGGATAAAGATTGCCGGGCTATATAAGAAATACTGCTGGGATATGATTACAATACTGGTAACACTTATAAGCATGGCAATAGCAATCTATTTTGGAGATTGGATAAAGACAGTATTGCCGATCAATCTGCTATTTTTCTTATTATTCGTGCAACTGGTATAT
>VOFH01004180.1_pt1 | contig 10921 bp, 14 predicted proteins | sample 5384091 | NCBI WGS metagenome assembly VOFH01 (sample SAMN12384727, study PRJNA508395) | human gut metagenome | isolation source: healthy gut G | host: Homo sapiens
ACGCTCACTGGCTGACAGCTTCAGAAAATTCGTATTAAATGTGCCATCCACATAGCCTTCTTCATCAAAATAGGCCCCTGCGATCCGGCCTACGGAAGCTCTGGCCGGTGTCATACGCCTGGTCAGCTCCAGCATGTCATCTCTGTTTATCATGCCCTTTACATCCTCCTGTTTTATAGCCACCACACCAATTTTCAAAGAAAAATAAGCGGATCACGAATATCTTTAATATATTCTTTAATATATTCTTCTATATGTAAATCTCAAACTCCACCTGTTCCATTTCTAAAAGCACCTGGCGCAGGCACTGTAAAAAACGCTGGATTTTTCTGCTTCCCGCTGCCTTTTCCATGCACATATAATTGACCACCCTTGGCGGCACTTTAAAATCCACCGGCAACTTCTTTATCCCGCCTTCTGCCAGAAGCCCCACAGCCACACTGGCCGGAACAAAAGCCCAGCTATCCCTTTTACGCAGAAAAAACTGAAGCTGGTTCATAATAGATAATGCCAGCTTCGGCTGCCGCCCCTGAAACAACTGATTATGCCAGTGGACAAATTCATACGACCAGTCCACATATACTTCATGGTCCAGATCCAACTGATCCTTTTCCACTTTCTCTGCGTTTCTCTCATTCCAGCTGTTCATATACCGGCTATCCTCTGCACACAAAAATACCATAGGCTCCGCAAAAACAGGACGCACCTGCACAGTAGCAGACTCAACTTTTACCACTGTAAAAGCAAGGTCTGTTATCCCTTCTTCCACTCCCAGATGAGCCTGATCCGCATCCTTTATCTCCAGTATAATATCCGGATTTTCCGCCATGAACCTCTCATACACAGGTGTCAGCAGATGAGTTCCTAAACTGTTCATCGAAGATATCCGAAGCTTCTCGCTTCCTCCATCCCGACCTAAAGCCAACATTTTTTCCAGTATCTCCTGATATTTCACTGCCAGTCCCAGAAATTTTTCTCCCTTATCTGTGAGCATTACACTGCGGCTTCCCTTTCCCCTTATAAAAAAGAGAATAACCTAATTTCCGCTCCAAAATACGGATTTTGGTGCTTAAGGATGACTGACTGATGAATAATTTTTCCGCTGCTTTTGAAATGCTCTTACACCGGCAGATCTCTAAAATGCCAGTATCTCCTGATCCATATCCTTTCTTTCCCCATTTCTCTTTTAACGATTTTCTATCAATAAAACAGACCTGATGTTTCATCCAATACCAGTACATCATTTTTCGAAACGGTGTACTAGTACATCGTTTTCAAAGTAACTGTACCAGTCAAATATATTCAATCCATTCAATATAATATATGATTTTTCTGTATTTTACAAGATATACCTGCAATGATACACTCAGCTTGTATTAAAAAATACGTTAACCAAATGTAAGACCCTGATAGGACATCAAAAACTTTTGGAGGTTTCCATGTTTACACCCGCTGATACTATTTCCATTCCAACATCCCGTCTGAAAGAAAACATCCCTGATATTGCTGCCATTACCGGCAACACTCTCTGGGGCTTCAGTCTTCTTCTGTCCAAGACAGCTTTAAACTATGCCCCCACCAGTATTCTGCTGTCTATGCGCTTTATCATCGCATTTTTACTAATGAATTTAATCCTTCTTTTTAAAATAGAACGCATCTCGCTAAAAGGCAAAAACATCCTTCCTGTACTCCTTCTGGCATTGAATGATGTAGCCTATTTTTACTGCGAAAGCTATGGCATCGCCCTTACCAACAGCATGTTCACAGGTGTAGTATTATCCCTGATCCCGATCCTGGCAATGGGACTTTCTGCTCTCTTCTTAAAAGAATTTCCAACTCTGCGCCAGATCCTTTTCAGCTTTCTCCCGGTAGCCGGTGTAGTCATCATCATATTGGCCGGCAGCTCCTCAGGCGCAATCCAGCCGGTGGGCATCCTTTTTGTTCTTTCTGCCTGCTTTTTATCTGCAACCCAGCGTGTGATCAACAGGAAAGCAGCTGTAAATTTTTCTGCATTTGAACGCACTTATTTCACTATTTGCAGCTCCTGTCTCTTTTTCACCACCAATGCAGTCCACCAACTGGGCGGTAATGCCATGAAACTGCTTCACTACGCCACCATCCCCGGCTTTATCATCCCGGTACTGATCCTTAGTATCTTCTGCTCTGTTACCTGCAATATCCTGGTAAATTATGCAGCTGGAAAATGTCCGTCGGCAGGCTTGTTGCTTTCTCCAACCTGCAGACCATGTGGTCCATGTTTGCAGGAGTATTATTTCTTCGGGAGCCCTTTGGTCTGTCCTCCTTTATTGGTTCGGTTCTGATCATATACGGCATATGGCATGTTACAAAAAAGAAACATACCTTAATTTTTTCCTATCTGTACGCCCCGTCTTTCCTGTGTTATACTCAATTTAAAAAATTTACAGTTAAAGGAGGGTACTCAAAATGAAACTATTACGACCTGACCAGGTATCCGGCATGAACATCCATTATAAATTCTATTCTCTGGAATATTTTCTGGAATCCCAGATGCGGGCCGGTTTTAAGACCATCGAATTATGGGCTGGTTCTCCTCATTTTTCTTAAGCAATCTGGAATATGATGACTGTAAAAAGTAAGCAAAATGGCAAGAGAACGTGGTCTTACCATCCAGGTCATCACCCCGGAAAACTGTTCTGTCCCCTATCAGTTTGCAGCCGGAGACCCGGATCTGTATGCCAAAAGTTTTGAATATTTCAAAAAGGCCTGGATGCCGGTGAAGAACTTGGCTGTAAGGTCATGGCTGTACACTCCGGACGGGGATATTTAAACGAAGACCGGGAAGAAGGCTGGAAACGGGGCCGCGACATGTTGGCACGGCTGGCTGATTATGCCGGCACAAAGGGCATTACTCTTGCTATGGAATCCCTTCGCCCGGATGAGACCAATCTGGCAACCACTGTTGATGATGTAAAACGGATGCTTACGGAAATAAACCATCCTAATTTTAAAGCCATGATCGACACCTGTCCAATGGGTGTGGCAAGCGAGACTTTACAGCAGTGGTTTGATACCTTAGGAGCCGAGAACATTGTACACATGCACTTCATAGACGGAACTCCCTACGGACATCTGATCTGGGGTGACGGAAATCACAACCTGAAAAAACTGGCTTGAAACTGTAAATAAAAACGGCTACACCGGACTTTTAAGTCAGGAGATCACTGCTTCCGACTATTATCAGAAGCCATTTGAGGCTGACTGCCGAAACTTCAAAATGTTTGAACCGTATATGTAATGATACCAGGGTCAAAAAAATCGTAAATCCGACGTAAGCTTGCAAGAAAAACCTCCGGGAATATACAAACTCATTGACAAGATGTTATATATTGTTATATATTGTATCTAACAGATTGTTGTTGTCCTACGGACATCCGTCAGAAATATGAGCAAAAAACCGGAGGTTTTTAATATGAGTGAAGCAAAAATCATTGCCATTGGTGATAATGTAGTGGATAAATACTTATCCAGAGGAAAAATGTATCCAGGAGGACAGTGTGTAAACACATGTGTCTATTCCATTATGAACGGCGGAAAGCCAGCATATCTTGGTAAATTTGGTGATGACGGCGTTGCTGAATACAACTGCAAAATCTTAACCCAGCTAGGCGTAGACTTCAGCCATTCCAGACATTTCCACGGTGAAAACGGTGCAGCCCGCGTTACCTTAAAGGACGGGGATCGTGTATTCTTAGGCTCCAACCGCGGTGGTGTTGCTAAAGAACATCCATTTGACTTTACAAAAGAAGATCTGGACTATATCAAGTCCTTCCAGGTGATCTACTCCAATACAAACAGCTATATCTATAATGATCTGTCTTTATTAGAAGAGACAGGTGTACCTATTGCCTTTGATTTCTCTACTGTATGGGACGATGCCCTGTTTGAACAAGTGTGTCCTCATATCAAAGTAGCTCTTCTTTCCTGCGCACATTTAACTGCAGAGGAAAGAGAGCGTGAAATGAAAAAAGCGGCCTCCTACGGGGTAACCTTAGTAGTAGGTACCGTAGGAGAAGACGGTTCCTATGCACTTTATGACGGTGAGATCGTCTATGCACCTGCTTATAAAGCAGAAACCGTATTAGATACCATGGGCGCCGGAGACTCCTATTTCTCCACTCTGCTCACTACCCTGCTTCAGAAAAATGGAGCTCTTTTTGTCGGTGACCATAACCATATGATCGCCCAGCTAAAGCATGCCATGGACTGTGGGGCAAAATTTGCAGCGAAGGTCTGCAGCTTAGAGGGGCTTTCGGCTACGGAACTGCTATTATCGATTAACATTCTCCCAGTTTCGGAATTTTTCACGCACCTGTTTTTATAGCCATGTCGTATTTAAGCAAAACAATATAAATGTAATGTATTAGGAGTGAAATAAATATTCATGATAAAAATTCTATGGTGCCTCTTTACCAACAGCTGTCCGAAAAGATCAAACAGCAGATCACAGACGGTAAATTAAAAGCCGGGGACAAGCTGATGACAGAGGCAGAATTCAGCCAGCATTTTGAAGTAAGCCGCATTACTGTGCGCAAAGCCATTGAACTGCTGGCAGATGACGGTTTCGTAGTACGCAAACAGGGCATCGGGACCTTTGTGGCAGAAAAGAAACTGCACCGTGTTGTAGACAACCAGATCATAAGCTTTACGGAAATGAGCAAAATGGACGGGCATGTGCCATCTGCAGAACTGATCACTGTAGAATGGATAACCCCTGACGGCTCCATTGCCAGAAAACTTCGTGTAGATGAAAACGAAAAGTGCTGCGTATAGTCCGTCTGCGTAAAAATGACGATGTGCCGGTGATGATCGAGGACAGCTACTATCCAAAGCGGATGGAATTTCTGTTAAAGGAAAATCTTTTAGGTTCTACCTATGAGTTTTTCCATAACCACGGACTGATCCCAACCCATTCTGTTAAAACAGTAGAGATCTGCTATGCCACACCGGAAGAAGCACAGCGTCTGGGGGTTCCGGAAAAACATGCCCTCCTGCTGCAAAAAGGATGAGGTTTTCGATCAGGATAATGAAGTGCTGCATTACAGCAAGCTGCTTACCAACCCCCAGAGATACCGTCTTACGATTGTTACGTAAGTTCATAGTACAAAAATGCTATACCTAATATTCTTCAGGTGAGACAATACAACTATAAAGAGGAACTTTAAAAACAACGGCGTTTTTATGAAATAATTTTATTTTCTTAAGAAACGTCGTCATTTTTCTCAAAAAAGTACCGGTTAGTTAAAACTTTATCAACAAAAGTTACAAAAACATTAAAAAACAGTTGCAAGTCATATAACAATATGGTATGCTTTGTACTAAGATGTTATGTGTTGTATCAATACAACAGAGACACCGGAAACTGAGGACCGAAAGGAGATCATTATGAAAAAACAACTGAAAAGACCGTGAGCCTTGGACTTGCAGCAGTAATGGCACTGGGCCTTACCGCATGCGGAGGCGGCAGTTCCTCTTCTGACAGCACCACAGCCGCAGCAGGCAGTGGAGAAAACAAAACAGAAGCAGCTGCTGATTCCGGAAACAGCGGTGACGTAAAAGTCATCAAACTGTTCCATCGTTTCCCTGATGATCCATGCAACAGCTTCATTGAAAGCAAACTTGCTGAGTACGAATCCCTTCATCCAGATATCAAGTTTGAAGTGACCAGCGCACAGAACCAGCCATACAAAGAGAAGATCAAAGTCGTAGTTGGTTCCGATGAGTGCCCAGATATCTTCTTCAGCTTCTGCGGTGAGTTCTCTGAGAGATTTATCCGTGAAGGCCTGTTATTAGACTTAACTCCATATATGGAAGCAGATCCTGACTGGAAAGCTTCTCTGATGGAAACACAGATGAATGAATACACGACGGCAGATGGCATGGTTTATGGTATCCCATTCCGTCTGGATGCAAAAAGAATTCTTCTACAACAAAGATATCTTCAACGAGTTGGGACTGGAAGTTCCTGAGACATGGGATCAGTTCATCGATGTTCTTGACAAGATCAAAGCATCCGGTATGGATCCTATCGCAGAGGGAAATCAGGACAAGTGGCCATCTGCTCACTACATCGGTGCATTAAATGAGCAGTTAGTAGATGATGAGACCAGAGCAAAGGATTACAATCCTAAGACCGGTGAATTTACCGATCCAGGATATGCAGAAGCTCTTGAAAAATACCAGCAGTTAGTATCCTACATGAACACAGGTGTAAATGGTATGACCCATGATATGGCCCGTTTAGGCTTTACCCAGGGCCAGAACGCTATCCTCTTTGCAGAGTTAGTTGAGATCACCAATGTTAAGCAGGAAAACCCAGATCTGAACTGGGGAATGTTCAAGTTCCCAACCATCGAAGGTGCTAAGGGTAATCCAAATCTGGTATCCGGCGCTCCTGGAAGGATTTGCGATCTCCTCTAAGACCAAGTACCCAGATGAGTGCGTAGAGTTCTTAAAATGGTTCCTTGGTGCTGAAGTTGGTGCACAGCAGGCTGAGCAGGTTGGCTGGTTCAACGCTTCCCTTGGTCTGGACAAGACTTTAACCGATGAGTCCTTAAAAAGTGCTTACGATGTAATCTCCAACGCTAAGAAGATGGACATCTGGTTTGATAACGCTCTGTACTCCACAGTTTGCGACGAGTATCTGACCCAGATCTCCGACATCACAAATGGTGACGTAACCCCAACTGACGCAATGGCTAAGATCCAGAAGATAGCTGCTGAAGCCCAGAAACTGGTTGAATAGTTTTCGTTAAAGTTTTATAAGAAATCCACGATAGGGAGCAGCATCTGCTCCCTATCTTTAAAGAAAAGGATGGTGTCAGGATGAAAAAAGAAAACAAAACTCACACCGTATTTATATGTGATCCCCGGCCTTTTAATGGTCCTTGGCTTTGTTTATATCCCTATTATCGTTAACCTTGTATACAGCTTTTTCCGTCTTTCTTCCTACTCTTCTTCCATGAAGTTTGTAGGACTTGACAATTTCCGCAGATTATTTACAAATGATACATTCCCTATCATGATCCGGAACAATGTGTATTACTGCGTGATCTCCCTGATCGTGCAGGTTGGATTTGGAACATTCCTGGCTTTCCTGTTAGAGAGCAGACTTGCCAGTGACCGCTTTAAATCGATTTGCAGAAACATCTATTTCCTTCCGGCACTGGTTTCCCTGACTGCCGTTGGTATGATGTTTAACTTTATCTACAACCCGCAGCTTGGTCTTTTAAACACATTTTTAAAGCACATCGGACTTGCGAGCATGCAGCAGACCTGGTTAGGTGATAAAAACCTGGCTATCTTCTGTATCATCGCAATGAGCCAGTGGCAGTTCACCGGTTACATTACCCTGTTAATGGTAGTTGCTTTCCAGAACGTGTCCAGAGACTACATTGAAGCTGCTGTTATTGACGGCGCAGGTCCCATCCGCCGCGCAGTAAGCATTATCCTTCCCCTTGCAAAGGAACAGCTGATTGTCTGCTCCATTATCACTGTGATCGGTGCATTCAAGCTGTTTACCGAGGTTTACTCCACCACTGTCGGTGGTCCTGGAAATGCTTCCCAGGTACTTGGCTTATTCCTGTATCAGAACGCATTCTTACATGATGATATGGGTATGGCTGCTGCAACTGGTGTTCTTATTTTTGTCATTACCGTAACCGCCTCTATCTTCCAGCTGAAGGTGAGCCGTTCCGGAGAGATATAAGGAGGTTTTGGTATGAAAGACAAAATGTATTAAAAACCCGGATTTGTTCCGTACTGCTCCATGTATTTCTTCTGTTAATGGTAGCTATCATCCTGCTTCCTGTATGCTGGCTGGTGTTAAACTCCTTAAAGACAAACCAGGAAATGTTCTTAAACTCCCTGGCTCTTCCAAAAAATGGATGTTTGTCAACTACGCAACTGCATGGGGCAAAGGACTTCTCTTCTACTTTAAGAACTCCATTATCGTCAGTGCTATTTCCATTCTGTGCATCCTGCTTTTAAGCTCTATGCTGGCATATGGACTGACCCGTTTTTTCCCTTCCCGGAAGCGGTTTCGTATTCTTCCTTATTTTAGGCGGTATGGCCCTTTCCGAGCAGGTTGCTTTAGTACCTCTGTACAAGATCTTACAGGCATTAAAGCTTTACAATACCCGTGCAGCACTGATTCTTCCGTACATAGCATTCCGTATCCCATTTACCATGTTTTTAATGCGAGCTTACTTCATCTCCATTCCAAAGGAATTAGAAGAAGCAGCGATCGTAGACGGATGTAACAGCTTCCAGCGCTTTACACAGATCATCCTTCCTATCAGTAAGCCGGTTATGGCTTCCTGTGCCATTGTAAACTTAAACAATGTATGGAATGAATTCTTATTTGCAAACGTATTCCTTGAGAATAAAAAATTAATGACCATCCCGTTAGGTCTGATGACCTTCAGGGTGACTTAAAATCCGACTACGTTGTAATGTTAGCCGGTATCCTGATCGCCTCTTTACCAATGGTACTCCTGTTCCTTTGCATGTCCAAACAGTTTGTACGCGGACTTACATCCGGAGCAGTAAAAGGCTGATCTCTTCAATTTTCATTATGATATCAAAAAGACTGCTCTTTCGGTCCACAGGCCGTAATGAAGCAGTCTTTTTTTTATGTACTAGGAAATTCCGTTGGAACTCAAAGTACAAAAAAGGCACTTCGTGCCAACGATGCGCACTCGCGCAATTCTAAAAATACATAATATCAGGAGGAATTCATATGCTTACAGCCGATTATCACATGCACAGCGTTTCACCTGACGCCAGAGTCCCTATGGAGGATATGTGTCAGGCAGCAATAGACAAAGGCCTTACAGAAGTAGCTCTTACAGATCACTATGAATTTTATGCCCATGGCATCCACAGACAGTTTTTCCATGAAGAATACCTGAAGATGTACTGGGACAGCTTAGAACGCTGCAGAAAGCGTTTTGCAGGCCAGCCTGACCATCAAAAGCGGTATGGAGTTCGGACAGCTCCATTTAGCCCGTGAAGAGGCATTTAACATCATCAGGAACTATCCTTTCGATTATCTCATCGGCTCTGTCCATAAGATTGAAAATGTAGATGTCAGCAAAATGGACTATACCGATGTCACAGTTCCCCAGATCACAGAAAGCTACTACCGCCACCTTATTGAACTCTCCGCCTACGGCGAATATGACTGTCTGGGCCATATTGATCTGATCAAACGCCATCTGGTACGCTGCGGCTTCCCGGTAGAATATGAAAGATACGAAAGCTATATTGACCAGATCCTTAAAAATGTGATCTCCCGCGGAAAAGGCATCGAAGTCAATACATCCGGCATCCGCCAGGGCGCCGGTGAACCAATGCCGGGACTTCGTACATTAAAACGATATAAGGAGCTTGGAGGCGAGATCGTCACTGTAGGTTCTGACTCCCACAGGCCAGCCGATGTAGCTGCTGACTTTGAAGAAGCCGCAAAGCTTCTGATCCAGGCCGGATTCGACCATGTAACTGCCTACGAGCGCCGCAGACCGGTTTTAGGATGCAATCTAATAAAGTAATCATGTATTAAAATGTCTTGCTGTGGCTTCTGGACGTTCCAGTGCTTCTTCCCACAAAATCCACCAAAACAGCATCGTTTCTTTCCCCGCCCAGAGGGCGGGGAAACTTTTCCCCACAAAAATGCCCCGGAAGCATCGCTTCCGAGGCATTTTCACATTTATCATATTCTTTTAGAGAGTATACCAGGAAATTAATATTCCAGCTTCCACATATATCTTCTCATTGTCAGAGGATGATCACGCTTGATAGCCATTTCTTCACCTAACAGTCTGGTAACGCCACCGATCATCAGTGGGTTGAAGTATTCAACAACTGTGCTCTTGATATGGGAGCTTAAACCGAAGTCCTTAGCATCAACTACAGTATACTTAGCGTTCATACGCTGTAAGAAGGTCAGTGCTCTTGCATCCAGATGACGGGTAGGACCATCGTTCATCATTAACAGGTAGTGAGCGTTCTCATCAGCCATCTCGAATGGACCATGGAAGAATTCGCCGGTATGGAAGGTGCTGGATGGCAGCCACTGCATTTCCATCATTAAGAACATAGAGAAGGAATAAGCGGTGTACTGGGTTGCACCGGAACTCATTACATACAGGATAGGTGCATTGTAATGATCCTCAGCGAACTTCTTAGCAGTAGAACGGAACAGCTTGCAGGAATCATTGATCAGATCAAAGATCTTGCTTAAACCATCCTGCATATCATCATAGTGTTCATAGCCTTCGTACTCATTTAAAATCTCGCAAGCCAGTTCCAGAACTCTTGCAGGCTTTTCCATCTTTGCACCATAGCTCTCATGGAAGCCATGGATGATCTGGTACTGACCATTCTGAGCCAGAGCTGAATCTGCCTTATGAGTTACAGCTACTACATGAGCACCTTTTTCAACAGCCAGCTTGGTAGCTGCTACAGTCTCAGGTGTATTTCCGCTTAAGGAGCAGGTGATAACGATAGCTGTATCATCTACACCAGCTGGAGTAGAGTAATTAAAGTTATTTGCAGTATAGATACTTGTACGAAGCTTCTTAGCGTTGTTCTCCAGGAAATATTTTGCAGGGAACAGATCAGACTGTGAAGCGCCGCAGCCTACAAAGTATACGGTCTTGATTTCTGGCTGTTTTGCCTTGATGGAAGCAACGATCTCTTTGATTGTCATAATTGGTATCCTCCTGAATTTTGTTCTTTTATAATATCTGAATACATTATATAACAACATATGACAATAGTCAATACATAATCGAAATTCTTTAAAATCTTAAGTTACAGTTGAACTATAAGGATCTCTACCTTAACTCTCAAAAGGAACCACGGGCTGTACAAATATCAG
>VOFH01002965.1_pt1 | contig 10901 bp, 12 predicted proteins | sample 5384091 | NCBI WGS metagenome assembly VOFH01 (sample SAMN12384727, study PRJNA508395) | human gut metagenome | isolation source: healthy gut G | host: Homo sapiens
TATTACGTATTGCTAACAACCTGAAAAGCTGATGTATCATGTAATGTTCCACCAGTAGAAATGCCAGAGGAGGAAGAAAGCCAGGTGGAAAGCAGCCAGGAGGAAGAGGACCAAATGGCAGGGAATTCAAGATGAGGAAGACGAGGATGAGGAAGATGAATAATCTTTTGATCCTGTTGATCTGGTGATCGGGCAAGGCAAAATTGCCATCATCTCTGCAAATAGGCGGCCAAATCACCAGAACGGCTTTTGACGAATGCTTTTGGCCTTATCTTCAGCAAAAATAATACATTGTAAATCTGCTTCCAAACCGATGGGAACAACCCCACATCGAAAGAGGGCTGACTCATCGGTTTTATCTTTTTTTCAGAAACGGCTTCCATTGACGCAGGTAATTCGCTGGAAAGGGATGCAGATATTCCGTTGGCGAAATCATCGGTTTTTGGTCGCCGATAAAAGGCTGCGCCAGTTTCATTACAGCCGAAGATCTCTTAACTCCGTGCGATGTCCAGATTGGTGGCTATGGTGGTGGGGCTCTTTTTCCGACATGGAGTAAATCAACACGTCGCATCGGCGGTCAGCCTGATCGCTTTGCGCAAATGACCTGAGATCCGCCCCGGGGCAGTACGACGGCATGGAGCTGGCTGCCGCTGGAATATCGCAGGGTAAACATATCCCCGTCGGCCGATCCCGGAGGAAAGAAACCAAAAACCGTACTGTTAAAAAACCAAAGGCAGGGAACCATCGCCATCCAGACAATGGAATAGGGTAGTCCGGCCCAACTGGGGAACAGCACGTTAGTACCGAGCCCGCCACCGGATGGACAGGGTGGGAATTAATGATCCCAGGATAAAACGGAAAATCGCCCGCCATTGGGTTTACTCAAGCCGGGGGAAGCGGCAAAATTCCGGCAGCAGAAAGTGCAGATGCCGCTGCAGCCTCCCAGGGATTGGCCGGGATCATGGCAGAAATATCGTTCTTTTCTTTTCCATATCCAACCGCATGACAAAGACCGAATATAAGCCCAACAGCTTGGTGCACCAGGCTCCGGCGGATATCGATATAATTGATTTCATCCAGACGAATGAGAAGTTTCGGTTAGTGATGATGCTGCTGCTGATATATAACTCATTTTTTCGGCGGCGGACGACAAAATTTGGTGCCGGATCAGGTTGCGGACGAAGGAGTACAGCCAGCCAAAGATAATCAGATAAGCTACCGTTACTGTCGCTGGGGATCCTCAGGCAATGGCACGGGTTAAGCGCTCAAAGGTTCTGGTAATACGAAATGGCAAATTCCTGGCCCAGCAGAGAGAAACCGGTTTGAGAAATAAAGCGGCAAAAACAAAACGCCGGCAAAAGAGCTGCTGAGAATGGCCGAAAGGCAGGTGATATATAGTCCTTTTGGGATGGTATTCACGCGGGGTAAAGTCCAGGTCCGTCAGGAGTTCTCCGTTTCGAAAAGATATCGATTGCCGCCTTTTTCGAAGTATCAGCGAAATATCGGAAAATTGTTTCCTGCCTGGCCCAAGTATCTACGCGTAACTGAACGCCGCCAACGGCCTTAAGTAAAACGGGCGGTCAGCGACATGGTGATCATTTTAGAGGCCGGAATGAACATCCTCTGCCGAACAAACCCCCGGCGGATAGACAGGCCCACCGGCTCCCCACCGATATCGTGGTGGAACCACCACTGTAAAAAGGCAAAGAAGGAGAATGGCCGCAATAATCAGAATGTCCTTCCAGGCACCATTCAGCCATTGGGCCACGTTTCCGCCGGACAGGCGGTAAGAAAACCGCGGGCGGCGGGGAAGATCAGCAGGAACAAAAACGCCAGGATCATCTGAAGCAGCGTTATAGGATGAGTACGGGATGCCTGACAAAACAATTCCTCCTTATCCGCGTTTTTTCGGCGACAGTATTCTGCAGATTTTGGGCGCCGGCAAAAGAAAAGGCAGTGGGCAGATACAGCGAGGTGCCTTACGCTGTGATCATTAATGACGAAAGGCCGAAGGGCAGCATATCCGGCGTGCGTAGTGTTGTGACATACTGATGTTGTCCAACGGAATGACTCTGCGGCGGTTATAAATACGCCGCAGTCGATGATCAGCTGCCCGTCGCGCAGAAAAAGGTGAATTTTATCCGCTTGAGCGGGTAGTAGACACAAAAGAAAAAAAGAAAAAAAGAATGGTCAGCATCAGGGGATAGGCGATACCAAAAGTGAAAATCAGAGAGCAGAAGCGTTAGAAGAAAAGCGGCCAAGGGTTATGGCAGCAGCACGAAGTTGCCAGAGGACTAGGGAACGATGTGGAGGACATTTTTCTTCATACTCTTACTCCTTTTTCTCGGCGGGTCTTTTTCATCGTTAGGGAAATCCGCTTTTAGCCGTATCCACCCCCAATACCCAGACGGTGACGATATTCTCCAACCTTTACCGCTTCCGACGGATGGCGGATAAACCGGTTGTTGATCTGCGAAATGTGGACTAATCCATCCTGATGCACACCGATATCAACAAATACACTGAAATCAATGACGTTTTCGAACTGCCACGCAGTTCCATCCCTTCTTTAAATCCTCCATGGAAAGGATATCCGTGCAGCAGAGGAGCGGCAGCTCATCCCTGGGGTCGCGGCCCGGCTTGGACAGTTCGGCCGCAATGTCTTTATGGTTTGGCAGACCGGACGCCAAGTTCTTCAGCCATCTGCGGTAGCCGGGGGAAGGATCCAGATTTTGGATGACGGATGGAGCCCGTCCCTTTTCAGATCTTTCTGCCGAACAGCCGCATAAGCGCAGCAGCCCCCGAGCAGCTTCATAGCTTTCCGGATGGACGGCGGTATTGTCTAAAAAATCATCGCTTTCCGGTACACGCAAAAATCCCGCACATTGTTCATACGCTTTTTTGCCCAGCTTATGGACCTTTTTAGCTGGCTGCGGGAAGAAAACAACCCGTTTTCTTCCCGCCAGGCCACGATGTTTTTGGCAACAGAGGCGCTGATTCCCCGCCACATGGCTTAACAGGAAAAGGAGGCGGTGTTGAGGTCGACTCCTCTACCGTATTGACGCAGTTTTCCACTACGCCGTCCAGGGCCTCATCCAGCCGGGGCACGAGGCATATCATGCTGGTATTGCCCGACGCCAATGGCCTTGGGGTCGATTTTGACCAGTTCAGCCAGCGGGTCCTGCAACCGCCGGGCGATAGATACGGCAGAGCGCAAAGACACATCATATTGGGGAATTCTCCGCTGCCAGCTTAGAAGCGGAATAAACCGACGCACCGGCCTCGCTGACTACCATAAAGAGACCTTTTTGCGGATCCGGCAAAAGTCCGGCTAAAAAACTTCCGATTCATGGGAGGCGGTACCGTTGCCGATGGCGATGACGCGGACGCCGTATTTTTCGATCAGTTGCTTACATTTTTCCTTGGCAGGCCCCACTTTATTCTGAGGCGGCGTGGGATAGATCACTGCCGCATCCAGTACCTCGCCGGCATGCCGACTACGGCCAGTTTGCAGCCGGTGCGATAGGCGGGATCCAGGCCGAGGATGACGGCGTTTTTTACCGGCGGCTGCAGCAAAAGCTGCCGCAGGTTGACGCCAAATACTGGATGGCCTGCTCCGCGGCTTTTTCGGTAAGCGTTGCGGACTTCCTCTCCAGAGACGGAAAAATCAACCGGAAAATCCGTCAAAAAGCGGCGTCACGCACAAAATCCGAACAGGGGGTTTTTGACAAAATCGTGGACGATCGTTTTGCGGCATCGATCCAGATCCACCTCCAGAGAAACCTTTAACGCTCCTTCTCACCACGGTCGATCGCCAGACCCGGTGAGACGCAATTTGGATACCGGCCCGAATAAGAGTCATACATGTCATAGACCGGATCGGCACCGGTTTCCTCCGTTTTCAAAATGCCGTGCATCAAAAGAAAGTTGCGCAGGGTTTTGCGCAGAGTGGCAGAATCGGACACCATTTCCGCGATAATGTCAGCCGCTCCCTGCAGGGCGCCGTCCACGGTATCGACTCCTCTTCCGGCCCTACAAAGGGGACCACTAGAACATCCGGAGGGGGGAGTCTTTCTCCTGTGCAAAGATTTTCTGCGCCAAAGGTTCCAGCCCCTTTTTCCCGGGCGATGGAGGCGCGGGTTCGCCGTTTTGGCTTAAAGGGCCGGTATAGATCTTCTACCTCGGTTAAAGTAACGGCGCTGGAGATCGCTTGCGCTAGGGATTCGTCCAGTTTACCCTGACTTTCAATAGAGCTGCGAACCTCTTCTTTCCGTTTTTCCAGTCCTCGCAGGTATTCCAGGCGTTCTGACAGCTCGCAAAAGCTGGTCGTCCAGAGAGCCGGTCATCTCTTTACGGTATCGGGCAATAAAGGGAATCGTATTTCCATCGTCAATCAGATCAACAGTATTTTGAACCTGCTGTGGACGTAAGCGAAATTCTTCTGCCAGGCGGGCGGTGATATCCAAGGGGAAAACCTTCTTTCTGCTGAGAAATAAAAAAAGAAGCCTTGCAAAAAAGGCAGGAAAAGATTACCGGGAAAAGACAGCCCTATTATACCATGTTTTGGGGACAAAAAGAAGAAAAAAAGCGCGTTTTTGCAGGCATTGACAAAATCCCTGAGGTGAAATACAATAAACAAAAAGGAGTGATTGCGATGAAAAAGGTTATTGTATACGGCAGCCCCATGTGCCCGCATTGCGTAGAGGCAAAAGAAATTTTGGATAAAGAGGGATCCGTTATGGCTATGTGGATATCACTGCTGGCATGGCCCACCTGAAAAAAATTCCTCGCTCTGCGCGACAGCCGTCCAGAGTTCGACAAGGCCAAGGCGGTCGGTGATATTGGAATCCCCCCTGCTTTTTGGTAGATGACAAAGATCTTTATGTCATGCTGCCGGAAAATTTGGACGTTTTTCGATAAGAGAAGGGGTTCCCAATCACTTTACGGGAAACCAAAAGGCCCCCACCCGACATTGGGTGGGGGCCTTTTTTGCAGAGAGGACGCGGGAGAGCCCGCATTGCGATTTTTCCTGATGACTTTATTTTATGGTTCCGACTCTGCCTTCCCCGAGCGGATACTGTGCGAAAAAGAAATTGCATTGGTTTCGCTCAGCGGTATGCCATCTTCACCAATCTGGGCCACTGAAATCTGGTCGCCATCTTCCAAGGACAGATCGGAACCCTTGATGGCGCTGGCGGAGACAAATTCAGTATCCACTGATCCCCGTTAATACAGATCCGGCTGTATGGGGTGAATTGATCTCCCAGCACATACAGTGTATCGCCCAAAAGGAAGTATTGGTCCATCACGACAGGCACTACCCCCATCTGCATGTCAGTGGGCGAGTATCTGCTGGTTCCTCCGTAAACCGCCTGCTCTCCATAAAGCATGTCGTATTCCAGCATTTCCAGGTATTCCTGATAGCGGGGGTCTCTTCGAAAGACTGATGGAAGCTGTTGAGAACGCCATTTCGGACGTCCAGCTTTTTTAAGACGCTGGAGGATAGCTGATAGGCCTCCAGATCCTGATCCTGTTTCTCCAAGCCGATGTTGTCCCAAATGACATATTCCGTCTGTAAAAGAGCCCCTTCTGCCATATGTTCCTCTGCCGCTGAAAGGCTGGGCAGATGGTCGCCATACAGAACCAGGACAGTCGGCTCTCCGCAAGCTTCCAGGGCCTGAATCAAAGAACGGAGAAACGCGTCTTCTTCGTGAATTTGGTTCACATAATAGGAGAAGGGGACAAGCTCTTCCTCTGAAAGGACGTCGCTGGTAACAGTGATGGGCTGGTCATCCCCAAGGGATCGGAGGGTACTTACCGTGAGGCTGGACGGAGATTGCATAAATAAAATCCTTTTGCTCAGTAGAAAGAAGGGACTTTATGATTTCAGTAGTAAGGATGGTATCCTTTGCCCATCCCAACGGGTTTTTATCCACATGATTCATATATTCCAAAGAGGTAAAAGAGTCAAATCCCAGGTTTGGAAATACCAGATGCCGGTCATAGAAGGTCCCGGTATTGTTATGGATCACATGAGTGCCAAGGCCCAGTTCTTTCAAATTATAGGCAATACTTTCACAGGTGCTTTGCTGGAGAATCGTCTTATAGGATACTCCCCCGGACCGAAGTAATCAAGGCTCATTCCGGTCAGCACTTCGAATTCGGTGTTCGCCGTGCCGGCGCCGATAGCAGGTACCGACAGGTAGCCGCTGGTATAATTTTCTTTTCAGTTCAGTAAAACAGGCACAGGATTTTCCGAATAGGTAAAGCCCTCCAGCCGGTTAGGTCGATAAAAGATTCCAGCTGCACCATAATGACATTGGGAACTTGCTGCGATTCATCCTGATCAGCAGGGTTCCCCTGCTGATCAGAAGAGGAGGCCTCCTCTTCTGATACCCTCTCTATATCCTCTGCCAGGCTTGTCATCGCCTCGACTGAGTACTCTTCCGGTTTGTCAACCTGTATCCAGCAGACTGGTGGCAAAGCAATAGGCAAAGCCATAGTTACGATAGGCGTCGGCCAGATTGGCAAAACTGGCGGAGGTTGCATCAGCCTGATAGAAAAGTGAATCAAGCCGAAAGTAGCAATGAAAGTCATAGTAATAGAAGCCAGCGCGCTCGATATAAAGCCCGGTGCTTCGGCGCTTTTAAAAAGACCAGGACAATCCCGGTAATGACGACCAGAAAGGCCAGAACGATTAGGATCATCTGCACCGGGGTCAGATAAATCTTTAAAATGCTGAAAACCGGTTTCAGTATGTAAAAATCAATGGCAGCCAAAGGTGTAGTCCGATAGCCCAGCAAAATAAAATTTGCAATAGCAAGGCCCAGCCAGATGGTAGAAACCAACGACAGCATGAAAAACCCGCCGTTTGACCAATAAAGCCAAAAAAAGCAGCGTTAATAAAACGACTAGGATGTTACATAAAAAGTGAATCGGATGCAGCGCCATGAACTGCAGTCCTTGCCACACCGAGCGGCGGCTGAACATTTCCATTGCAGTGTTTAACAGCACTGCGAGAGCAACACACATAAGGATCGGGCGATCCCATAACCATTTGCCAAAAATTCTTCATATATAATCACTTTCTGTTTTTGCCTTTCACAAATAGATAGCGCATAGCATTATACGGATGTCCAATCAATTTGCAAGGCATTTGGTTTTTTTTGTAAATAATAGGTAAAATTACATCTACTTTAAAAACGAAACAAAAAGTGTTTTTCTTTCAAAAAAACAATATTTTTAGAATGCGGCATCTTTGCTTTCAGAGAGGGGCTCTTGGACAAGTCTTGTCCCACGATAGGAATATCGGTGTCTCGATGCCAATGGGCGCGGCATCGGGTATTTTCCAAAAGGGTTCCTCGAACCAGCTCAGCGTAGAACTGCCGTAAAACAAGTGTCGGCGTTGATCATTCATTACGGCTGGCGCCTATAAGAGGGAAAGTGCCTCAAGAGCAAATGGGCAGCAATCCATTCCACAGGCCTGGCAAAGATAGTCGGGTTTGTGAAAGCAGATAGCAAAAAGGAAAAGCGAATCTCTTCGTATCATTTCCAAAGACGGCTATCAAAATCAGAACCCACGCAAAGATAAAATTTGCATCTGAAAGGCGCTTTTTCAGATGCGTTTTCCATGATGCCCAACTCTGTGATATCTGCGATACCGACGCAAAAAGGAAGCTTCCCTAAAGGAAGCTTCTTTTACAGTCATTGAAACAGGCGCTTTTGCGCAAGCGTTGCAGCGTCAGCCAAAGCCCAACCGTCGGCAAGAGCCAGCAACTATCTCTTGGAGAACTGGGGCGCGCGGCGGGCGGCCTTGAGACCGTATTGCTATCGTTTTAGCGCCGTTTTTCCTTGATTTTACGGGCTTTTTTTTGAGGTTGCATCCCTTGGTTGTCCTACCCTTAACCCAATCAACCGGCAGCATTATCCGCGGTGCCGGATGGGTGAAGCGCCTGATTCACAACGCCAAAAAGTTCTTCGGGCTTATTGTACTTGACCTTTGCATAAATGTCCATAGTTGTTTTGCTATTTTCATGTCCAGCAAGGTACTGAACCGTCTTTGGGTCAACGCCCGCATAAAGCAAATTTGTAATGTAGGTACGCCGGAGCTGATGGGGTGTCACTTCAAAATCCAGGGTATAGACAATCCTGGGGTTGTTTTTCTGGCTGGTTCCCAGCGTCGGCTTTACCGTGTACTTAATGCTCTGTCCGTTCACATACTTATAATAGGTGCGCTCCTTGGTGGAGCGGACAACAATGTACTGCCACACTCGCTTGAACTGTGAGTAAGACAAGGGCTGTCCCTCACTGTCGGCAATCACATAGTCAGACGTAGAGGTTGCTTTCGCTTCCCGCAGACAGTCAGCCAGACACTTGGGGATAGGGATGTCTCTCCGGGCCGCCTTGGTCTTTAGAACCGTAGAGACCACCGGGCGGTTGTGTTCTGCCCTGCCATGCCCGCCGTACCGAAATGTACGGGGTGGGAACATCCAGAAACACACAGTCCCATTGAGGGCAAGGGCTTCTTCCCGACGCAGGCCAGCGTATAAGCCGATCATCACAAAGAGATATGGCGGCAATCCTTTGATGGTCTCCAAAAGTACCGCCACCTGCTGGTCGCTCAGGGCCTCCTTCTTCTGTGCCGGCTTCCCGCCCTTACCCGATATTCCCGCGCAGGGGTTATCTTCAAGAAGCTGGCTGCGCTCCGCCGAATAGAAAACGCACTTGATGAGCATATTCACTTTGTTATACAGGCCTCTGACTTCCTGGACAGCGGCACCAGCGCCAGCCGGATGTCATCCGCCGTCACTTCCTCCATATACATATCGCCCATCGGCTTGATGACGTAGTTCCTCATGTTGGAGGCGTATCCTTTCAAAGTGGCTGCCGAAACTTTTGCAGACTGCATCAGCAGCCATTTCTCGCAATACTCCGCAACGGTCGGGTGCTGGCGGTGAAAAGGATCTCCTGCACTTGGCGTCTCGCCGCTAATTGCTTCTCGTAAAGTTCCTCGCAGGTTGTCGCGTACAGGCTGACCTGCTTTCCATCGGCGTCCAGAATCCGCGTGCGGTAATACTGGATTCCTTTTCGCTCTACGCTGGTGTACTGGGGAATTGTTTTTTTCTTAGCCATAGATAATTTCCTTTCTTATGCGCAAATCAAATTGGTTCCTTCACTTTTTTATCAGAAACGCCGGATTGAATCAAAGATACGGATTAGGAAAAGCAAAGAGCGAGGCGTTCCTGCCTCGCTCCTACTGTATTTTCTGTTCTATGCCCACATGGCATCCCATTGGGCAAATGCGCCGTCCATCGCTTTGACGACCTGATCTGGCTGATTGTATTTGACTTTGGCGTAAATATCCATCGTAATTTTGCTGCTCTCATGGCCCGCCAGGTACTGCACCGTTTTGGGGTCCACCGAAGAATGAATCAGGTTGGTTATGTAGGTGTGTCTGAGTTGGTGGGGAGTAACCTCAAAATCCAGACTGTAAACACAGTGACCGTTGTTCCGGGCCTTCTCTCCCAGCTGCGGATAGAGGATATATTTCACATATTTCCGTCTACCAGCTTCTTTGCCACTCTCGGTCTGGCGGTCCTTGTCACAATGTATTGCCACAGCCGCTTAAACTGTGTGTAGGACAGCGGGCCGCCATCTCGATTCGCCACCACATAATCAGAGGTAGATGTTTTCTTTGCCTCTTTCAAACACTCTGCCAGGCAGGTCGGAAGCGGAATATTCCGCTCTGCCGCCTTGGTCTTTAGTTCGGTGAGAATGACTGGCCGATTATGCTCCGTGTGCCATGCCCGCCGGACTGTCAGATAAGGGGCCTCCGCGTCCAAATACACCGAATCCCATTGAAGTCCGAGGATTTCTTCTCTCCGCAAACCGGCATACAAACCAATCATTACAAACACATAGGGTGGCAAGTCCCGGATTGCGTCTAAAAGTTGCTCGACCTGTTCATCCGTCAACGCCTGGCGGTCCTCCTGCGGGATACCGCCGCCTTTTGCGTTTAGATGGAGCGTCGGATTCACTTCAATCACATGGCTTTCCTTTGCCGCCCGAAAGATGGATTTATAAAGGATCACCACGGACTTGTAAACCGATGCCGATTTTTTGAAACCGGGACAAGAGCGAGCTGGATGTCATCCAGAGTTACATCTGCCATCCGCATCTCTCCCAATTCCTTAATGATATGCCGCCTCACCTTGGAGGTGTAATCTGTCAAGGTGGTCTGCCGCACATGGACCGACTGCATCAGCAGCCATTTCTCACAGTATTCTGCTACCGTTGGCGATTTCCGATGAAACCGGGCATGACCGATCTGCTCCAACGCCTCCGTTTCTTTGTCATACAGTTCTTCGGGGTTCTCGCATAAAGGGCGACCCGCTTGCCATCGGCATCCTCGATTCGGGTCCTGTAATACTCTACGCCATTCAGCGTGACCGTACTATAATCTGGAATTAGTCGTTTTTCTTTTTGCCAATACCGTTACCTCTCAAGAATCATATTCAGCGCTGTATCTTTGTTTTACCAGACACCTCTTATTCCGGCAAGGATACGGATCGGCTCACGCTCCGGCGCTGCGCACTTTGCGGTATGTGGCGCACTTTTCCACCGGCTTCGCCCGATGCGTGAATTTTGCGATGTACTCCTGAAGGCTTGCGTCTGTGAAATAGACGCAGCCGTTCTGCACATACTGAACATAGGAAATCAGGCCATTGTTGCGGGCCGTGTCCAGTGTTGCAATACTGATTCCCAGGATTTTGGCCGCTTCTTTCCTTGTAAATAACTTTTTCCATATAATCTCTCCCTTCTTTGTCAAGGATATGGTTGTGGCTTTCAAAATCACATGAATGCGCTGGCGGTTTTGCCTGCCAGCGCATGGTATCTAATTT
>VOFH01003267.1_pt1 | contig 10884 bp, 18 predicted proteins | sample 5384091 | NCBI WGS metagenome assembly VOFH01 (sample SAMN12384727, study PRJNA508395) | human gut metagenome | isolation source: healthy gut G | host: Homo sapiens
TATGCGAACCGTGAGATCAAAGGTATGATGAAGGAACTTGGAATCACAAGGGAAAGTTTCCTTCAGGTACTTTCTTCGGTAAGAGGTAATCAGCGAGTGACCAGTGATAATCCGGAAGCTACTTATGATACCTTGAACAAATACGGGGAAGATCTGGTAGAAAAAGCCAGGGAGCAGAAGCTTGATCCGGTCATCGGACGTGATTCTGAAATTCGCAATGTTATCCGTATCTTGTCCCGTAAGACGAAAAATAATCCGGTGCTCATCGGTGAGCCTGGCGTTGGTAAGACCGCCGTTGTAGAAGGACTTGCACAGCGTATTGTGCGTGGTGATGTGCCGGAAGGACTGAAAGATAAGACGTATTTTCACTGGATATGGGAGCACTGGTAGCAGGAGCCAAGTATCGTGGTGAATTTGAGGAGCGTCTGAAGGCAGTGCTGGAAGAAGTCAAGAACAGTGATGGAAACATCATCCTGTTTATCGATGAGTCGCATACCATTGTAGGTGCAGGTAAGACAGACGGCGCCATGGACGCAGGAAACATGCTGAAGCCTATGCTTGCCAGAGGAGAACTGCACTGTATCGGTGCAACTACGCTGGATGAGTATCGCCAGTACATCGAAAAAGATGCCGCATTGGAACGTCGTTTCCAACCGGTAATGGTAGATGAACCTTCTGTGGAAGATACCATATCCATCCTTCGTGGACTGAAAGAGCGGTATGAAGTATTCCATGGTGTTAAGATTACAGACAGCGCACTGGTTGCGGCGGTTACTTTGAGTAACCGTTATATTTCAGACCGTTTCCTTCCGGATAAGGCAATCGACCTGGTTGATGAAGCATGTGCATCCATTAAGACAGAACTGGATTCTATGCCGGCAGAGTTGGATGAGCTGAACCGTAAGATCATGCAGCTGGAGATTGAAGAAGACTGCTTTGAAGAAAGAGGATGACCGACTGAGCAAGGAAAGACTGCAAAACTGCAGGAAGAACTTGCCGAAGAACGGGAAAAATTCGCAAAGCAGAAAGCACAGTGGGATAACGAAAAACATTCTGTTGAACATGTACAGAAGATCCGTGAGCAGATTGAACAGCTGAACCGTGAAATCGAAGCAGCTCAGAGGAGCTATGATCTGAACAAAGGCAGCAGAGCTTCAGTACGGACGTCTTCCACAGTTGCAGAAACAGCTGGAAGAAGAGGAAGCAAAGGTCAAAAAGATGAAGATCTGTCACTGGTTCATGAAAGTGTTACCGATGATGAGATTGCCAAGATTATTTCCCGCTGGACAGGAATTCCGGTTGCCAAGTTAAATGAAAGCGAGAGAAGCAAGACACTGCACCTTGCAGATGAACTGCACAAACGTGTCATTGGTCAGGATGAAGGCGTTAGAACTGGTAACCGATGCAATCATCCGTTCCAAAGCAGGAATCAAAGATCCGACTAAACCGATTGGTTCCTTCCTCTTTCTTGGACCTACAGGTGTAGGTAAGACAGAGCTTGCCAAAAGCACTGGCAGAGAATCTGTTCGACGATGAGAACAACATGGTACGTATCGATATGAGTGAGTACATGGAGAAATATTCTGTGTCACGTTTGATCGGAGCGCCTCCGGGATATGTTGGATACGAAGAAGGCGGTCAGCTTACCGGAGGCAGTCAGCAGAAGACCGTATTCGTAGTTGTGCTTTTCGATGAGGTAGAAAAAGCACATCCGGATGTATTTAACGTACTTCTGCAGGTATTGGATGACGGACGTATCACCGACTCGCAGGGACGTACCGTGGACTTTCAAGAATACGATCCTGATCATGACATCCAATATTGGATCTCAGTATCTGCTGGATGGTATGGACGAAAATGGCAATATCAAACCAGAGGCAGAGGAGATGGTCATGAATGATCTGAGAGCACATTTCAGACCAGAGTTCCTGAACCGTCTGGATTAAAATTAGTCGGCTAACTAATATGAGAAAGCTGAACAGGAACTTGAAACTGTAATGCACACTCCAAAGCTTGTATCTCAGTTTCAGACAGCAAGTGAGGTAGAGAATTTGGAAAACAACAATGAGAAAAGCATTCAACGTCTGATTATGGAAATCAGCCGCATGTATATGGAAAAAATGCTTTGGTAAACTTAAAGTCTGGGAATCCATCCAAGACAAATGCCGATTCTGGCTGTTCTGTGGAAAGAAGACGGATGCAGCCAGAAAGAACTGGCCAGCCAGTTAGGCGTGAAGCCGCCTACTGTTACCGTAAGTATCCAACGCCTGGAAAAAATCGGTATTATAGTTCGAAAAACAGGATGAAAAAGATCAACGCATAAGCCGGATTTATCTTACAGAAGAAGGAAAAGCAATAATTAATGAAGGTATGCGCATGGCAAAGGAAGGAGAAAAAACAGGTTCTGAACGGATTTTCCGAAAGTGAGTTATGTCTGATGAAACGATTCTGCATACAGATTAAGGAAAATATTGCGGCAATGCCAGCACCAGAGTTTTCACCGGAAGAAATGTGCATGGGACATTTTTGCCATAATAAAAAGTAGCACAGAAACTGAAAAACAAAGCAAAAGGCAGAAAAGCTGGATGTTTTGAAAATGTAGAAAGGACAACCCAAGCATGATTAAATTAATGAAGTATCTGAAAAAAATCAGCAGGCTATATCGTCCGATCATTGGACTGCTGTTTTTGCAGGCATACTGTGATCTGTCCTGCCGGATTATACCTCCAAGGTAATTAACGTAGGGATCCAGCAGGGGGAATACCAGATGGTGTTCGGAAAAAATGCGTCAGAGCACAATGGAAAATCTGCAGATTTTTATGGACGAAGACACACAGAAAGAAGTTCAGGGACTCTTATGTCCTGGATGGAGACACATATGAACTGAAAGATGGCATTACAGGGGATAAACGTGAGGAATTAAACGATCTTCTGTACAAACCTCTTGCAATGCCGAAATTTAAGAGCCTGCAGAAATTAGTTGATAAAGTGAACCTTGTTATGAGAGAAATATTGACCGGACTTCCTGTGATCAGGGCGTTTAGTACAGAGAAGCATGAGGAAAAGCGGTTTGACAAAGCAAATATGGATCTGATGAAAACAAATCTGTTCGTAAATCGCGCGATGACGTTTATGATGCCGATCATGATGCTTATTATGAACGGGATCTCGGTTTTGATCATGTGGTCCGGTGCAAAAGGAATCAACGACGGACAGATGCAGGTCGGAGATATGATGGCGTTTATCCAGTATACGATGCAGATTATTATGGGATTCCTTATGATATGCATGTTGTCGGTTATGCTTCCAAGAGCGGCTGTTGCGGCAGATCGTGTGGATGAGGTTCTGTCCAGCAGGACGGTGATCCATGATCCGAAAACACCGAAAAAATTTGAAGAAAAACAAAAAGGTGTGCTCACATTCGACCATGTTTCTTTCAAATATCCGGGTGCGGATGAAAATGTTCTTGAAGATATTACATTTACGGCAAAACCGGGAGAAACGACAGCGATTATCGGAAGTACCGGAAGCGGAAAATCAACGCTTGTCAATCTGATCCCCCGTTTTTATGATGTGACGGACGGAAGTATCCGTTTGGATGGAACAGATATTCGTGAAGTGACACAGCATGATTTGAGAGATAAACTTGGGTATGTTCCTCAGAAAGGACTGTTGTTCTCAGGTGATATCGCATCGAATATTATGTTCGGGAATCCGGAAGGCGGCGGGCAGGAGATGAAAGAAGCTGCGCAGATAGCGCAGGCAACAGAGTTTATCGAAGCAAAGCCGAACAAATATGAAAGTCCTATTTCGCAGGGCGGATCGAATGTGTCCGGAGGCCAGAAACAGAGACTTTCAATCGCAAGGGCGATCGCAAAACGACCGGAAGTGTTTATTTTTGACGACAGTTTTTCGGCGCTTGACTTCAAGACAGACGTTGCTCTACGGAAAGCTTTGAAAAAGCGGACGAAAGAAAGTACGGTGCTGATCGTGGCACAGCGAATCAGTACGATTTTAAATGCAGAACAGATCATTGTACTTGATGATGGAAAGATTGCAGGAATCGGTACACAAAAGAGCTTCTTAGAAACTGTGAAGTTTACAAACAGATTGCGGCATCCCAGTTGTCTGAAAAAGAACTTCAAGATGGAATGCAAAGTGAAGACAGAAAAACGGAAGATATAAAAAGTGAAACGATAAAAACAGAAGAAAGAAAAGAAGCAATCAGTGCAAAAACAGCGGAACAGGAGGTGAGAAGCGATGTCTAGGCACGGAATGAAAGGTCCTCATGGAGGAATGCGAGGAGGAGCAAAAGCAAAGGATTTTAAAGGCTCGCTTAAAAAACTTGTAAAATATATGAGCGTATATAAAGTGCAGATGCTTTTTGTCGCTGTTTTCGCAGTATGCGGAACGGTATTTAACATTGTCGGACCGAAAATATTAGGTAAGGCTACAACAGAGATTTTTAACGGGCTTGTCAGTAAAGTATCGGGCGGATCGGGAATGGATTTCGGAAAAATCGGACAGATCCTTCTTATTACTCTCGGTCTGTATGTAGTCAGCGCGCTTTGTTCCTTTATTCAGGGAATGATTATGACCGGAATCTCACAGAAAACGACGTACCGATTGAGAAAAGATATTACGGAAAAGGTCAATCGGATGCCGATGGATTATTTTGATACGAAGCCTGTCGGAGAGGTGCTCTCCCGTGTGACAAATGATGTAGATACTCTCGGACAGAGTTTGAACCAAAGCGCGACGCAGCTTATTACTTCTGTGACGACTCTGATAGGAGTTCTCGTTATGATGCTTTCGATCAGTCCGCTTATGACGGTTGTGGCGCTGTTGATCCTGCCGATTTCCGTTGGCCTGATCTCATTCGTTATGAAACATTCGCAGAAATATTTCAGCGGACAGCAGGAATATCTCGGAAATGTAAACGGTCAGGTCGAGGAAGTGTACAGCGGACACAACGTGATCAAGGCATTTAACAAAGAAGACGATGTGATCCGTGAATTTTACCGGACAAATGATAAATTGTATGAATCTGCATGGAAATCCCAGTTTTTCTCTGGAATGATGATGCCGGTCATGCAGTTTGTAGGGAACTTAGGTTATGTAGGAGTAGCGATACTCGGAGGTTTTCTGGCGATTAAAAAGACAATAGAAGTCGGAGATATCCAGTCATTTATTCAGTATGTGAGAAACTTTACACAGCCGATCCAACAAGTTGCTCAGGTGACAAACATGCTTCAGCTTGCGGCGGCATCATCGGAGCGGGTGTTTGAATTCCTCGAAGAAAAGGAAGAAGATCAGACGGTTGAACACCCTGTTTCGGTAGAAGGACTTCACGGAAATGTACAGTTTGAAAATGTTCATTTCGGATACAATCCGGAAAAGATCATCATTAACGATTTCTCTGCAAATGTAAAAGAAGGTCAGAAAATCGCAATCGTCGGTCCTACAGGAGCCGGAAAAACAACGATGATCAAACTGCTCATGCGCTTTTATGATGTAAACAGCGGTTCGATCAAGATCGACGGCCATGACGTAAGAGACTTCAACAGAAGCGAACTAAGAGAAATGTTCGGAATGGTACTTCAAGATACATGGCTCTTCCACGGAACGATCATGGATAACATCCGTTACGGAAAACTCGACGCAACAGAGGAAGAAGTTATACAGGCAGCAAAAGCAGCACATGTTCACCGTTTCGTCCAGACACTTCCGGGAGGCTATCAGATGGAAATCAATGAAGAAGCAACAAACATCTCACAAGGACAAAAACAGCTTCTTACGATCGCAAGAGCAATACTTGCAGATCCGAAGATCCTCATTCTTGACGAAGCGACAAGTTCCGTCGCACCTCCTTAGAAGATGAGCTGATGGATTTTCGTGATGTGGAATATAAGAACTTTACGAAAAAGAAGAGGAGATCATTGATCTTTTTATTTTAAATTCCAGGATATCCCTCTGTTATCACGTATGGAGGCAGTTGCAGAGAATTTCATTGATGAGGTAGAGACGCTTCGGGACAATGATATGGATGAGGAAGAACGTGCCATTGTAATGGAGAAATTCATGAATATGTATGAGACCAGGATCTCTATGTGATCTACAGCCGTTTTCTGAAAGCTGCGGCTATCCGGGACTTCCCCGTGTACAGCTTCAGGAGCGAAAGCTTCGGTATGAGGACGTCTATCCGGTACTTTACATGAAGTACCGCCTTTTTCGCCAGACCAGCCACAATGGTATCAAGCACCTGGTAGTAGACGAAATGCAGGATTATTCAAGGCTTCAGTATCTGATCCTTAAAATGATGTTTCCCTGCCGCATGACCATTCTGGGGACAAAGCCCAGACTATGGAAGATGAGGCTCAGGATGTCCTGGGATTTTTTACCGAAAATTTTCGGAAAAGAGATCCGCAGGATCGTCATGAACAAAAAGCTACCGAAAACACTGTGGAGATTGCTTCTTATGCGAATCAGCTTGCAGGGATTACAGATATGGATCTGTTTGATCGTCATGGCCAGCCAGTGGAAGAATTATTTTTAAAGGGAAAAAACAGCAGGCAATGGAAGCGGCTCTGGATGAGCTTGTGAACAAGCTTCAGCTGGGAGAAGAACAGTTTGAGACAGCTGCGTTGATCCTTCGTGCAGGAATCTGAGGCGAAAGAAGCCGCCCGCATTTTGAAAGAAAAACTGGGAAAAACAGGGTTTGATATGGAAAACCGTTTCTCATACCTGCATCGTGACAGTACCAGCTTCTAAAAGGCCTTACAGTTACTACGTTTTATCTTGCAAAAGGTCTGGAATTTGACCAGGTATTTTCCCTGTTCCCTGCAGCAGATCAGAGCCCGATTGCAAAACAGGGACGTTATATTGCTGCTACCAAAGCCCTTCATAAATTGCATATGTACGAATACGGAAAATAAATATTACTGTTATGACAAACAGAGCGTAAAAAAAAAATAAATTCAGGTTGTCGAAACATGCTGCCAAATGCAATGTACATTTTGCTGATAATTTTACAAACACCCTCTGAAAAAATATATAAAGTTCGTCAAAAAGTTTATAATATTTTCAATTTAAGTTACTGTTCACTGGTAATATCCCGCGAGGTGTTTTTTGTGAGCGAAGGTCACAGAAAACCCGAGAGTTCGGCGCGAAAATCATGAAAAAGCATGATTTCTGTGCATCGCGAAGCGTGTTGCTGAGAACGGGTGAACAGTAACAATTGCATGTAACAGGGAAATCCATTGACAGGCTTGTAATAAAATTGTAAAATACAGCTCGGGGAGATTTTTATAAACGAGAAATATTTTCGTTTTGTTAATGAAATAGAAGAATGTAGATTTACAAAATTTACTTATGAAAAGAAATAAGGAGGATACTATGAAGAACAAAAGATTTTAGCAATCTTAACGATATCAGCAATTGTTTCTGTAGCTGCTACAGGCTGCAGTTTTGGCGGAGACGAGCCGGAAGAACAGGTAGTGGTAACTGGGGCACCTGTTCCGGGAAGCAACCGATACACCTACTGGAGCCAACCATCGCGCCAGAGGATGCAGGACAGCACCTATACATCAAGCAATGGGGCTGTCTCCATTAAACTTCCAGATGCTACCTGGTCAATAAGGCGGATGAGGCAGATATGCTCAGCTTAAATCCCAGAGCAGGGTAAGTTCATTATCCTTCATGGACAGGGAGAAGAGGACATGTCTTAAATGCTATGCTTCCGGATAATACAACAGGATCTGGCTGTGGCATTAGAGCAGGCTTCTGACCTTGCAGAAGGTACTGGCTTTGAGATCAGGATTATACCGCCAGTGATGTGGAGGAGTAGGCGTTTATTCTTACACTGTGAAGTACACAGATGCTTCAGGAAAGAGCGGCGGATATGTTTATGCGATCCATTCAAAATTTATAAGAACTCTGATGCAGGTATTACAATATCTGCGGATCTGTTGTGGATGAGGCTTCTTATGCAGGAGTTAAGGCTGCAATTGATTCCTTCGGAATTGCAGGAGAGTTCTTCTTTGAAAGTGCTGCTTCAGTACAGTCTTCTGACAGTGCAGACGGAAGCACTGGGGAATGTACAGATGGTTCCACTGACGGAACACAGAGTGCAGGTACTGATTCTGGACTCCTCAGGTGATGGAAGCAGTGATGGAACAATCACAAACTCCGGCGGATTTCCCAGGGCAGCTTACAGACACCAACCAGACCAGAACTATTTACCGTAACTCCGATGGCCATCCCCTTGTAATTACTCGGATGGAAATGGAAACTGGGTTGACTTTTGATGGAAATACCTATCGTTTTGTAAATAATGAGGACGTTTACGATCAGAATGATGTGGAAAATTACTGGCATGGAGAAGGTGCAGACGTATATTTATGCCTGTAGAGTAATAACAGAAAAAAGCAGAATGTTGACTTAGCACGGACACAGCTACCCGGGATGGATGGCTGTGTCCGTGACAGTTGGAGGGAATATGGATAATTTTCAGGCTTATGGACGAATTTGCCAGAGTATATGATATGTTCCAGGACAATGTGGACTACCAGACCTGGGGCAAATGGCTGAAGCAGCAGCTTGCAGCGCAGGAATCACCAACGGACTTGTGCTGGATCTTGGGATGTGGAACAGGTACTGTGACAGAGATGCTTGCAGATGCCGGATATGATATGATCGGTATCGATAATTCTGAGGAGATGCTTGCAGAGGCCATGGAGAAACAGGGGTAGAGTCCGGGCATGACATCCTGTATCTTTCTTCAGGATATGCAGGAATTTGAACTGTATGGTACGGTGCGGGCTGTGGTAAGTGTCTGTGACAGTCTGAATTACATAACAGAGGAAGAGGAACTGGAGCATGTGTTTGAACTGGTAAATAATTATCTGGATCCGGAAGGCATTTTTCTGTTTGACATGAATACGGTTTATAAGTATCAGACTATGATCAGGAATACTACGATTGCAGAGAACCGTGATGAGGGAAGTTTCATCTGGGATAACAGTTATGATGAGGAGACCAGGATTAATACGTATGAGCTGGCTCTGTTTATTCCAAGAGAGGATGGACTTTATGAGAAGGATGAGGAGGTTCACTATCAGAGGGCGTATTCTTTGGAGAAGATCAAGGAACTTATTGGAAAAGCAGGAATGGAGCTTCTGGCAGTGTATGATGCGTATACACTGGAGCCACCGAAGGAAAGATAGCGGAAGGCTTACCTTTGTAGCGGGAACATGGTAAATGATAATATAATAATAAGATAAATAGCTATAGGATTACGATTAACATTATAACAGTATAGATTGGAGAATACACATGAATGATTATATCATCCGCGCGACTGCAGCTAACGACCAGATCCGTGCATTTGCGGCAGTGACCACTGAGATGGTGGAGACTGCAAGAGAGCACCATAATACAAGTCCGGTGGCTACGGCAGCGCTTGGAAGACTTCTGACTGCAGGAGCCATGATGGGCTCCATGATGAAGGGGAAAAGATGTTCTTACCCTTCAGATCCAAGGCCGGCGGGTCCACTTCAGGGAATTACGGTAACTGCCGATTCCCAGGGAAATGTAAAGGGGCTATGTAGGAAATCCAGATGTCTGCATCCCGGCAAATTCCAAAGGAAGCTGGACGTTGCAGGAGCAGTTGGTCCTGGATTCCTGACTGTGATTAAAGATATGGGGCTAAAGAGCCATACAGCGGACAGGTTATGCTTCAGACCTGTGAGATCGCAGAAGACTTGACCTATTATTTTGCAACAAGTGAGCAGGTACCGTCCGCAGTTGGACTTGGAGTCTTGATGAATAAGAATAATACAGTACGTCAGGCAGGTGGGTTTATTGTACAGCTGATGCCATTTGCAGAGGAAGAAGTGATTTCCAGGTTAGAGCAGAACGTACAGAAGATCAACTCTGTCACCAACCTGTTAGAGGAAGGACATACCCCGGAGAGTCTGCTGGAGAAAGTGCTGGAAGGCTTTGACGTGCAGATCAATGAGAAAATGGACACCCCGTTTCCACTGCAACTGCTCCAAGGAGCGAGTAGCGAAAGCGTTGATCAGCATCGGCAGAAAAGAATTAAACGAAATGATCCAGGAAGGCAAGCCAATCGAGATGAACTGCCATTTCTGTAATACCAACTATAATTTTACAGTAGAAGAGCTGAAAAGAAATTCTAAGAAGATGCAAATAAGCTGAATTAAGGACAGAATCACTATTTTCCGTCGTTTGCACTGGTGACGCACATCTTTGGCAGAAAGCCTTTTTTCAAACATGCTCTAAGGCGTGGAAATGGTTAGATAAAGAGGATTAGGATATGAATCAGGGATTTATTAAAGTAGCGGCAGGAACGCCGCAGGTTACAGTTGCTGATTGTAAGGCCAATACCAGGGCAATTCTGGAAGTAATCCGTGAAATGGAGACACAGCATGCCAAGCTGATGGTGTTGCCGGAGCTTTGCATCACAGGCTATACCTGCCAGGATCTTTTTCTTCAGAGAAGACTGCTGGACAGTGCCTGGGGAGAGCCTTCTGACTATTGCAGAGGAGACTGCGGATGTGGATGCGCTGGATCTTTGTGGGACTTCCTATGCGGATGAACGGCAAGCTCTACAATGTGGCAGCAGTATTGAACCACGGAAATATTCTTGGATTTGTACCCCAAGACTCACATTCCAAACTATAATGAATTCTATGAGCAGAGACACTTTGCTTCAGGGCAGATGTGTGGACAGATGTGACAGTTGGGAGGAAAGCGTACCTTTTGCCAGCAATCTGATTTTCTCATGTGAAGGACTGCCAGGCTGACAGTTGGCGCGGAGATCTGCGAGGATCTGTGGGTTCACTTCCGCCTAGTGTAGCAATA
>VOFH01003099.1_pt1 | contig 10873 bp, 13 predicted proteins | sample 5384091 | NCBI WGS metagenome assembly VOFH01 (sample SAMN12384727, study PRJNA508395) | human gut metagenome | isolation source: healthy gut G | host: Homo sapiens
TCAGCATCTGGTGAAGCAGCCATCCCAGCAGGCAGCACAGGGCCTGGGCCAGGAAGGGAACGGCCAGGGCGCACAGAAGGAACGACACCAGGCGCAAGGGCGTATAGCCGACCTGGGAGTCCGTACACCACCCCGGCCGGCCCCAAAACCACAGCGGCAAACACGCCGGTCAGCACGATGAGGGGAAGGATTCGGCTCAGGAGAATCACCCGGGGCCGGATGGGCATGGATAGCAGCAGGGCGTTGTCCTTGGCATCATAAATCTGGCTCTGGGTGGCAAAGACGCTGCCGAACACCGACAGAGCCAGAGCCATCAACCCCGCCGTGGCGAAATACAGCCAGTCCAGGCCCGCCCCATGGTAGGCCGGAGCCAGCTGGCCGAACATGAGGCCGAACAGGCCGCAGAAAACCACAGCCACATAGGCGAAAAGAACCATGAATAGAACGGTCATACCCCGGCCCCGGCGTCTTTTCTGCTGGCTTTGCCGAGCACATGCGTCGAGAAGAAGATCGCGCCGCCGCGGTCGCACAACTCCCGCATCATGCCCTTGAGCAGATGGGCGGCCTTGGGGTCAAGACCCACAAAGGGCTCATCCATGATGATGAGACGGGGCTGGTGGAGCCATGCGGAGATGATGGCCAGCTTCTGCTTCATGCCAAGCTGGATTTTTCCAAAATAACATTTGACAAATGACGCCAAATCCCCTATAATGTTTTTCGCATGACTGCAAGGAAGGGATTGTTATGCTCCTCGGACTGTCCAAAATCATAGATTGCCCCGGCGCCTCGGTTTCCTTTTCCACCACTTTGGACTTTCGGGACCTTCGCTTCGGCTCTTCCTGCCCGGTGCAGGAGCCGGTCCTGGCCGCCGGGACGGTGCGCAACACCGCAGGCGTGCTGATGCTGGAGGCAAAGCTCACCACCCGGCTTCACGGCGTTTGCGACCGCTGCGCCGGTGAATTTCAGCGGGATGTGGAATTTCCCGTGTCCGCCGTCTTAGTATCGAAGTTGGAAGACGAAGCGGACGAGGACCCCTGGACGTTCCAGCTGGAGGGCGACAGCGCGAATTTGGACGACATTGTGACGACGGCCTTTGTCCTCAGCATGGATTCCAAGCTATTGTGTCGGCCCGATTGCAAAGGCCTGTGCTGCCGGTGCGGCGCCAACCTGAACGACGGCCCCTGCGGCTGTCAACCGGAACCGGACCCCCGTTTTGCTGCTTTAAGGCAGCTTCTCAATGATAAATAAATTTTGACGCTGTGAAAAGCAGTTAGACCTAAGGAGGTGTCACCCATGGCTGTTCCAAAGTGTAAAGTTTCCAAAGCAAGACGCGACAAGCGCCGCGGCTCCAACTGGAAGCTGGCCGCCCCCGGCGTGGTTGCTTGCCCCAAGTGCGGCGAGTTCTGCCTGCCCCACCGGGCTTGCAAGGCCTGCGGTTTTTACAATGGCCGTCAGGTAATCGCTGTGGAGTCCAAGTAAGAGGCAAAGAACATGAGAGGAAGGCGTTTTGGGCCTTCCTCTTTTTCTACCCTGATGATGGCGGCTTTTGCCGCTACTATGTCCAGCAGGACATAAACCAGATTGCCCTTACCCTACAGGACGCCCGCAAGGATGTTTTTTCGGCGACCCGGGGCTTGTATTTCCGATCCTCCTTTTGAAGCGGCTAAAAAGATCGCGGAGAAATCGAACTTCCTCAAAAATCAAACCCACAACGGGGAGCGTGGATTGAAATATATTGTCCCGGGTGTGTTTTTTGGGGATTATGTCGCTCCCTGTACGGGGAGCGTGGATTGAAATTTCATGTCCCGCCGGGAGTACAAAACCACCAACCGGTCGTTCCCCGTAAGGGGACGGAAGCTGGAAAGCAATCAATAAAATTTACGGAGGGGATTCCATGCTCGAAAATATACCATCCCAATCCACCCTGTCTGCACTGCTCGGGCAAGCTTTGTTTGAGGTTTGGCAAGAGCTGTGTTCCGCGATTGACGAAAAATATGAAATGGAACAATTATGGAATACCGGCGGTAAGAGTTGGACTTACGAGTATAAGTATCAGAGAGGCGGCAAAACGCTTTGTTGCCTATATGCAAAAAGTAATTGTATCGGTTTCATGATTATCTTCGGGAAGAATGAACGGGCAAAATTGGAAGATATCAGAGACACCCTTTCCGATTCCGTCTGTCGGCAATATGATGCAGCAAAAACCTATCACGACGGAAAATGGGTCATGTTCGAGCCGTCCGATACTTCCGAGTTTGGAGATTATATGAAGCTATTGTCTATCAAGAGAAAGCCGAATCGAAAATAACCATCTCCATTTGTCGAGGAAGTCGCAAAGACGCCCGCGCCAATCCACGGTCAAACATGAACGGCGCAGATGATATGCTCCCTTTTTCAGGCCGTGAAACAGGAACCTGCCGTTCCAGGGGGCACATCGTGCCACAGAGCCCACATCGCCTTGTGATCAACTCTCCGGCCGGATCGGTTGCGCAAAAGCCCGTGTGGAAACGGCGCGGTACCGCTATCTGCGTGAAGTCCCCCGCTCCTTCCCGGCAAGCGCAGAACGCTGCGCCGCAAGCCTGACATGCCGGTCCGGCCCTGCAGGCTGGGGTGCCGAAATTTTTCCCCCGGCGTCTTGACATTTTCTCCCCGCCGCGCTATGATGAGGGCGGACAATCCAATCATTCCTGTGGCGCTCCGGCACGCTCCGCGGCCGGCGCGCTGTAACAAGACAATGGGGTGCAAATCCCCGCGCGAACCGGCGCTGTAAGTGTCGAGATATCTCCCTCGTTGACGCAAGTCAGTCATTGGGGCAACCTGAGAAGGCAGAGGGTCCTATCGCCTGAGACACAAGTCAGAAGACCTACAGGAATTCATGGCTGGACCCCCGCCCCGGTATCCGGGCAGGCGCGTCCTACTTTTGCGCAGAAAAACGGCTGCGGCGATGACTTCGCCGCAGCTTTTTTTGCAGGCCGTCCGGGAGCTCCCCCTGTCCCGGGCAGCCTGGCGGGCCGGGGTGTGTGCGGCTCCCCGGCAGCTTCCGGCCAGGAAAAACCGAAGTGCGCTTTCACGCAAGTGCGGTGCGTGAAAGCGGCTTCGGTTTTTCTTTTGCAAAACAGTGGAAAATTTCCCCCCGATGGGGTATGATGTCAGAAAAAGGAGGCCGCTATGGAAAAACTCACCAGGTCATTTTACACCCGAGACTCCCTGACCGTGGCCCGGGAGCTGCTGGGCAAAATATTGGTGCACCGTCTGGACGGCCGGACCCTGGCAGGCCGGATTGTGGAGACGGAAGCCTACCGGGGCCCCCAGGACCGGGCGGCCCACTCCTACGGCGGGCGGCGCACCGCCCGGACGGAGGTCATGTTCGGCCCCGGGGGCTACGCCTATGTATATCTCATCTACGGCATGCACTGCTGCATGAACGTCGTAGCCGCCACAGTGGATCAGCCCCAGGCGGTGCTGCTCCGGGCCGTAGCCCCGGCGCCGGAGTGGGGCGACCTGCGCCGGGACGGCGCGGGCCCCGGCAAGCTCTGCCAAGCCCTGGCCATCACCCGGGACTGCTACGGCCTGGACCTGTGCCAAGACCGCCTGTATCTGCTGGACGACGGCTTTTCCCCCCAGGACGTCGCCCGGTCCCGCCGCATCGGCATCGATTACGCCGGAGAGGCCCGGGATTACCCCTGGCGTTTCTTCCTCCCCGGCAATCCCCACGTCTCCGGCGGCAAGGCCTTCCGGTGACACAACCAGACAAGATAAAAGGAGAAAAAATGGCATATCAAATTCATAAAAACGTCATGCCGGACCCCAAAGCCCGCCGGGCCTTCGACGCCCTGGCGTCTCAGGTCTTCGGCCTGTCCTTTGAAGACTGGTACGCAGCCGGGTATTGGACTGCGTCCAACCTGCCCTACACCCTGTTTGACGGGGATACCGCTCTGGCCAACGTCTCGGTGAACCGCCTGACGGTTCTGCTGCAGGGCCGGCGGCGCCATTACATCCAGCTGGGCACCGTCATGACCCGCCCCGGCCACCGGGGCCGGGGCCTGGCCCGCAGGCTGATGGAGGAGGTGCTCCGGGATTGGTCCGGCCGGTGCGACGGCATGTTCCTGTTTGCCAATGAGACCGTTCTGGACTTCTATCCCCGGTTCGGTTTCCGCCGGGCCGCCCAAAGCCGGTACATCCTCCCGGTGGCCGCGCCTCTGGGCGAAGCGCGTCCTTTGAACCCGGATTCTCCCCGGGACCTGTCCGTGCTCCGGGCCTGCTATGAAACAGGGAACCCCTTTTCGGCCTGTCAGGTGGTGGAGAATTTCGGACTTCTGATGTTTTACTGCCGCTCGCTTTGGAAGGACTGCCTCTATTACCTGCCCCGGCAAAACGCCGTGGCCGTCGCCCGGCAGGAGGGAGACAGCCTGCATTGCTTGGACCTGTTCGGCGGCAGCGACCGGGACGCCGCCGTTGCCCAGCTGGCCCGGCCCGGCGTTCGGGAGGCCGTTCTGGGCTTTACCCCCACAGAGCCCGCTTTCTGCCGCCGGGAGCCGGAGGACGACGACGGCGACGCGCTGTTCGTCCTGGAAGGCGGAGAAAATCCCTTTGCCGGCGGAATGCTCCATTTTCCGGAGCTCTCTCACACCTGACGCCCGCCATTTGAGCAGGATTTGCAGCGCCGGGCCGCAGGAAATCGCCTGTACAAGGCAAAAAATGTGTGTATAATAAGGTTATAACTCCCGCAGCGCATCCACCAGCGCCGTCTTTGCCGCCGCCTTCTCATCCTTCTTTTTGATGATCCGGGCGGGAATGCCGGCCACCACCGTCTCCGGCGGCACATCGGAGATCACCACCGCCCCGGCGGCCACCACGGCGCCCCGGCCCACCCGGACGCCCTCCAGAACGACGGCGTTGGCGCCGATGAGCACATCGTCCTCCAGGACCACCGGCTTGGCGCTGGCAGGCTCCACCACCCCGGCCAGGACTGCGCCGGCGCCTACATGGCACCGGCTGCCCACCGTGGCCCGGCCCCCCAGGACCGCCCCCATGTCAATCATGGTGCCCGGCCCGACTATGGCCCCGATATTCAAAATTGCGCCCATCATAATCACAGCCCCGTCGCCAATCTCCACCTGATCCCGGATGATGGCCCCCGGCTCAATGCGGGCGTTGAGCCGCTTCAGATCCAACAGCGGCACGGCAGAGTTTCGGGCGGCGTTTTCAATCTCCAAGTCGGCGATGGCCTCCTTCTGGGCCTCCAGAGCGGGCCCCACCACCTTCCAGTCTCCAAAGACGATCTTGGTCCCCGCTCCGGTAGGAAACTCCTTAGCCCCGGGAAAGGCGGTGGGAGCCTTCTCCCAGAGATAGACCTTCACCGGGGTTTTTTTCTCCGCGCTGCGGATGAACTCAATGATTTGTTCTGCGTTCATATACTCAAATGCGCTCCTTTCGTGGAAAACGGATTCGGCATAAGGATACCACGTTTTCCCAAAAAACACAACGGAGGAATTGCCATGGACCTGATCACAGACCGTCGGGCTTTGCATCAGATTCCCGAGCTGGACCGGGACCTGCCCGAGACCCTCTCGTATCTGAAGGCCGCTCTGGCTCCCCTTCCCTGCCGGGTCTTCTCCCCGGCGGAGAGCGCTCTTTGCGCCTTCTTCGACTTCGGCCGGGACCACAGCCTGGCCTTCCGGGCGGATATGGATGCCCTTGCCGTCCCGGAGGCCACGGGTCTGCCCTTCGCCTCCCGCCACCCCGGCCGGATGCACGCCTGCGGCCACGACGGCCACATGGCCGTCGTCCTGGAGCTGGCCCGGCGTCTGGCCCGGCGGAGGGACCTGCCCCACAACGTTCTTTTGGTCTTTCAGCCCGCCGAGGAGACCACCGGCGGCGCCCGGCCCATCTGTGAAAGCGGCGTCTTCGCCCAATTCCACACCCGCGCCATCTTCGGCCTGCATCTGTGGCCGGACCTGCCGGCGGGAACCGTGGCGTCGATTCCCGGCGGCATGATGTGCCGGTCCTCAGAGGTCACCCTCGCCGTCACCGGCCAAACCGCCCATGTGGCCAAGGCCGCCCAGGGACGCGACGCCTTGGAGGCCGCCGCCCGGTGGTATCTGGGCGCCTTGGACCTGGAGCGGCAGCTGCCCCCGGACGAGCCCCGGCTCCTAAAATTCGGCGTCCTCCGGGCAGGGGACGTCCGCAACGCCCTGGCGGGCTCCGCCCGTCTGGAGGGAACCCTCCGAGCCTTCCGGGACCCGGTGTTCGACCGGCTCCGGCAGGCGTTGGAGGACCTGGCCCGGCAGGTGGCCGCCGGGACCGGCTGCCGCCTGGCGCTCACCTTTTCCCAGGGCTACCCGGCAGTCTGGAACCCCCCGGACCTGTTGGCCCGGGTGGAAGCCGTCTGTCCCGTTTCCCGGCTGGACCGGCCCGCCCTCATTACCGAGGACTTCTCCTGGTACCAGCGAACCCTGCCGGGCCTGTTCTTCTTTCTGGGCTGCGGACCGGCCCCGGCCCTGCACGCTCCCGACTTTCAGTTTGACGAACGGGTTCTGGCCCGGGGCGCGGACCTGTTCACCCGAATTGCGGAGGAATTTTAACCATGGAACTCAATCAGCATTTGGACGGCTTAGCCCTGGGCGGCATCCGCCGGTTCACCGCGCTGGCCCAGGAACGGGGAGACTGCATCCTGCTGACCCTAGGCGAGCCGGAATTCGACACCCCCGCCCCCATCCGCCGGGCCTGCCGGGAGGCTCTGGACCGGGGCCTCACCCACTACACGGAAAACCGGGGCAGCCTGCCCCTGCGCCGGGCCATCTCTCAATTTGAACGCCGGACCCGGAACCTGGACTATGAGCCGGAGGAGATTCTCATCACCCTGGGCGCCACCGAGGCCATTTACACCGCCCTCACCGGCGTCCTGAACCCCGGCGACGAGGTGATCATCCCCACCCCGGCCTTCAGCCTATACGACACCGTCGCCCGGATGGCCGGGGCCGTCCCCATTGCCGTGGACACCGCTCCCACGGGCTTTCAGCTCACGGCGGCGGCTTTGGAGGCGGCGCTGTCTCCCCGGACCAAGGTTTTGGTCCTCAACTCGCCCAACAATCCCACCGGGGTGATTTACACGCCGGAAAACCTGCAGGCCATCGACCGGGTGCTCGGGGACCGGCCGCTGTTTGTCCTCTGCGACGACGTGTACTGGGGCCTCAGCCCCTGTCTGACCTTCCCCCAGGTTTCCCGCCGCCGGGACCGGATTCTGGCGGTGCAGAGCTTCTCCAAGCCCTACGCCATGACCGGCTGGCGGGCGGGCTATCTCATGGCTCCTCAGCCGGTCTTGGACCGGCTGGCGGTTCTGCACAGCCACTGCGTCACCTGCGCGCCCGCCATGGTCCAGGCTGCCTGCCTGGCTGCCCTGGAATGGGATCCCCAAGAGATGGTCCGGGCCTACGAACTCCGGCGGGCCTACGTCTGCCGCCGCCTGGGGGAAATGGGACTGCCCTGCGTCCGGCCTGCAGGCGCCTTTTACGTCTTTCCCTCCATCGCCTCTCTGTCCATGTCCTCGGAGGAATTCTGCCTCCGGCTGATTCAAGAGGCCGGCGTAGCCGCCGTCCCCGGTACGGTCTTTGGAAAGGAAGGCTTTGTTCGGATGTCCTGCTGCTGCTCCATGGAGACCTTGCAGGAGGCCATGGACCGCCTGGCGCGCTTTGTCCGCCCAGTCACAACCTCTGACACAAAGAAAGGAGAAACACCATGAAACAAGAGATCTTTCGCGGTATCGCCACCGCCCTGGCCACCCCCATGGACGCCGGCGGCGCCATTGACTACGAGGCCTACGGCCGTCTCATCGACTGGCAAATCGCCTCGGGAGTAGCCGGCCTGGTGGCTTGCGGCACCACCGCCGAGAGCGCCACCATGACCGAGGAGGAGCACCGGGCGGTCATCCGCTTTACTGTGGAGCGGGCGGCGGGCCGGGTGCCGGTCATCGCCGGTACCGGCAGCAACTGCACCGCCAAGGCTGTCGCCATGACCCGGTACGCCTGCTCCGTAGGCGCCGACGCCTGTCTGCTGGTGACCCCCTACTACAACAAAGCCACCCAGACCGGTCTCATCGCCCACTACACCGCCATCGCCGACGCCTCGGACCGGCCGCTGATCCTCTATAACGTCCCCTCCCGCACCGGCTGCAACCTGCTGCCCGCCACCTGCGCCGCCCTGGCCCGGCATCCCCGGATCGCCGCCGTCAAGGAAGCCTCGGGCAACATCAGCCAGATTGTGGAGCTGGCCGCCCTGGCCGGGGATGCCCTGACCCTGTACTCCGGGAACGACGACCAGATCGTGCCCCTTTTGGCCATGGGCGGCTCCGGCTGCATCTCGGTTTTGTCCAATGTGGTTCCCCGGCAGGCGCAAACGCTCTGCGACCGGTTCTTCGCCGGGGACACGGCAGGCGCGGCGGAGCTGCAGTGCCGCCTGCTGCCCCTGACCCAGGCCCTGTTCTGCGAAGTCAATCCCATCCCCGTCAAAGCGGCCCTGGCCGCCATGGGCTACGGCTCCGGGGCCGTGCGCCTGCCCCTGACGCCTATGGAGGAAAGCCGCCGGGCGGTCCTCCTGGAGGAGATGAAGAAGCTGGGGGTTTTGGCATGAAAATATTGATCAACGGCGCCGCCGGCGCCATGGGCCGGGAGCTTCGGCAGCTCCTTCAGGCCGGTTACGCCGGTGCGGAGGCCGCCGCTTTGGTAGACGCCCGGGGCGGCGAGGGAATCTACACCGGCTTCTCCCAGGTTCGGGCCGAGGGCACCGTCCTGGACTTCTCCTTCCACACCGCCACCGCTGCCGCCGTGGATTACGCCACCGCCCACGGCCTGCCTCTGGTAGTGGGCACCACCGGCCACACCGAGGCGGAACGGGCCCATATTCTGGCGGCGGCGGACCGGATCCCTCTGTTCTACTCCGGCAATATGAGCCTGGGCATCGCCGTTTTATGCCGCCTGGTGAAAGACGCCGTCCGCTTCTTCCCCCAGGCCGATGTGGAAATTCTGGAAGCGCATCACAACCGGAAGGCCGACGCCCCCAGCGGCACGGCCCTGATGCTGGCCGAAGCCGTCCGGACCCAGCGGCCGGAAGCGCCCATCCGCTGCGGCCGGTCCGGCTCCTGCAAACGGGTCCCCGGAGAAATCGGCATCTCCAGCCTACGCCTGGGGAATCTGGTGGGCATCCATGAGGTCCTGATCTCCACCGGCACGCAGACCCTGACTCTGAAGCACGAGGCCCACGACCGGAGTCTCCTGGCCCAGGGGGCTCTGGAGGCAGCCGCCTTTCTCCAGGACAAGGCGCCGGGCCTGTACACCATGGACGACCTGGTCCAATCGCCTCCCCGGCAAAATTGACGCCAATTTCTCTGATAAAGGACAATGGATGCATGATAACAGCAAAATTCGGCGGCACCTCCCTGTGCGATGCCGCACACTTTCAGCAGGTCCGGGAGATTCTGGACCAAAACCCCCGGCGGCGGTTTGTGGTGGTCTCCGCCCCGGGCAAGCGGTGGGATGACGACGTGAAAATCACGGACCTGCTCTACCGCTGCCATCAAGAGGCGCGAGCCGGCGGCAGCGTGGCTGCGGCCTTCGCCCCGGTGGCAAGCCGATTCCGGGATATCGTGGCGGATCTTCGCCTGGGCCTGGACCTGGAGGAGGAATTTCACGCCACGGTCTGGGCCATGGAGCGGGGGGCCGGGCAGGCCTTCTGCGCCAGCCGGGGCGAATATTTCAGCGCCCGGATTATGGCGGCCCTTCTGGACCTGCCCTTCCTGGACCCGGCCCAGTGCATCTTTTTTGACGAAAACGGCCGGTTTGACGGAGAGGCCGCCCAAAGAACCCTATCGGCCAGGCTGGAAGGGCTGGACGGCGCGGTGATGCCCGGCTTTTACGGCGGCATGCCCGACGGGGCCGTGGCCACCTTCTCCCGGGGCGGCTCCGACATCTCCGGCGCCATTTTGGCCCGGGCCACGGCCTCTTCCGTCTATGAAAACTGGACCGACGTCTCCGGCGTCCTGGCCGCAGACCCCCGGGTGATTTCCGCTCCGCCCCCCATCGGCACCATGACCTATACCGAGGTGCGGGAGCTGGCCTATCTGGGAGCCACCGTGCTGCACGAGGACGCCATTTTCCCGGTCAAGGCCGCCGGTATCCCCATCCACATCTGCAACACCATGGAGCCCGCCGCCCCCGGCACCTGGATCGTAGCCCGGTCCCAGGAGCCTGCCGGGGCCATCACGGGCCTGGCGGGCCGCCGGGGCTACTCCGCCATCCAGGTGGAAAAGGAGCGGTCCAACAACGAGGTGGGCTACTGCCGGAAAATCCTGTCCTGCCTGGAGAAAAACGGCGTTCCCTTTGAGCATCTGGCCACCGGCATCGGCAGCGTCTCTCTGGTGGCCCAAACCGCGTACGTAAACGCCCACCGGCAGCGGCTCCTGGAGGATATGGAAGCCGCCGTCCATCCGGACAGCCTGCAGATTCTGGACGGCCTGTCCATGATCGCCGTGGTGGGCCGGGGCATGGCCGGCCGCCCCCAGGTCGCCTCCCGGCTTTTTGACGCCGTGGGGCGAGCCGGTAAACGTCCGCCTCATCGACCAGGGCACGAAGAGCTGAACATCGTGCTGGGCGTGGCCGACTCCGATTACGACCGGGCTATGCAAGCCATTTTTGACAGCTTTTTTTCCAAAAACACAGGAGGAAATTCAGATGGAATACCAAAAATTTGAACATACGCTCATTGTCCGCCTGGACCGGGGGGAAGAAATTGTAGACTGCCTGCTGGACCTGGCCCGCCGGGAGCATATCACCCTGGCCTCCGTCAACGGCCTGGGCGCCGTGAACCAGGTGACGGCCGG
>VOFH01003252.1_pt1 | contig 10856 bp, 21 predicted proteins | sample 5384091 | NCBI WGS metagenome assembly VOFH01 (sample SAMN12384727, study PRJNA508395) | human gut metagenome | isolation source: healthy gut G | host: Homo sapiens
ACAATTACCAGCGGAAAAGGCGGAGTCGGAAAGTCGAATCTTGCGGTAAATCTTGCGGTATGTCTCAGAAAAGCAGGCAAGCGGGTAATTATTTTTGATGCTGATTTTGGTCTTGCAAACGTTGAAGTAATGTTTGGCGCAATTCCACAGTACAATTTGTCTGATTTTATATACCGTGGAAAGTCAATTCGTGAAATAATCACACCGGACCGATGGATATCGGCTTTATATCCGGCGGATCCGGGATTATAGGATTGAACAATCTTACAAAAGAACAGATTTTATATATCGTAAATTCGATTGACACATTGAATGAACTGGCAGATTTTATCCTGATTGATACGGGTGCAGGAATCTCGGATCAGGTTATGGAATTTGTAATGGCAAGTCCTGAGGTATTACTGGTATCCACACCGGAACCAAGTTCCCTGACGGATGCGTATTCGCTTTTAAAAGCATTGTACTGCAATCCCGATTTTGTGGAGGAAGAGACAACCATCCACATAGTAACCAACCGGGTAAATTCCCGGGACGAGGGACAGGCAATTTATGAGAAAGTGAATTCCGTAGTGTCTAAGTTTTTACATGGAAGTCTGAATTATCTGGGGATGATTCCACAGGATGCTGCTTTGGAACGGGCAGTAAGACAGCAAAAGACAGTTACCATGAGTGATCCGAATGCAAAATCCGCAAAGGCAATTTCCTGCCTTACAGATCATCTGTTAAACGGCACCCAGCAGAAGGCACCGGTACGGTGGGGAATAGCACAGATGTTTTCCAGTTTTTTATCAAACCGAAAATAGGGAGATGAATAATTATGAAACTTTCAGATGTGATTACTCCGGGAGACAAAATTGATATTAAAATGCTGCATGAAGCGAACCAGGAAGATAATGGAGGAGAGATCGCGAAAATCTATCAAAGTGCGGTCAGCGACATTTTTTCGGATCAGGAATTGGAAATTTCTATGCCGACAAGTGGTGGAAGAATGGTGTTATTTCAACTGGAGAGGGAGTGCAGCATTGTTTTTTATACAAAAGGCGGTATGTATAACTGCACAGCAGTTGTGAAGAAACGTTATCGCAAAGAAAATCTGTATCTGCTCAGAATTGTGATTACTTCCGGATTACAGAAATTTCAGCGCCGGGAATTTTTCCGGATTCCTTATACGACACCGTTAAAATATTACGAAATATCGGAACAGACGGCACAGATGCAGACAACGGAAGAATTGTTTACGGAAATTCAAAAGCCGGAATATATTGATCAGGTACGTGAGGGAACGATTCAGAATATCAGTGGCGGTGGAATCCGCTTTGTCTCTGGACAATGGATAAAACAGAACCAAAATATTCTTCTGGTGATCAGACTGACAAATGAATTGATTTCGTCACAAAACCAAACAATATCATAGAGGCAAAGGGAAACCAGTTTAAGGAAACTCTGCTCAGGGTTGTGTATGCAGCCGTTAGAATCACACCTGCTCATAGTGCTTCACGCAATCTCACAGTTGTTGAGAAGAAAGCCGGTGCTATTGTAAACAAACACAAGGCAGCAGGCAGCAATAAAATAGTAGCAATTGCATCATCTACAGGTGGTCCAAAGGCACTGCAAAGTGTAATACCGTTTCTTCCGGCTGAACTTTTGGCACCGGTTGTTTTAGTACAGCATATGCCTGCCGGCTTTACAAAGAGCATGGCTGAGCAGGTTCAGGTGAAGGAGGCTTCAAACGGTGAGGTGCTTAAAAACGGAGTAGTGTATATAGCTCCGGGCGGTACACATATAGCTATAAAGAAATCAGGCGCTTCACATGTTATATCATTTAATGATATGCCACCTATCAGCAGACTCAAGCCTTGTGCCAATATCATGTTTGATTCACTGACATCCTCTAATTATGATGAGGTTGTATGTGTGGTACTCACAGGTATGGGGGCAGACGGCACGAATGGCATTCTTTCACTTGGCAAATCAAAGCCTATCTATGTCATTGCACAGGACGAGAAATCAAGTGTTGTGTATGGCATGCCAAGAGCCATCTATGAGGCAGGTGTGGTTGATGAAGTCGTTACACTATCAGATGTTGCCAAAGCAATCACAAAAAATGTGGGGGTAAAATAAAATGGATGTTAGCCAGTATCTAGATATTTTTATTGATGAAAGTTCGGAGCATATTCAGACATTGTCTGACTGTATCATGACTCTTGAGCAGGAGCCGGAAAACAAAGACACTATAAATGAGATTTTCCGTGCTGCCCACTCCTTTAAAGGGTATGGCAGGTACAATGGGCTTTAAGCGCATGCAGCACCTTACACATGATATGGAAAATGTATTTCAGGAGGTCAGAAGCGATAAAATTAAAGTTGACAGCTCAATGATTGATCTGCTCTTTAAGTGCCTTGACGCTATAGACAGCTATGTTGAAAATATTAAATCCACATCTGATGAGGGTACTGATGATAATGAGGTTATCATAAAGGAACTCAACGATTTTATTGCAAAAGCAAACGGACAGACTGTAAGCAAACAGGCTGAGCCTCAAGAAAAGGCTGCTGAAGCTGAAACAAAGGATTCATCAGATGCATCTGACAGTGCACTTGATACAATTGAACTGACAGACAACGAGAAAAAATTAATTGACGAGGCAATTTCAGCAGGCCTTAAAATATACGGCATGACAGTTACCGTAGCAAGCGACTGTCTGCTCAAAGCAGCAAGAGCTTTCCTTGTTTTCAAGGCAGTTGAGGAGCTGGGACAGATTCTGGTTTACCGTCCAAGCTCACAGGATATCGAAGACGAGAAGTTTGATTTGTCATTCAGCTTTTATGTTGCATCAGGTGAGGGTTTTGATAAAGAGCATGCAGCTTCCAAAACGTATCTGAGATTGATAAGGTTGATGGAAAAGAAATCACCGAGTTTCACCTGGAGGGTGAAGCAGAGCAGACAGCACAGGCTTCTGAAGAGACAAAAAAGGCAGATAAGGAAGAAAAAAGGAAAAGACTCCTGCTGCAAAGACAGAATCTGAGAAAAGCCAAAAACTGCAAATAAGAAAAAGCAGGCTGTTTCTCATAAAAACCTACTACAAGCCGAACAGTCAGAGTAGATATTGAAAACTGGATGCTTTATGAATCAGGTGTCAGAGCTTATTATTGCAAAGAACAGTCTGGTCTCCATCAGTTCAACGGAGTGAGGAGTTCACCAATCAGGATTTCATGAACAGATTGAATATCTGGAGCGAATCACTACAAGCCTTCATGAATCTGTTATGAAAGTCCGGATGGTGCCAATTGAGAGCGTTGTAAATAAATTCCCGTATGATTCGTGACCTGTCCCGTACATTGAATAAGAAGATGGAACTGGTTATGACTGGTGAAGATACCGAGCTAGATCGTACCGTAGTCGATCAGATCGGTGATCCGTTACAGCACTTACTCCGTAACTCAGCAGATCATGGTCTGGAAGACACCGAGCTTCGTATCCAGAGAGGAAAGCCGGAAGTCGGAAATATTTTCCTAGAATGCATATCAGGAAGGAAATAACGTTATTATCCAGGTGGGTGATGACGGTAACGGAATTGATACCGAAGCGGTAAAAGGACAAAGGCAATCGAACGCGAAATATTACACGGAACAGGCCGAAGTCATGACACAGAAAGAGATCATCAATATCTTATTCCTTCCAAGTTTCTCTATGGCAAAGAAGATTACTGACATCTCCGGACGTGGTGTTGGTCTTGATGTTGTAAAATCTAACATTGAGCAGCTTGGCGGTGATGTGGAAGTTAAGACAAAACTTGGAGAAGGAACAACTTTCATTGTCCGTCTGCCGCTGACACTTGCGATCATCCAGGCATTAATGGTTGAGATCCGTGATGAAAAATATGCGATCGCACTTGGATCCATTTCAAATATTGAAAGTGTACCGGTACAGCAGCATCAAGTATGTGGAAGCAAAAGAGGTTATTCATCTGCGTGGAAGCGTTATTCCGCTTGTCCGTCTTGGACAAGGTACTGGATATGGAAGAAAGACAGGAAGAACCGGAGAATCTTACGGTTGTTATCGTTAAGAAAGGCGACAGCCTCGCAGGTCTTGTTGTAGATAATCTGATCGGACAGCAGGAGATCGTTATCAAATCTCTTGGAAAGTATATCAACAACAATAAGATCATCAGTGGCGCAACCATTCTTGGCGATGGTGAAGTTGCATTAATCCTTGACGTTAATACATTGATGTAATGGAGGAATGACGAATATTGCAAAAATATAGATTGAAACAAATGAGAATAAAAATAAAAAATGCAAAACAGTATATTGTTGTAAAAATCGGCAGCGAACAGTACGGAATTGATATCAGCTATATTGACAATATTGTGCGTATGCAGAAAATCACCCGTGTTCCAAAGATTCAGGAGTACTTTCAAGGGGTCATCAATCTTCGTGGCGAGATCGTGCCTGTTATGAGTGTGCGTCTGAAAATGAATCTTGAGGATGTCATCTTTACTTCGGCAGCCGGATCATTATTTTAAAGATCGAAGATAAAGGGTCTTTAGGTGTGATTGTAGATGAGGTTTGTGAGGTTGTAAATCTTTCTGAGGATCAGATCGAAAATAACAATATCAATTCAAATCATGTAAAAGATACATTTTATCAATGGTATTGGAACAAGCGGAGATCAACTGATATCTTTGTTTGAATCAATGCGATTGTAGACGAAAAAGATAAACATAAGACATAAAGTGAGTATAGTGAGGCTATGCCTGTTTATACATGGAAACAGATGGAGGAAAAAAGATGAACGATTTTACATTGGATAATGTAAATGAAATGTATTGACGTACTGCGCGAAATTGGAAATATCGGAGCGGGAAATGCAACAACAATCTCTGGCAAGCATGATCAATGAACAGATTGATATGAATGTTCCGAAAGTAGAATTGATGGAAGCTTCTAAGCTGAGTTCCGCAATTTGGTCCGGAGGACGAGATTATTGTCGGAATTTTTCTGGAAGTATCGCATGATATTGATGGAAGCATGATGTTTTTAATGCGCATGGATTCCGCCCATTATCTTGTGAACAAACTGATGGGAAGAACCCATGAAAACGATGGAAGTTTTTGATGAGATGGATTTATCTGCCATGAAGGAAATCGGAAATATTATTACGGCTTCGTATCTGTCTGCACTTTCAAGTATGACAAATCTTACGATTTTACCATCTGTTCCGTATATTGCGGTGGATATGGCGGGAGCGATTCTTAGTGTTCCGGCAATTCAGTTTGGACAGTTGGTGAATGCGCATTGCTGATTGAAACAGAATTTGGCGATGAACGTATGATTAATGGATATTTTATTCTGATGCCGGAAGGAATCTTATTACAAAATATTATCAGCACTTGGAGTTGTCACTTAAGGAGATTTGAATATGGGGAATATCATTAAGGTTGGAATGGCGGATTTGAATATGCAAAAGGCTCCTGACGGACTCACAACACTTGGGACTTGGTTCCTGTATCGGACTGACGCTCTATGATCCGGTGACAAAGATTGGCGGCATGGTTCATTATATGCTTCCGGACAGCACAAAAGTGAGCAACAATTCAAATAAGGCAAAATTCGCAGATACAGGAATTGAAGAATTAAGAAAAAAGTCATTGCTGCAGGGGCAAGTAAGACAAGGCTTGTTGCCAAGATTGCTGGCGGTGCGAAGATGTTTGAGGTCAGTGGTTTATCAGATGTCGGAAATATCGGTGCGAGAAATGCAGAAGCAGCAAAGAAGATTTTAAAAGAAAAAGGAATCCGGCTGGTTGCCGAAGACACCGGATTAAACTATGGACGCACGGTCGAGTTACATTGTGACACCGGAGAATTTCTGATAAAATCAGTAGGAAAGCCAATTAAAACTATTTAAAAAATCGTGAAAAACGTTTTTAGTGGAGAGATTATGAAAACAAAAGGCATACCGGCAGTCGTGATGCTGCTTGCAGGGTTTGTCACATGCATCATTGGAATTGTACAGCATATGGAAACGGATGTTTTTATCAAGACATTGCTTGCGGTTTTAATTATTTTTTATTTATTAGGATGCATTGTGAAACTGGTTCTTGATAAAAACTTTAAAGAAATGGATGAACCTGAACGGGGAAAACCAGGAAGAGTCCGGAGAAGAACAGAACAGGAACAGTCTGAACAGCCAAAGACTCAGGACGGGGAGAAGCCGGAAGAGTGAATAACAAAGTAATTGAACCTGGGGGCTTCATATGAAAACGGTAGATAGAGAGAAACTCTGGGAAGAATATCAGAAAAAAAAGACACCGGAGTTGAGAGAAAAACTAATAATAGAATATTCGCCGCTTGTCAAGCTTGTTGCCGGAAGATTGAGCATGTATCTCGGATATAATGTGGAATATGATGATCTTGTAAGTTATGGTATCTTTGGTTTGATCGATGCGATCGATAAATTTGATCTCGGAAAAGAGGTTAAGTTTGAGACATATGCGAGTCTGCGGATTCGTGGAACGATATTAGATCAGATCCGTAAAATGGACTGGATTCCAAGAACTGTCAGACAGAAACAGAAAAAGATTGATGAGGCGATCAAACAGGTTGAAATGCGTACCGGAAAAAATGCTTCTGACGAGGAGATCGCACAGGAATTAGGACTTTCAGAAGACGAACTTACCACATGGCAGTCACAGCTTAAAGTCACGAATATCGTCTCCTTAAACGAGTATCTGGAGCAGGGTGCGGAACCGGTCATGGATGCACGGAGAAATTCCCATTTTATCCAGCCGGAAGATAAGGTTGAGGAAGAAGAACTGAAACAGAAACTGGAAGAATCCCTTGAAGTCCTGACAGAGAAGGAACGTAAGGTAATTTCTTTTATATTATTATGAAGATCTGACATTAAAGGAGATCAGCAGCATTCTTGAAGTATCGGAATCGAGAATTTCCCAGCTTCATACGAAGGCTCTTTTGAAAATGCGCAAAAAGCTTGGAAATTATCTTGGAATTCTCATAGACAGAGAGTAGAGGTGATCATTATGTCCATCAGACCAGTTGATTTTAACGGAATGATACAACGCACGCAGGACGTGAGTACTTTAAAACAGAATGAAGACAACAGACCTGTGGTGGAACAGCAGACGATTTTTTCACAGGAAATGAAAAAGTGGAGCAGAATCTCCATCAGGTGGTTCACGCCCGGGAAAAAGAGAATGCCGGTTATCGTTATGATGCCAAAGAAAAGGGAAATGGGCGTTATGAAAAGGAAGAACGGAAGAAAAAAGACAAGAAGCAGCAAAAGGCTGACAATGTTTATTTGAAGGGACAGACTTCCGGATTTGATATCAAGGTATAAGGGCAGAAACATGACGATGATTGAAATTATCTTACTTCTGGTTGGATGTGTTTTTATGATTGGAAGTTTTTTCATCAGCGAAAAATTATCTTCTTCAGAGTTGAATAAGATCGCAGAATTAAGTGAAGATGAATTAAAAAAGATTATTGAACGTGAAGTGAATAATGCCGGTACACAGATGGATGAAGTGATCGAACAGAAAATCGAAGAAGCGGGTGAACAGGCAGAGCGTGCCATGGAGAAAGAGTCTAATGAACAGATCATGCAGATTCATGAGTACTCTGAAACGGTTATGGAATCCATGAAGAAAACACATGATGAGATCATGTTTTTTACAGTATGTTAAATGACAAACATACCGAGATGACATCTATGACAGGAGATTTACAGCGTCTGGCTGCAGATATCCGAAATTTACAGGAAAATCTGTCCGCGAAAGCAGGCACTTCAATCAGGAAACCAGTTGCAGAATCCCATGTTGTGCAACAACCTGTAATGAAGCAGAATGCAGTTGTACAACCGATGACAGAGACGATAGATGTGCAGCCGGAACCTGAAGTTCAGGTGAATCGTTTCCAAGAAATTCAGGAACCTGAACAGAAAACAGAAAAACCGGAAACAGCGGATGCACAGGGCATGTCAAATGATATGATTTTAAAACTTTATGAGCAGGGACTGAGCAAAGTCGAGATTGCAAAACAATTGGGACGTGGACTTGGCGAAGTGAATTTAGTGATCGAATTGTATAAAGGGGACGAAAATCTGTGAAATTAAAATATTATTTAAGAGGTCTTGGCATTGGAATTATTGTCACAACGATTCTTCTGATGATTGCATTTGCACTGCATATACCTACAATGTCAGATGCGGATATCATTGCAAGAGCAAAACAGCTTGGAATGGTTATGCCGGAGGATGAAGAACCTTTGCAGGACACTGAGACAACAGAGAGCACGGAAGTGACAGCAGTTCCTGAGACGGAAACTGCACAAATTGAGGAACAGACGACAGAGGTTGCTGCAAATATAGAAGAACCGGTGACTGCAGAGGAAACAGAGAATCCGGAATCGGAGATGACAGATACAGAAGTGGCAACAGAAGTATCATCAGAGGCAAATGAGGAAAACAACACAGCCGTGAATGCAGCGCCGTATACATTGGTTGTAAACAGAGGAGATGTGTGCAGAATTGTCTGTGAAAATCTTCAGGCAAACGGAGTTGTGGACGATGCGGAGGCATTCCGCAAGTTCCTTGGACAGAAGGGCTTTGCATCTTCCATCAGTGTGGGAAGTTACTCCATTCCTTATGGATTAGATTATGAGGAAATCTATCAGATTTTAAAACTTGGTCCTCAATAGAAAAAATGCTTGCATACAGGAAAAGCCTGTGCTATAATCTACAAGGCTCAACTTGGAAGAAAAGAATCTTCCGGGAAAAATCACATGTGCTGACTTACAGACCGGTGCCAGATTTGGTTGTCTGCAAGAATGATACACATGGAAGAAAACAAAACCATGGAGGTAAAAAAATGAGTGTTATTTCAATGAAACAGTTATTAGAAGCAGGTGTTCATTTCGGACATCAGACAAGAAGATGGAATCCTAAAATGGCTCCATACATCTACACAGAGAGAAATGGTATCTATATCATCGACTTACAGAAATCTGTAGGTAAAGTAGATGAAGCTTACAAAGCTATGTCTGATATCGCTGCTGAAGGTGGTACAATCCTTTTCGTAGGAACAAAGAAACAGGCTCAGGATGCTATCAAATCTGAAGCAGAGCGTTGTGGAATGTTCTATGTAAACGAGAGATGGTTAGGTGGTATGCTGACTAACTTCAAAACTATCCAGAGCCGTATCGCAAGATTAAAAGAGATCGAGACAATGGCAACAGATGGTACTTTCGAAGTATTACCTAAGAAAGAAGTTATCGCTCTTAAGAAAGAATGGGAGAAATTAGAGAAAAACCTTGGTGGTATCAAGGAAATGAAGAAAATCCCAGATGCTATCTTTATCGTAGATCCTAAGAAAGAGAGAATCTGTGTTCAGGAAGCTCATACATTAGGAATCACATTAATCGGTATTGCTGATACAAACTGCGATCCAGAAGAATTAGATTATGTAATTCCTGGTAACGATGATGCTATCAGAGCCGTAAAATTAATCGTTTCTAAAATGGCAGACGCTGTTATTGAAGCAAATCAGGGTGCAGAAGCTTTAGAAGAAGTAGCTGAAGAAGCTGCTGTTGCAGAAGAAGCAGAAGCATAAGAAGGACCTACAATATGCTGTCTGGTTAACCAGACAGCATATTTTTTAAAAACATTTATTCATATTGGAGGATACGAAAATGGCTATTACAGCAGCTATGGTAAAAGAACTGCGTGAATTAACAGGCGCAGGAATGATGGATTGTAAAAAAGCTTTAGGCGAGACAGACGGAAATATGGACGAGGCTGTTGAGTACTTAAGAAAAAATGGACAGGCAAAAGCTGAGAAGAAAGCAAGCAGAATTGCTGCAGAAGGTCTTTGTACAGTAGTTGTAAAAGATGACAAGACAGCAGCTGTTGTCGAAGTTAACTCTGAGACAGACTTTGTTGCTAAAAACGAGACATTCCAGCAGTTCGTAAAAGCTGTTGCAGACAGGCTGTTGAGTCTGATGCAGCTGATATGGATGCATTCATGGAAGAAAAATGGAATGAGGATCCATCTAAGACTGTAAAAGATGCTTTAGTAGAGAAAGTTGCAGTGATCGGTGAGAACCTTAAAATCCGTAGATTTGAGAAAGTTGTTGCTGCAAACGGATGTGTTGTATCTTACGTACACGGTGGCGGTAGAATCGGTGTTATCGTTGAGGCTGAAACAGCAGTTGTAAACGATGCTGTAAAAGAAGCTTTAACAAACCTTGCAATGCAGATTGCAGCTTTAAATCCAAAATATGTTTCAAGAGATGAAATCAGCGAAGAATATATCTCACATGAGAAAGAGATTCTCTTAGCTCAGATCATGAACGATCCAAAAGAGTCCCAGAAACCAGAGAAAGTGATCAATGGTATGATCGAAGGACGTGTAAGCAAAGAATTAAAAGAGATCTGCTTAGTAGATCAGGTTTATGTAAAAGCTGAAGATGGAAAACAGACTGTTGCTAAATATTTAGACGAAGTTTCCAAAGCAGTTGGTACACCTGTAAGCGTTAAGAGATTTGTTCGTTATAACGGTATGCTGACAGCGATACCGGTTCCTCTCTTGTGAAAAGCTGCAGCGCCTGATTCATCTCCGCCAACAGCATCCGGGTGCGTTCCTTCGGGACGATGCATAACATGATGGTTTTTTGTGGGTGTCGCCGAGACCGCACAGATTCAGAAAATCGGAACTGACGGTGCCGACGCCGTGCATCTGGTAATAGATCGGGATGGAGGCATCGGTGAGAAATTCGGTCAGTTTATCACGGATATTGGAATCTATGATAATGACGAGGCACCGGAATGCCGGCATCTTTTT
>VOFH01000834.1_pt1 | contig 10854 bp, 17 predicted proteins | sample 5384091 | NCBI WGS metagenome assembly VOFH01 (sample SAMN12384727, study PRJNA508395) | human gut metagenome | isolation source: healthy gut G | host: Homo sapiens
ATTTTGCACAAGGCTCAGTAAAATGCAAAGGATGTGCTGACGCTGTGGTTTAAGCTGGTGGTAAAAATGCAGGGAGAGTGTTTTCTTGTCAACTTTGCGGATGATTTTGTTGCAGGATTTCAATATAAGTCAGAAGCTGAAAGATACTATAAAGAGTTAAAAGAACGAATGGAAAAGTTTGGTCTGGAACTTGAGAGTAGTAAAAGCAGACTGATTGAATTTGGAAGATTTGCAGAGCAGAATCGCAGGGCAAGAGGAGAACATAAACCGGAAACATTTGATTTTCTGGGATTTACCTTCTACTGTAGCAAAACTCGAAAGGGAGGTTTCGTGCCAAGGTACAGACTTCAAGAAAGAAGTTTGAGCAAAAGGTTAGAGCATACAAGAACTGGATTTACGATAATCGAAATCGACCAATGCGAGAAATAATTAAAGAGTTGAATGCAAAACTAATTGGACACTATCGGTATTATGGTGTTACATGGAATTTTCGAAAGATAACAACATTCTGCATAGAGTACAACAGTTTTATTCAAAGCCATGAATCGGAGAGGTTGTAGACGGCATACACATGGAATGGATTTGTGGCAGAAAAATATTACCCGTTAGCAAACCTAAAAACGTATGTACTATTGTTTATATTGAAGCGAATGTTACTATGAGGAGCCGTATGAGGAAAGCCGCACGTACGGATCTGTGAGAGGATTGAGAAGTAAATTCAGTTTATAGGGATTACAAATCATATTCGACGAGAAAAAAAAAATACCTTTGGAATGGTAAAAATAGATACTGTTGAAAAAAAAGCAAAATAGGTTAAAAAGGAGGGGGAATTTATGTATAGAAAAAGACTCTATTATCATAGAAGAATGGTTGAAAAGATCGGATAAAGCATTATTGGTAACAGGCGCCAGACAGATTGGAAAGACCTGGCTGATAAGAGAGGAAATTGCCAAAAGCGGATATCGTAAGTTTGAAGTTAATTTTATAGATCAGCCGGATTTGGTGGATTATCTCAATGTAAAAATGAGTGCGAATGAGTTTCTGGTGAAATTAAAAATGATTATGCCGGAGGATTGTAAGCCGCAGGAAACGGTCGTCTTTTTTGATGAGATACAGAAATGTCCGGAAATAGTGACAAAAATAAAATTCCTTGTAGAAGAAGGCAGCTTCAAATATGTAATGAGCGGATCCTTATTAGGAGTAGAGCTTAAGGGAATAACGTCGGTTCCGGTTGGATATTTAACTGTTTTGACAATGTATCCGATGGATTTTGAAGAATTCATGATAGCAAATAATGTGTCAAAAACAACTTTGGAAATGTTGAAAGCGAAATTTGAAACATGTCAGCCCGTGGATGAATTCATACATCAGAAGCTATTGTCGCTGTTTTTTATCTATCTAATTGTCGGAGGCATGCCGGATGCGGTAAAAATCTATATTGCTACAAAAGATATCCGGGAAGTGGATAAGGTACAACGGGATATCGTTGCGCTATATAAAGAGGATTTCTCTCAATATGAGAGTGAAGATAAAAAACTGAAATTGATATCTATTTATGATATCATTCCGGCAGAATTGAACAAACAGAATAAAAATTTGTATTTACAATGCTGAATAAAGAGTTAAAGTTTGACAGATATGAAAACAGCTTTTTATGGCTGAAAGATGCCGGAGTTGCGTTACCGGTGTATAACGTGGAAGCTCCTGTTATTCCTCTCAAAGCGAGCAAGAGCAGTAATGTGTTCCGACTTTTTCCAATGACACCGGTTTGCTTACCAGTGCATATCCGGCGGAAACCAAACTGGAACTGATCAATAAAAACAGCGAAGTAAATAACGGTGCTCACTTTGAAAATGCTGTGGCACAGCAATTAACAGCCAATGGTTTGGAACCTTATTTCTGTAAAAAAAAAAATATAGGGGAACTGGATGTTTTGGTCGAAATGGATGGGAAAGTGGTTCCCATTGAGGTGAAATCCGGGAAAGCTTACAAGGCACACAAATCCTTGGATAACTTTATGAAAATTTCTGATTATCATATTGAGAAAGCATATGTTTTATCGGTAGCAAATATGGAACAGGAGGGAGCCGTGGTATATCTTCCTATCTATATGTGCTATCTTTTAAAAGAACGGAAAATTGGAAAGTTAATCGTGGATCTAGACATGGAAGGGTTATAACACTGGGAGAAGTAATAAAACGGGATTTGTCGAATAAAGGAGCGAAATAGAAATGAAGATTCGCAAGGCAGAGAAAAAGGACATTCAAGAATTCTTGCACTGTTGGGGCAGGTATTACAGATACATGCAGAGATCCGATCGGATATTTTTATACCGGGTACTACGAAATACACCCCCTGCGAGCTGGCAGAGCTATTGCAACAGGAGGATCACCCTATCTATGTTGCCGTAGACGAGGACGATCTGTGCATGGGCTATGCATTCTGCCAACTCAGGGAACAGCCCTTTTCCACCAACATGGTGTCCTTTAAATCATTGTTTATTGATGACCTGTGCGTTGACAAGCAGGCACGAGGGCAGCACATTGGGGAAAGTCTGTTTGAATATGTGAAACAGCAGGCAAAAGAACTGGGCTGCTATGAGGTAACACTGAACGTCTGGGCAGGAAACACTTCGGCAGAACACTTCTACGAAAAAATGGGTATGAAGACAAAGGAACGGCAGATGGAATATATCCTGTGAGCCGGACGGAGGTGGCAAGCATGATTAAAATTGCATTTTTGATGTCGATGGAACACTTCTGAAGATGGGCCATAAAGAATTAAGTGAGCGGACGCTGCATACATTAATTTCTCTTCGACAGAATGGGGTGAAGCTGTGTATGGCGACCGGAAGAGGATATCTGTCGGCGCCGCGTTTTCCGGGAATTGATTTCGATGCGCTTCTGACCTTTAACGGTTCTTATGTAACAGTCGGAGACGAGATTATTTTTAAGTGCCCGCTTGATCGGATGGACAAGCTTCAGATCCTTCAGAATCTGAAAGACATACATAGGGCGGTAGCGATAAGTAACGAACATTTTATCATCACCAACGGTACAGATCCGGATCTGGAGCAGTATTTCAGATTCGGTAATGAGATGCTGAAAATCGATAAACGATTCGATGAACGGGTTCATGAGGACATCTATCAGATGATGTGTTCCTGCAGGGAAGAAGAGTATGAGCGGATTCTGGCTGGTACGCACCATACACAGATCACAGCGTGGTGGGATAGAGCGGCTGATATCATTCCTCTGGAATGTGGGAAGGGAAACGCTGTGCGCGCGGTACTTCAGCATTTTGGCGTTACAAAAGGAAGAAGCCATCGCTTTTGGAGATGGCTTCAATGATATCGAGATGCTGGAAGCAGTCGGCACCGGTGTGGCCATGGGGAATGCGAAGGATGAGATCAAAGCCCACGCCACCTGCACGTGCAGATCGGTGGAAGAAGACGGAGTCTACGATTTTTGCTTAGAACATGGGCTGATTACAATATAGGCATTGCTGCCCGCATTTCCTTCACTTTTCCGGCATCCACTGCTTCATATGCATTCTTTCGGTTTCTATCATAAGAGAAGTCCACGTCCTGCAGGGAGGCAGTTACATCCGGCTGCCAGCTTCTGCAGGATGTATGAACCTGTTCTATCCTCGTATATTCCATCAGCGCTTTTACGTTTTGTGAATTCACGCCGCTTCCCGCTAAAAATGAGATATCCTTACCATACTGGCTTTGCAGCTTTTGCAATTGCGTTCTGCCCGACCATACATCGGGTGCACCACCACTGGTGAGGATCCGGTCCGCACCAAGGGAGATCAATGCCTCCACCGCACGTTCCTGTTGTGCAACACAATCAAACGCCCGGTGAAATACTGCTTCTTTTCCGACACTATGGATGAGGTCGATCATCTCCTGTGTCCGGTTCCTATGGATGGCATGATCCGCTGTCAGGAAGCCGAAAGCAATACCGTCAGCTCCGTGCTCTAAAAGTATGCGGGCATCTAAGAGCATGGTCTCATATTCATCCTGGGAATAGCAGAAGCCGCCTCCTCTTGGGCGGACCATTGTTACAATAGGGATGCTGCACTGCTCTTTTGCACAGATCAGATTGGCGGTAGAAGGTGTGAGACCACCCAGATACAGTGCGCTGTTAAGCTCTACCCGGTCTGCACCATTTTGCCAGGCGGTTTTCACATCTTCGAAGCTGCCGCAGCAGATTTCCAATAATCCTTTCAAAATAATTCCCCTCAATCCCTACAATTAATACATGATATTATTGCGTATGACTCTTGTTTGCTGCTTCATTGATCAGCGACATGATCGTGTTGACCGCATCCATCTGATGGCTGCGGCTCATGGCTTCTACGTATTTCTGGCGGTTGAAGTACAGCTCGTGTACTTTATCCACCAGCAGATTCGTCGTAATATCATCCTCATTCAGCACAATGGAATAACCCTGCGCTTCGAAGGAAGCGGCATTCAACAGCTGGTCTCCGCGGCTGCTGGCAGCAGGCAGGGGGATCAGAATGTTGGGCTTTTTCAGCGCCAGAAGTTCACAGATGGCATTGGCTCCGGCACGGGAAATCACCACGTCTGCCATGGCGAAAATGTCCTTTAATTCCGCCTTGATATATTCGAACTGTTTATATCCGGGTGTATTTAACAACAGGTTGTCGATCTTGTCCTTACCGCAGAGATGTACTACCTGGAAATCCTCCAGAAGCTTCGGCAATGCATCGCGGACAGCCTTGTTCACGTTAGCTGCACCCAGACTTCCGCCAATGACCATGATGACAGGTTTATTGGCAGTAAAGCCGCACATGTTCAGTCCGGCCAGCCGGCTGCCCTGTGCCAGCTCCGCACGAATGGGAGAACCGGTCAGGACAGCTTTGTCGGCAGGGATATTTTTCATAGTCTCCGGGAAATTGCAGCATACCTTTTCTGCCACGGGAATGCACAGCTTATTGGCCAGTCCCGGTGTCATATCCGATTCGTGGATGATACAGGGAATATGTAAAGGAAGCTGCAGCGCGGACGACCGGGACGCTTACGAAGCCCCCCTTGGAGAAGACTACATCCGGCTGGTAATTTTTCAGGTAATTTCTCGCTTCCACAAATCCCTTCATGACACGGAACGGATCGGAGAAGTTCTTCGGATCCAGGTATCTGCGGAATTTGCCCGTAGAAATGCCTGTGTAAGGAATGTTGAAATCAGCAATCAGCTTTTTTCTCAATGCCTTCATAAGATCCCACATAGGCAATTTCATAGCCGGCCGCCTGCAGCGCCGGTAATAAAAGCAATATTGGGGGTTACATGTCCGGCAGTTCCGCCGCCGGTCAATACGATTTTTTTCATAATAAAATCCTTCTTGTCGGTGAGATTACTGTGCGATCATTTCTTCCAGGCATGAGCCAGCTGGTCAGGACAGGAGGTAGGCTTGAAACCGCAGCGGATCCCCTTGAGACGGCTGATTGCTTCTTCCGGCTTCATTCCTTTTACCAGAGCACTGATTCCCTGCAGATTACCGTTGCATCCACCGGTGAATTTTACGGAATCAATAACACCATCCTTTAATTCTACATCGATCGAAGTGGAACAGGTACCTTTTGTCTTGTATATCATATGTAAAACCATCCTTTTCAAACTGAATTTCTAAGGAGTGATTATAGCAGATTTTCGGCATTTATACAACAATATGTACAAGGTTTTCTTTTCACCCTAAATTTTTTATTTAAATTCCACTGCTCGCTTATGTGGTAGAATTTACTCCCGCACAGTTGATATTTACTCTTTCATATAAGAGTGATAGGCTTATCTTTCCGTCTGACAGCAGTTGGAGGAATAATACTATGAGTAAATATATACCTGGTAATCAGAAACACTTAACTCTGGATGATCGTATTTACATCGAGAATGAGCTTTCCAAAGGTACTTCTTTTAAGGACATCGCACGCTTCCTCTGTAAGGATCCCACTACCATTTCCAAAGAGGTGAAAGCGCACCGCCTGTCCGACTGGTATCACAAAGGTACCTTTTATAATGCCAAAAACTTTTGTGTCCACCGCTACCATTGTAAAAAGACCAATGCCTGTGGGAAAATCCTTCTTTGCGGTATCAAGTGTACTTCCTGCCCTACCTGCAACCAGACCTGCCCTGACTTTGAAAAGGAACGTTGCAGCAGGCTCGATAAAGCTCCTTATGTCTGCAATGGCTGTGATAAACAGATTTCCCATTGCACCATTGCTCACAAATACACTTACAATGCCAGGTTTGCTGACCGCAAATATCGGGAATGCCTTAAGGAGTCCCGCTCCGGTATCAGCATGACCAGACAGGAACTTCACCAGAAAGACAGGATCATCAGTCCTCTGATCGGGCAGGGACAGTCTCCTTACCAGATCATTACGAACCATCCGGAACTGAAGCTGTCTGTGCGTAGCGTTTACACCTATCTCAACATGGGGATCCTGACCGCAAGAAACATTGATTTGAAGCGTAACGTGAAATTCAAACCACGAAAGGTTCACAAAACACAGATCTCTGACCGCCGTGTTTTCCAGAACCGGACCTACGCCGATTTCCAACAGTTGGAACTGTCTTCCTTTGTGGAAATGGATACCGTGCATTCTGCCTCCGGTTCCTCCAAAACGCTGCTTACTTTCTTTTTTACAAGAGAAAAGCTGTTTCTTGCATTCCTGATGAACCGTAACACAGAGGGTGCTGTAAGACTCATCTTTGACCGATTGGAAAAGCGCTTTGGTACTTATGATTTTCAGACACTGTTTGAATACATTCTCACTGACAGGGGATCCGAGTTTGGAGATCCGGAATCCCTGGAAACCGGTTTTACAGGGATCCAGCGTACCAGTATCTATTACTGCGACCCTATGCGCAGTGGGCAGAAAGGCGGTCTAGAGCAGGCACATACCATGCTCCGGATGATCCTGCCCAAAAAGACAAACTTTGAGTTTCTGACCCAGTGGGATGTCAACCTGATCGTAAGCCATATCAATTCCACCCCCGAGAGAGAAAGCCTTCAGGGCAGAACCCCTTACGATGTAGCACTGGAAACTCTGGGAGAAGAAACCTTAAAAGCATTTCAGCTCAGGCGCATTGCCCCTGACGAGGTCAATCTGACGCCCAAGCTGATACGCTTTACCCGATAATTCATTGAAAAAACCTGCTGTCAGACTGGAAGTAAACTTTTCACATTTTTTGAATGTGGCCGGTGGAATTTAGCCTGACACACTACCTTCCAGTGGCTTGTTTGCTATACAGAAAAACAGAGAATTTCGCCATGAATTACTATGATTATAACAGAAATCCAATATTTTTCTCTAAAATTATTCGATTTCAAGCAATTTTAAAGACACGGTGGAATTTACCTGTGCACTGGAATTTAAAATTTCAAGTTTTCACGAAAAATGTAAAAGAAATACTTTTTCTGTTCGGCAACGTAGAAGAATGACGATGAAAAAACGTACAAAACAAGCCTCTAATACGTTATACTCTAAGGAAGCGATAGAAAGGAGCGCAGGTTATGTTTACGATATTTAAAGAAGAAAAAGTGATCACAACCGGAATTCTGGTATTTCTGGGACTTAGTATTCTGGTGCGTCTGCTTCTGGCAGGATTTTACCATACGATGATAAAAAGAGACAGATAATATGGCAACGACGAATAACCGCCTGTTGAAACAGTGTAAAGTAAAATTTGCAAATTGTTACCAGTTAAACGGAGGCGTGTCCAATATTCCGGTGTTTGTGGACAAGTTCCTCAACCGGCTGGCGTTTGGACACCTATCCTTTGATGCCTGGTATCATTTGTCCGGCCAGTGCATGCTGTTTTCCATTGTGTTTGCCGGTGTCGGGATCTGTAAGGGGTTCATGGGCGGAAGGATGCTGGGGAAATCCTGCCTTTTTTACATAGTAAGTTTTTGGGATGTATCTGTATTTTTCTCTGTCGGCCATGATGGATATCAAGGGGAAACACAGAATATTAAAGACGAACCTCATTGATTATCTGGAAAATCATCTGTCGGGCCGGATCCCCGTTACGGAGCAGGATTATGAGAGACTCTACGGCCCGGGAAGTCTGGTGGAGGAGATCGCAACCGGCGGAAAGGCGGGAAGAAGGCAGCGTACTTCCGGCAGACGGACGGTGGAACTGATGCCGATCCGCAGCAGAGCGGTGCAGCCGGAGGAGACGGCAGATCGTCTGGACAGAGAAGTATTTTCCACGGAAAATGCAACGCCCGAAAAGGCGGAAGGCAAGGCGATAACAGAACGGCCGGAGGATCCCGCCAGAGTCACGGAGGAAGAATTACAGGCATTGCTTCAGGAATTACTTACAGTATAGCGGAAAATGCCAGACGTCGAAAGAATTCAGAAAACATTCCCCGGATCTATAGATATGTCTTGAAAATGAGATGTAACTTTGTTAAAATAAAAACGGATTTTTTAAGTAAGTAACGCAAGAATGCGTGATATATCTGCAAGATATAAGGAGGAGCATTATGAGCAGACAAGTTACATTTGATTATTCCAAGGCCGGCTCTTTTATTTCTGAAGAAGAGATCGGTTACATGAAGAAGCTTACCCTGGATGCGAAGGAGACCCTGGTATCCAAGACCGGCGCAGGCAATGATTTCCTGGGATGGATCGATCTTCCCGTAGATTACGATAAGGAAGAGTTCGCCCGCATCAAGGCAGCAGCGAAGAAGATCCAGAGTGATTCCGACGTTCTGTTGGTTATCGGTATCGGTGGTTCTTATCTGGGAGCCAGAGCGGCTATCGAGTTCTTAAGCCACAGCTTCTACAATGTACTGGATAAGAGTGTACGTAAGACTCCGGAGATCTACTTCTGTGGTAACTCCATCAGCTCCACCTATCTGAAGCACCTGATGGATGTGACAGAGATTTCTCCATCAACATGATCTCCAAGTCCGGTACCACCACAGAGCCCGCTATTGCTTTCCGTGTATTCAAGGAGAAGCTGGAAGCTAAATATGGCAAGAAGGGCGCGGCAGAGAGAATTTATGCTACCACCGATAAGGCGAAGGGAAGCTTAAAGCATCTGTCCGATGAGGAAGGTTACGAGACCTTCGTAGTACCCGGATGATGTAGGAGGACGTTTCTCCGTACTGACCGCTGTAGGTCTGTTACCGATCGCTGTCAGCGGTGCTGATATTGACAAGCTGATGGAAGGTGCAGCCAGCGGAAGAAAGCGTGCCCTGGAGAATGATTTCGAAGAGAACGATGCGCTGCAGTATGCGGCTCTGCGTAACATCTTACTGCGCAAGGGCAAGAGTGTCGAGATCCTGGCGAACTATGAGCCCGCTGTTCACTATGTAAGTGAGTGGTGGAAGCAGCTGTTCGGTGAGAGCGAAGGTAAGGACAACAAGCTGTTCCCCGCAAGCGTGGAGCTGACCACCGATCTGCATTCCATGGGCCAGTTCGTGCAGGACGGTTCCCATGTAATGTTCGAGACCGTGATCAATATCGACACTCCGAGAGAGGAGCTTACCATCGGCGAGGAGCCTGTAGATCTGGATGGTCTGAATTATCTGGCAGGCAAGACCGTTGATTTCGTCAATAAGAGCGCTATGAACGGAACCATTCTGGCACATACCGACGGTCAGGTTCCCAACTTCATGGTAACCGTTCCCGAGGTAAATGAGTTCTATCTTGGCGAGCTGTTCTACTTCTTCGAGTTCGCATGTGGTGTCAGCGGATACCTGCTGGGTGTAAATCCTTTCAACCAGCCCGGCGTTGAGAGCTACAAGAAGAACATGTTCGCCCTGCTGGGCAAGCCCGGTTACGAGGCACAGAGAGAAGAACTGCTGAAGAGATTGTAATTATTCTGAACTATTCCGAAAACCACTGAAAGAGCGGTTTTGCGAAGGGGTTCCATAGTTACGACAGATTGGAATGGTAGTTAAAATGAAGATTGTTTTACTGGAGAGAAACAGCGCCGGCACGGATGTCCGGTGGACTGCTTTAATGAATTGGGAGAAGTGACCAGTTACCCGAATACCGTTACTGCACAGGAAGTGGCAGAGCGTGTGGGAGATGCGGATGTCATTGTCTGCAACAAGGCTCCCATGAAAGAGGAATCCCTGAAGGATTGCCCCAATGTGAAGCTGATCTGTGAGCTTGCCACCGGATACGACAACTGTGATCTGGCATATTGCAAGTCCAGAGGTATCAAGGTGGCAAATGTGGTGGACTATTCCACAGCCATGGTGGCACAGCATACTTTTACTCTGGCGCTGGCATTGAGCCAGAAGATGCCCTACTATGATGAATATGTAAAATCCGGCGCTTACAGTGCACAGGATCGTTTTTTTCTAATTTTGACACATCACGGGCAAGAGCACCTGTACGGATTATCCGCAGGTGGACAGGGATACCCTGTTAAAAGAGAGCGATTTCCTGTCCCTGCATTGTCCGTTATGACTTATCCCGTAATTTCATTGATAAGGAAGCCCTTCGTAAGATGAAAAAGACAGCAATCCTCATCAATGTGGCAAGAGGCCCCGTGGTAAATAACGCTGATCTCTATGAAGCACTGGTGGCCGGAGAGATTCAGGCAGCAGGTCTGGATGTCCTGGAAAAGGAGCCTTTGAGTTATCTAATCCTTTAAGCCAGTTAAAAGACAGTAACAAGCTGATCATCACACCGCACCTGGCATGGGCCAGCGTGGAGGCACGTACCCGTTGCGTACAGGGCGTCTACGAGAACATTAAGGCATTTATGCGTGGTGAGAATCGTAACGTGGTAAATTTATAAGCCATACGGTGGTATAGAATTTCATTAAGGGGATATTTGTGTATATTTGTTATTTGTAGTTAACT
>VOFH01003037.1_pt1 | contig 10849 bp, 13 predicted proteins | sample 5384091 | NCBI WGS metagenome assembly VOFH01 (sample SAMN12384727, study PRJNA508395) | human gut metagenome | isolation source: healthy gut G | host: Homo sapiens
TGACAATCCTAAGTCAATAAACCTTATGAAATACCTTATTAGTGTTGCAGTAGGTCCAGAATATTACGTGATGGATTTCTTTTCTGGTTCAGGAACTACCGCTCATGCACTGCTTCAGCAGAATGCAGAAGATGGAGGTCATAGGAAATTTATATTAGTTCAAATACAGGAGCCATTAGGCGAAGAAACAGATGCCTATGCTGCTGGATTTAAAAATATATGTGATGTGGGTGAAGAACGGTTGCGTCGCGTTGGAAAGATAATCAGAGAAGAATCTCCTTTGACGACCGGCAACCTTGATATCGGCTTCCGTGTGTTCAAGGTGGACAGCAGCAATATGGAAGATGTGTTTTATCGCCCTGCTGATTACAATCAGGGGCAGATGGAGCTGTTTGCTGACAACATCAAGCCGAATCGTACCCCGGAGGATCTGCTTTTCCAGGTAATGCTCGACCTGGGCATTCTGCTCTCTTCTGACATTCAGGAAACAGAAATTGCTGGCAAGAAGGTCTTCTCTGTAGCAGATGGCTATCTCATTGCCTGTTTGATTTGGAGATCACAGAGGAGACAGTCACCGAGATTGCCAAGAAAAAGCCGTTCTACGCTGTGTTTCGTGACAGCGGCATCGCAAGCGACAGCGTGATGACAAACTTTGAACAGATTTTGAAACCTACAGTCCGAAAACGCAAAGAAAGGTATTGTAATGGCAGATATGAAATTCAAATTTACCATACAGCCTTACCAAAACCGAGGCTGTAGAAAGCGTAGTAGGTGTGTTTGCAGGTCAACCGTTCAACGATCGCTTCACCTACCGCAGAGATGTGGAGATTAAACGAGACGTAACAAACTGGATGATTCCAGAAGAAGAACTGTATATGGGCTTTGCCAATGCCCGTGTGCAGCTTGATTCCGGACAGCTTCTTAATAATATACGCAGGATTCAGACTCGCAATAATATCAAGCTGTCGGAAACCGTAACGACCGGAGGACTTGGCACCTGCTCCCTTGACGTGGAGATGGAGACTGGAACGGGTAAGACCTACGTCTATATAAAGACCATGTTTGAACTGAACAAGCAGTACGGCTGGAGCAAGTTTATCGTGGTCGTGCCGAGCGTTGCTATCCGAGAGGGCGTCCGCAAGAGTTTTGAGACCATGCAGGATCACTTTATGGAATATTACGGCAAGAAGGCTCGTTTCTTCGTGTACGATTCTAAGAATCTGGCGGAGATTGATAACTTCAGCCAGAGTGCAGATATCAACGTCATGATTATAAACATTCAGGCTTTCAATGCCCGTGGAAAGGATGCAAGGCGTATCCGCACGGAACTGGATGACTTCGGCAGCAGAAAACCAATTGACGTTATCAAGGCGAACCGTCCTATTGTTATCCTTGATGAGCCGCAAAAATGGGCGGCACTGCCACGCAGGAAAGTCTGAAAGAGTTTAATCCGCTCTTTTGCCTGAACTATTCCGCTACGCACAAACAGCACCATGAACTGGTGTATGTGCTTGACGCGCTGGATGCCTACAACAAGCGGCTGGTTAAGCGAATCGAGGTCAAAGGCTTTGATATCAAGAATCTGCGCGGAACGGACAGCTATCTTTTCTTGGAGGGCATTGTTATCTCTCGAAGAAACCGCCGATGGCGCGCATCGAGTTTGAAATCGGATACAATAAGTCCATCAACCGCGAGACAAGGCTCTTGGGCGTGGACGATGACCTTTTCGCACTCTCCAAAAATATGAATCAGTATCGAGGATACCGTATCAGCGAAATTGATCCTATTCGTGGAATTGTGACCTTTACCAACGGTGAAACAATCCATGCCGGAGAAGTCGTTGGAGATGTGTCCGAGGCTGACCTGCGCCGTGTACAGATCAGAGAAACCATCCGTTCTCACTTTGAAAAGGAGAAGGATTTGTTTTTCCCGCGGCATCAAAACACTGTCCTTGTTTTTCATTGATGAGGTTGCGAAGTACCGAAAATATGATGACGATGGCAATGAGGTGAACTCGCAGTACGGAGAGATTTTTGAGCAGGAATATATGGATATCTTGAGCGAGTATCTTACGCTTTTCAACACGCCGTATGAGCAGTATCTCCGTGGTATTGATGTACATCAAACCCATGCCGGATATTTCAGCATAGATAAAAAAGGTCGTAAGGTAGATAGTTCTACCAAGCGTGGCAGTGATGAAAGTGACGATATCTCGGCTTATGATTTAATTTTGAAGGACAAGGAGCGGTTGCTTTCTTTCAGCAATCCCGTGCGTTTCATTTTCTCGCACTCGGCATTGCGTGAAGGCTGGGATAACCTGAATGTATTTCAGATTTGCACCTTGAAGCATGGTGGCAGTTCCCCTACGCAGAAACGTCAGGAGGTTGGCCGTGGCCTGCGTCTTTGCGTGAATCAGAACGGCGATCGTATGGATGCTGATACACTCGGCAGTCAGGTGCAACAAATCAACCAGCTGACCGTTATTGCTTCTGATGGGTATAAAGGCTTCGTTGCCGATTTGCAGAAAGGCATTCGTGACGACCTTTACGAACGTCCTACCAAGGCTACGGCGGAATATTTTATTGGCAAGACGCTCATTATCGGTGGCAACGATGTCACTGTTTCCGATAAGCAGGGACGGATATCTACCGTTACCTCATCAAGAACGACTATATCGATGAGGACGATCATGTTACCGATAAATACCGCGCTGACCTTGCGAACGGCGTACTCGCTGCCCCGTTCCGGAAAGCTGCACGGAAATTTCTGAGGGCGTCCATGCGCTTATCCAGAGCATCTTCGATGAACACGCCCTTGACAATATGATCAGTGATGGTCACGAAACGAAGATTCAGGAAAATGCACTGAACGATAACTTCTATAAGAAGGAGTTTCAGACGCTTTGGAATTATATTAACCACAAGTATGCGTATACTGTGGAGTTTGATAGCGAGGAACTTATCCGAAAAGCTATCGCGCATATCGATGATAAAATGTTCGTTGCAAGGTTGCAATACACTGTTACCACCGGCGAACAGGGGCAGGACTGGAATTCCGATAAGTTGAAAAGCGGCGCCGGATTCGTTGCGGAAAAGAGCCAGACTTATACTCTTGATCGAGCAGAAGGAAGCCAGGTTACATATGACCTTGTGGGTAAGATTGCTGAAGGTGCTAAACTGACCAGACGTACAGTTGCGCGAATCCTTGAGGGAATTAAGCCGTACACCTTTGCCATGTTCAAAAATAACCCGGAGGAGTTTATTACAAAGGCTATCCGCCTGATCAACGAGCAGAAAGCTACGATGATCGTGGAGAAGATTACTTATAATCAGACCGAAGGAACCTACGACAGTGCCATCTTTACAGCCGAAAAGAATACGGATTTTTCCAAGGCGTATCGGGCAAAGAAGAATGTACAGGACTATGTATTTGCGGACGGTTATGCAAAAGACGGCCAGAGCGTGGAGAGAAAGTTCGCTGAGGATATGGATTTAGCAGAGGAAGTCTGCGTTTACGCCAAACTTCCGAAGGGGATTCTCTATTCCGACTCCGGTCGGCAATTACTCGCCTGACTGGGCGATTGCTTTCAACAAAGGTACGGTAAAGCACATATTCTTTATCGCCGAGACAAAAGGCACGATGGAAACGCTGAATCTGAAGCCGATTGAAAAGCAAAGATGGACTGTGCAAGGAAATTGTTCGCAGAACTCTCATCGGCGGATGTGGTCTACGACAGCGTTGATAGTTATCAGCATCTGCTGGATATAATGGAAAGCCTGTAAGCAAGATAAAGGCATGAGAATGATTGTAACTTTTTAATTTTTCCCCACCTTTTAATTATTCCAAAATCGCTACACCGCAAGGCTGGTACCCCGCCGCATTACCGAGCGGCAGCAGGATAACTAAACACATAAAACAAGGGCTTCCAAAGTCAGAGTATGACCTTGGAAGCCCTTGTTTCAAGTCTTTTTCGGCAGCTTTTGCTCCGAAGAAGGCTTTTTCTTTTGTATCAAAATCGGTAGGAACATAGAGCCATCCTGCGGCACGGGCAATTTCCTGGGCCTTTTGCCTGCTGACATGGCGGGCAGCAAAGCCTACGGCGTGGAGCTGGATTCCATTTCGGGCGGATTGCGAGCCAGCTTTACCAGAACGCCAGCATTTCCGTGAACGGCTTTGAAAAGGTGCAAATGCCGGACAGCTTCTTTGATGTGGTGGTAGGCAACGTCCCCTTTGGGGATTTCAAGGTGATAGATAAGCGGTACGACAAGCACCATTGGCTCATCCACGACTATTTCTTTGGAAAGACGCTGGACAAGGTGAGGCCCGGCGGTATTGTGGCGTTCATTACCAGCAAGGGAACTCTGGACAAGGAAAATTCCGCTGTCCGCAGGTATCTGGCCCAGCGCGCCGACCTCATTGGGGCCATCCGCCTGCCGGATAACACCTTCAGGCGGAACGCCGGAACGGAAGTGACCAGCGACATCATTTTCCTGCAAAAGCGCGACCACATCACCGATTTGGAGCAGGATTGGGTTCAACTGGACACCGATGAAAACGGCATCCGCATGAACCGCTACTTTGTGCAGCACCCGGAAATGGTTTTGGGCGATATGGTGATGGAATCCACCCGGTTCGGGATGGACAGCGCCTGCAAAGCCCGCGAAGGGGAAGATTTGTCCCAGCAGCTTGCCAATGCCATCCAGTTTTTGCAGGCGGAAATCAAGCCCTACGAGCTGGAGGAACTGGACGAGGAGGAAGATAAATCCATCCCCGCCGACCCCACAGTGAAGAATTTCAGCTATACGCTTGTAGACGGGCAGGTGTACTACCGGGAAAACAGCCTCATGCACCCGGTGGAAGTATCCGTCACGGCGGAAAACCGTATCCGTGGCATGATCGAGCTGCGGGAATGTACCCGCAGGCTTATTGAGTACCAGACCGAAGGCTACCCGGATGAGGAGATTGCAGCCGAGCAGCAAAAGCTCAACGCCCTTTACGACAGCTTTACCGCCAAGTACGGTCCTTATCAACAGCCGGGGCAATAAGCTGGCCTTTTCGGAGGACTCCAGCTACTGCCTCTTGTGCTCTCTGGAGGTGCTGGACGAGCAGGGCAGCCTAAAAAGAAAAGCCGACATGTTCTCCAAGCGCACCATCCGTCCCCATGTGGCAGTCACCAGCGTGGACACGGCCAGCGAAGCCCTGGCCGTTTCGATTGCAGAGAAAGCCTGTGTAGACTTGGAGTATATGGCCCAGCTTTCCGGCAAATCCCCGGAGGAACTGGAGAGCGAGCTTGCCGGCGTGATCTTCCGCAACATCGAAGGCCCGGAAAACCCAGAGCAGCATCCTGCGTCCCCAAGCCTGCAAGCCTTTTCCCCCGTGACAGCGGACGAGTACCTTTCCGGAAATGTGCGCCGCAAGCTGCGGATGGCAAAAGCCTTTCTGGAGGCAGCCCCGGAGAGCCAGAAGGAAGCCGCCCGCAGACAGGTGGAGGCTTTGGAGGCCGTCCAGCTACAAGACCTGGGCGCTGGGGAGATCGGCGTGCGCATTGGTGCGAACTGGGTGCCCGTCGAAGTGTACCAGCAGTTCATGGTGGAGCTTCTTACCCCCTACGGGCAAGCCCGGAGCCGCATAAAAATCCTGCGCTCCGAAGCCACCGGCCAGTGGGCCATCACGGGAGAAAACGACTTTGACCGCAGCAATGTGAAAGCCATTACCACCTACGGCACCAAGCGTATGAGCGCCTACCACATCCTGGAGCAGACGCTAAACCAGAAAGACGTGCGGGTATTCGACTATATTGAGGACGAGAACGGCAACGAAAAAGCCTGTGCTCAACAAAAAGGAAACCGCCATTGCCCAGGACCGGCAGGAACTCATCAAGCAGAAGTTTGCCGAATGGATATGGAAAGACATCAACCGCAGGGAACTGCTGTGCCGCATTTACAACGAAACCTTCAACGGTATCCGGCCCCGCGAGTACGATGGGCGGCACATCCGCTTTGAGGGCATGAACCCGGAGATATCCTTACGCCCCCATCAGGTGGGTGCCATCGCCCATGTTCTATGGTGGAAATACCTTGCTTGCCCACGAGGTGGGCGCAGGAAAAACCTACGAGATGGTGGCCGCGGCTATGGAGATGAAGCGCCTGGGCCTATGCACCAAGTCGCTTGATTGGTGGTGCCTAACCACATCACCGAGCAATGGGCGGCGGAATGGCTCCAACTCTATCCTTCTGCCAACATTCTAGTAGCCACGAAAAAGGATTTTGAAACCCAGAACCGCAAGAAGTTTTGCAGCCGCATTGCCACCGGGGATTACGACGCCATCATCATCGGCCACAGCCAGTTTGAAAAAATCCCCATGAGCCTGGAGCGCCAGCAGGCCATTTTGGAGCGCCAGATTGAAGAAATCCTGGTTGGAATCGAGCAGGCCAAGGCACAGAAAGCGGAACGCTACACCATCAAGCAGATGGAGCGCACCCGGAAATCTTTAGAGGCAAAGCTGGCCAAACTCAACGACCAGAGCCGCAAGGATGATGTGGTCACCTTTGAGCAGTTAGGCGTGGACCGGCTCTTTCGTTGATGAGAGCCATTATTTTAAGAACTTGTTCCTGGCAACAAAAATGCGCAACGTAGGCGGGATCGCCCAGACCGAAGCTCAGAAAAGCTCCGACCTTTTTATGAAGTGTCAGTACCTGGACGAGCTGACCAGCGGGCGCGGCGTAATCTTTGCCACCGGTACCCTATCTCCAACTCCATGGTAGAGCTTTACACCATCCAGCGGTATTTGCAGTACCGGCTCCTACAGGAGCTGGGCCTGAGCCACTTCGATGACTGGGCGAGTAGCTTCGGTGAAACGATCACCGCGATTGAATTGTCCCCGGAGGGCAGCGGCTACCGCGCCAAGACCCGGTTTGCCAAGTTTTATAACCTGCCGGAACTGATGAGTGCCTTCAAGCAGGTTGCCGACATCCAGACAGCAGATATGCTGAAACTTCCTGTGCCAAAGGCCAATTTCCACACGGAAGTTATCCAACCCTCCGAGCTTCAGCAAGAAATGATAAGGGGCTGGCGGAACGGGCAGAAAGATTCGTGCCGGTGGGGTTGACCCCCATGTGGACAACATGCTCCGCATTACCAATGACGGAAGAAAACTGGCGTTGGATATGCGGCTCATCAGCCCGCTGGCCCCGGATGACCCCAATGGGAAAGTGGCGGTCTGCGCCCGAAACGTGTATAGAATCTGGGAACAGACCAAAGAAAAGCGCTCCACCCAGCTTGTGTTCTGCGATCTGTCTACCCCTACCACCGATGGCTCTTTCAGTGTTTATGACGATCTAAAAAAGAAGCTCATGGACGCACGGTATCCCGGAGGATGAGATCGCCTTCATCCACACGGCCGACAGCGAGGCCAAAGAGAAAGGAACTGTTTGCAAAAGTCCGCTCCGGGCAGGTGCGGGTGCTGCTGGGTTCCACGGCCAGAAGATGGGCGCGGGCACCAATGTGCAGGACCGCTTGATTGCCCTGCACGATCTAGATTGCCCCTGGCGGCCCTCCGACCTTCAGCAGCGGCTGGGCCGTATTGTCCGCCAGGGAAATGATAACGAGGAGGTGGAGATCTTCCGCTATGTAACCGAGGGTACGTTTGACGCTTACCTCTACCAGCTTGTGGAGAACAAGCAGAAATTCATCGCCCAGATCATGACCAGCAAATCCCCTGTCCGAGTGGCAGAGGATGTGGACGAAACGGCCTGAGCTATTCCGGAGATCAAGGCGCTGGCCACCGGAAATCCGCTTATTATCGAGAAGTGCAATCTGGATATGGAGGTGGCAAAGCTGAATATGCTGAAGGCCAGCCACTTGAACCAGGTGTGCGCTGGAGGAGCTGGGTGTACCGCAAGTACCCGGAGGAAATCACCCGGCTTACGGAACGGATCGCGGGGTATGAAAAGGATGTGGCGCTGGCAGCCGCCCACCCGAAAGCTAAAGAAGGGTTCTGCGGTATGGTGATTGGAGGGCAAACAGTATGAGGAAAAAGAGGACGCAGGTAAGGCCATCATTGACGTTTGCACCCGCATGACCGGCTCCGACGCTGTTCTTTTGGGCAGTACCGGGGCTTTTCCATGGTGCTGGCCTATGATGGCAGGAGCAACGAGTATCGGATCACACTCAAAGGCACTCTTTCCCATACAGTGACGCTGGGCGCGGATGTGTTCGGCAATATCGCCCGCCTGGACAATGCCCTTGAAAACCTTGCGGGAGCTTGCAGGCAGAGCAAAGCAGCCTGGAGGAAACAAAAGGGCAGCTTGAAAACGCCCGCACCGAGCTGCAAATGCCCTTTGCCCGTGAGGAGGAACTGGCGGAGAAAACCAAACGGCTCAAAGAACTGAACATCCTGCTCAACATGGATGAGAAAGACAAGACGCTCATTGACAGCGTTCCCGATGAGGGCGAAGAACCGCCTGCCCGGAAAGTGGTGGGCCTGGAACGATGATCGCACATTTGACGCTGCGCTGAGGGAGGATTATAGTGGATTCAAAATAATCGGAACAGGAGGTGACGATCTCAGCGCAGTTTACGGAGATTGACAGCGACGTTATGATGAGCTTGTCAGAAAGCAACCCGGAATATGCGGCATTAAAAGACCAGATGGAAGATTTGAAGCGCCAAAATCCCTGTATTACCACATTGATGGAGGGCGATGGGGAACTTCATCTTTCCACGGAGGAGCATGAAACCCTAAAAGAATTTATCCGGCTGTATATGCAGGCAGATAACCTGGAACGGGAGCAGCTCTATTTCAGGGCCATGCAGACGGATTTGCTTACTTGAAAATGATCGACGCTTTCAAAAGAGAATAGCGGATGACGGTGCGGAGAAATCCGCGCCGTTTTTACATACTAAAATAAGAAATGGCTCCGCAGGAATACACAACCTAATATTGATTTTATTGACTTTGTTGTGTATAATAAAGATGGGTGATGAGGTTGAATTTGATTTTGAGTACCATCTTGCAAGAGAAAGAACGCATTGACCGTATGCTGGCAAAATACCAAGAGGAACTGGGGACGCTCCCCAAAGGCACTATTTCTGAAAAAAGGTCAGGCAATCCACATATTTTTATTTGAAGTACCGTGAGGGGAAAAAGTGATCTCAAGATATATCCCCAAAAGGATGTGGAGGTAGTTCGAGAGCAAGTGGAAAAACGCAGGCATATCGAAACGATGATCCGATCTTTGCAGGAGGAACGTGCGATTGCCGAGAAAGCATTGAGGGACAATTATGATTTTATATCATGGCAGTAATCTGGTCGTATCGGAACCAAAGCTGATCCGGCAAAATCGCTTTTTAGATTTTGGATTTGGTTTTTCATTTACAACCAATAAGACTCAGGCAATCAGCTTTGCCGATAAGGTGACAACGCGCAGAAAAAACGGCCAAAGGGCAGTCAGTATTTATGAGATTGACGAGAATATCGCTTTTTCAGAGTGCTCTATCCTGCGTTTTGACGAGCCGGGAGAAGCGTGGCTGGATTTTGTATCAGATAACCGATCCGGCAGTTATGAGGGTGAAGCCTATGATTTTATCTTTGGGCCGGTTGCCAATGATGATGTGTACCGCACATTTACCCTCTATACCGCTGGCGTGTTGACAAGGGAACAGACCCTGGAACAACTCAAAATCAAGAAGCTGTATAATCAGTTGGTGTTGACAACGGAAAAGGCTCTGTCCTATCTGCGATTTGTCGGCACCGTGCCAGAGGAGGAATTTTGATGGCGGATAAAAAATTTGAAGCAATTTTGACTTTATTGGTTCCCCAGGTTGTTCAGTTGATTCATGAGAACTACTCTATGGATGAAATGGCGGCGTCCAAAGAGTTTTATGAATCCAAGGTGTACGCTTTGCTGGAGCAGGAGGACACCAAGTTGTGGCATTTCAGCCCACTTACCTTATTCAATATGTATGACGAGGAAAAAAAGACAGGAAACTTTGAGATACCGGAGGAGGCATAAATATGAGCAGGCAAGGAGATTTCCTCATTTATTGCGTGGAAACCTACAAAAACGCCAGGCACTTGACCGGTAAGCAGGTGGCGGAACTCTTTACCCGTTACCGTGTGTGGGAATATGTCTATTCCTGTTTTGAGGCCCTGCATACCACTGGGGCTAATTATATCGTGGAGGACATCGACCTCTATATTGAAGCACGGAAACCTGCTATGGTTTAGCTCAAATGTGAAGTGACATGAACTGCACATGCCCGATTATTATCTGCATATAAATTGTAAAGGTATATGCAGGAAAGGCCGATTGGAGCGATCCAGTCGGCCTTTCCTGTATATCCGAAAGAATACAGCCCCCTTTACATAGCCAGCTACCCCATGCGGGCAGCTAATTTACGGCTATGTGAAGGGGCTGTATTTTTTATGCCTTTTACGACCAGGACATGATCGAAAAAAGCGCGGGAAGTAGATTTGTTTTCTTACTTGCAAGCCTGTGAGCCGCAGGAGCTTGTCCACGTTTCCGGCAACGTCTACTGCACCAGGGAACACGACAGCCTGCGTATTTCCAATGGCAAATGGTGCTGGTTCTCCCGTGGGATCGGCGGTCACAGTGCGCTGGACTACCTCATCAAAGTCAAGGGCTGCTCTTTCCTGGAGGCGATGGAAGCCGTTGTCGGCAGGGCCGCTATCCCGACGTCTGCCTTTACACCTGTTACCAGGGAGGAAAAACCCAAGCACCTGCTCTTGCCGCCGCCCGCCCCGGACAACCGGGCGATGATGGATTATCTCAGAGGCCGGGGCATTGACCAGGAGATTTTGGACTACTGCGTCCAGACCGGGCGCATT
>VOFH01002988.1_pt1 | contig 10832 bp, 16 predicted proteins | sample 5384091 | NCBI WGS metagenome assembly VOFH01 (sample SAMN12384727, study PRJNA508395) | human gut metagenome | isolation source: healthy gut G | host: Homo sapiens
CTCTTTCACAGCTATATGACTGATTTTAATGTCACTGACCTCTATTCCTTCGTATATCTTAGAATTTCGTTGTATGTATTCTTCTTTTGTCAAATAAACTTTTAAATCTGAATCTATCATAGTATACATTACTTCATATTCCTTTTTTCAATATGGTTCATATATTCCACAAGTGTGTCTTCTGGTGATTTCGTTATCGTCCTTTTAATAAAACACCTCCTGAAACAGCAATTACTGTTATAGCCATTTATTAATCTCAAAATCTACAAAACGTTAAGATTTTTTAGTGCTGTTTTTTCCGTCTTTTTTTCATAGATACCCCTTTCTTTCAACGCTTTATTTTCTTAAATCTTACACTTGTAATATTTGAAAGTCAAGTCTTTTCTTGAGCATTATAGGTGCGATAATCTCATATCAGTGCGAAACTTTGTGGGGTTTTAGTCTGGGTACAGCACCCAGTACGTTGTAGACGCATCAAGGCATCGCACAGCTTAGCTCGATTTCGCTTTAGCTTCATCTCATACGCGATGCGTCGCTTTGATGCATATAAAAAAGAAATCCTCGATCACAAGTAAACTTAGCAGGGGTTTTGGTCTAGGTACAGCTTGTGCATTGTAGGTGCATCAAGACAAATCTTTCCATACCCTCGCCAACTTCGAAACGAATCATCTTGGTGATTTTAAGATCCTTGGAAACAGACTCAAGATACTTAGCTACGGACTGCTTGCCATCTTCCGCCTTAACGTATGTCTGATCAAGAAGGCAGATCTCCTTTAACTGCTTGGATACACGACCTTCTACAAGACCGCCGAACATCTTCTCAGCAGTGATAGATGCCTTATCTGCCATAGCCAGCTCACCCAGCTGAACCTTTGCAGCATCGGAAAGGAAATTCCAGACATAATTCATATTGCTCTTATGCTCTTCGAAGTTATTGATATCCTCATCACTCCATACCTTCTCGCCGATTGCCTTGTCCAGTAATTTGTTTAAGATAGGCTTTGGAAGAGTTGTTGCATCATTTAATGCGCTGTCAATTGTGATCTCTTTGATCTTTGCAAGTTCCTCAGCGGAAATATCGTTTCTGCTGATATACTGTGGGTTCATTGCAGCAACCTGCATAGCAATGTTTGTAAGAGCCTCTTTTGCAGCATCATCAGATGCACCGTCTGCAGCGATAACAACACCGATTCTTCCGCCACCGTGAATATAAGAAGCAACAGCATCACCGGTTACCTTTGCGAATCTGCGCACAGATAACTTCTCTCCGATTGTTGCTGTCTTCTCAACAAGCAGATCACTGAGTCCGTTTGTTGCAAGAAGTGCCTCAATATCTTCGCCGTTTGCTCCACCGTTTAAATCAGAAGCAAGTGCTGTATCTGCAACTGTCTGAACAAACTCCTGGAATGTTTCATTTTTAGCAACGAAATCTGTCTCTGAGTTAACCTCAGCTACAACAGCAACATTTCCGTTTACTGCAACTCTTGCGATACCTTCCGCAGCGATTCTGCTCTGCTTCTTTTCCATCTTGGCTGCACCGCTTTTTTTCAAAACGTCAACAGCGGCATCCATATCTCCGTTTGTCTCTGTCAGAGCTTTCTTACAATCCATCATGCCTGCGCCTGTCTCACGCAGTTCCTTAACCATAGCAGCAGTAATTGCCATCTTTTTTTCCTCCAATTCTCGAATGATTATGCAAAAATTATTCTTCTACTGTCTCCTCAGCAGCTTCTGCAGCAACTTCCTCAGTTCCCTGCTTTGCCTCGATAACAGCATCTGCCATCTTGGAAACGATAAGCTTAACGGCTCTGATTGCATCATCATTACCTGGGATTACATAATCTAACTCGTCCGGATCACAGTTTGTATCAGCAATACCGATCAGTGTGATTCCTAAAGACTGTGCTTCCTGTACGCAGATTCTCTCCTTCTTAGGATCTACGATAAAGATAGCGTCAGGAATTCTCTTCTTCATATCCTTGATTCCGCCAAGGTTCTTCTCTAACTTATCCCACTTTTTTCAGTGCAATAACTTCCTTCTTTGGCAAAACATCAAATGTTCCATCTTCAGACATGGTCTCGATTTCTTTCAGACGTGCAATACGGCTCTGGATGGTTCTGAAGTTTGTAAGCATTCCGCCTAACCATCTCTCATTTACATAGTACATTCCGCAACGCTCTGCCTCAGTCTTAATAGCATCCTGTGCCTGCTTCTTTGTACCAACGAAAAGAATGGTACCACCCTGAGCAGCGATATCGGAAATTGCATCATATGCCTCATCTACCTTGCCAACAGACTTCTGTAAGTCAATGATGTAGATACCGTTACGTTCTGTAAAATCAAAGGTAGCTCCCATTGCCATCAGCCCCATTGGTGTGGACATTCCTCCAATACTTGTCACCGTTTTATTAAAATTACCGGCATTGGGATCTTGCAGGCTGACCAGATCAGACCAGCCACGATTCCAATGATGATTGATTGGTTACGATTCCCTTTAACGTTTTTATCCATACAGCTTTATCAATTGCCTTTCGTTCCGGATGAAAAAGGATAACACGATAACTGCCATCACATTATAAAGTGGTACACTTCAATGATCATAAAGTGGCGCCATCCTGCATTTCCATAAAATATTCTGGATAAATGCAATTCAAGTGCTGCGCTGCTCCGGTAAGAAGCCTGTATAAATTCCCCTGGATTGAACGATCTTTCCAAATGCAAGATACCAGTGCAGCAATTGTAATACAGATAAATGTTACTACAAAGCAGAAAATCACAAATTTGATATTCCACACTTCTTTAAAATCAACCTTTGCCAGGTCACCAAACAACAATACCGGCAATGGAATCAGAAAGACAAATTTATTCATCTTTGCTGCAAACTCTTCATCCATCCAGCCAAACTTTCTGAACAGCATTCCCAGTACCATCATCAAAAAGATCGGTGCGGTTGCATTCAGACTAAAAACTAAATTTTCCATTCTTCTCACCAGTCCCCTACTCTGTACGAAGCGCTGTCACAGGATCACTCTTTGCTGCTTTCTTTGATGGGATCAGTCCACCAAGTAATGTAAGGACAACACTTAATAAAATCAGTATGATTGCCGGAACAATCGGCAGAACTGCATTTACCTTCGCATTATCCGCCACATTGTGAATAATTGCATTTCCCGGAATCAGAAGTAATAAAGTCAGTCCGATTCCGATCAGTCCTGCACAAAGTCCGATAATAAATGTCTCTGCATTAAATACCTGTGATACATTTCGCTTTGACGCACCGATTGCTCTTAATATTCCAATTTCCTTCTTCCGCTCAAGCACACTGATGTAGGTAATAACACCAATCATAATGGAAGATACCACAAGAGAAATTGCTACAAATGCAATCAGCACATAACTTATCGTATCTACGATTGTTGTGACAGAGGACATTAAAGTTCCAACTACATCGGTATAAGTAATGACCTGCTCATCCTTCCTTCTGCCTCCATCCTGCTATTATAATCATCCAGAATCTTTACTACTTGTTCCTTTCCTTCAAAATCCTTTGATAAATGTTAATAGCAGACGGGACTGCAAAATCTACATATCCCAGTTTCTGCAGATTACTATCATAAGAAGCCAAGCCTTTCCCACTCATTGACATCATAAGCTCCGCCAGATCATCTTCCGTCATATTCATCTGAAATGCGTCTGCAAATGCTGTCGGATCAATCTGCATTGCATTTCCGAGGCTGTTCTGAAGCTGCGTTCCTACGTTGGTCATCATCTGTTTCATTGCAGATTCAAGCCCTGTTGTCATCTGACTGATAATCTGTGTCATTGCAGTAGACACCTGTGTCTCAAGTGTCTGACCAATCGTATTTCCCATAGCCCCCATTGCCTGATTCATATAGTTTCCGATGATTTTTTGACACCTGGCTCTCCAACTGATCCATATCGATCATTGCTGACAGACCTTCCTTAAACTGCTTCTTTCCATCATCTGTTTGCAGATAAGCCATGAAATGTTCTCCCATCTTAGACGGATCCGGAAGACCATTCTCAGAAGCATATGCCAAATAGCCTTTCACAAGGTCATCTGATAGTTTCTCAAGCTGTTCCGGTGTTATCTCAATCTTCGGATCTTCCGGCATAACTTCTGACATCCAATCTGAAATTATTTTCTTCGCTTCATCCGTCTGAAGATATTCCATCAAATATTCATCAAATTGCTCCGGATCTGTATATCCTTTTTCCGTAATATACTGTTCGTATCCGGCCATAATATTTTGATCAATTCCTGTATTTTCTCAGTTGTAATCGTCACAATTCCGCTTGATTTCATGATATCTTTTTATATTATCAGAAATAATCTTTTTTGCTGCATCTGTCTTAAGAAATGCTGTAAAAATCCTCTCCAAGACCTGAATAATCTGCCTCTGGATGTGTCTTTGCATACTCCTGATATCCCGTCAGCAGTCCACAAGCCATCTGTTTCATACCATCCGGTGATACCTTCAGATCCAGATTCGAAACGATCTCTCCCAGATTCATCTGCGGCATTCCGGAAAGATCTAAGTTCAGAGAATCTGGATTCACAAGTCCCGACAGATCCAGTGTATTACTTCCTGTCTGAAATGCTCTTGACAGATCCATAGACTCACTGAGATTTAACGAATTCCCGAAATCCAGAGAATTTCCTAAATTGTTCATCGCACTTGCGTCAAATCCAAATGCTTTCTGCAGTGCTGCTTCGTCAACCGTAACTAAAGAATCCATGGAGAATCCATTTTCACTATCTTTCTCTCCGAATTTTTTATTTGTAAATACGTTAACATCCGGATTTGCCAGCTGCTGTTTCACAATCTCACTTTTTGCTGCCTGTTCTGCCCACATGTTTCGTCAATGATGTTGAATATGCAATTCCCGGACTCAGAGAGGAGGCTTTCGCATCTTCAGCGGGTTTCACAATACCAACCACGGTAAGATCTTCCCCATTCGCTACAAAGTGATTTCATATAATCTTCATTATCCGTCTTATCTTTCCAGACCTGATACTGACTGTCATACTCATAATAATCAGAACTGTTCACAAGCTTGAACTTTGTTCCGATAATATCATCATAAGAATAAGTTCCCAGATCATCCGGTGTAGTAACATTTTCCTCTTTCATAAAGGACTGGATCATCTCATCAAGCTCCAACGGATCACGAAGTCCCAATGTATAAAGCATAAAATCACTCATTCCACCATTCGAAGTCAGAACCACAACACATTCGTTATATTTCTCTGGCCAATGACCCTTTTCCACTTCATACTGATTTTCATAAAGTTTACTGCTCTCCGGCATCTCATAAAAAAACATCCGTACTCATCATAGATGACATCATACTGTTCGTACTTATAGAAGAACCCAATCCCATAGCTGAAAAGGATTGATCTGGATTCACCTGACGGATACTGTCTTTATTTTCTTTATAAATCTGCGGAGAAACGCTGTACTTATATTCTATAGCATTCGTATATTGTTCCACTCCACTCTTGCCAGTATCAAGATACTTCTTCAAAGCACCAAGGTCATTTGAATCCATTGTGGAAAACATATTCGTCACCATCTGAATTACTTTAACCTGATCCTTTGACTTTTTCTTTGTATCTGACTTCTCTTTGTCTGTTTTTTATCATCCGCAGAAGCACTGTCCATCCCGACCATCATGGATGTCAGATCAAAGCCTGTACTTTGTATCTGGAGAGGATATTCTGAAAGCGTCTCTTCCTCTACGTTCTGAATATATTGATTCACACCTGTAGATAGAGACAGAATTAATGCAATTCCGATAATTCCGATTGAACCTGCAAATGAAGTCAGAAGCGTTCGTGCCTTCTTTGTCTTCAGATTGTTAAAGCTCAAAGCTAATGCTGTCAGAAATGACATCGAGGATTTTCCCATATTCCTGTGTTCTGCCACTCCCATCACCGTTTCATCTACTTCAAACGGATCTGTATCTGAACGGATCACTCCATCTTTTAATGTAACGATTCTTGTCGCATACTGCTCTGCAAGCTCTGGATTATGTGTAACCATAACAACCAGACGGTCTTTCGCTACTTCCTGAAGAAGATCCATGACCTGCACACTTGTATCACTGTCCAGTGCACCTGTCGGTTCATCTGCAAGCAGGATATCCGGATCATTCACTAATGCCCGGGCAATCGCAACACGCTGCATCTGTCCCCGGACATCTGACTTGGTCGCTTGTGAATCTGCGCACCTAGTCCAACCTTTTCAAGCGCTTCTGTCGCACGTTTCCTTCTCTCAGACTTGCCAATCCCCGAAATCGTAAGTGCCAGTTCAACATTTGCCAGAACAGTCTGATGCGGAATCAGATTATAACTCTGGAAAACAAATCCAATCGTGTGATTACGATAAGAATCCCAGTCTCTGTCCTTATATTTCTTCGTTGATATTCCATTAATAATCAGATCTCCGCTGTCATACCGATCCAAACCACCAATGATATTCAGAAGCGTTGTCTTTCCCGAACCGCTCTATCCCAAAATAGCAACAAATTCGTTATCTCTGAGATTCAGACTGACATCATCCAATGCTTTCTGTATCAGATTACCTGTTCGATATTCCTTGCAAATATGTTGTATCTGAAGCATGCTTTCTCTCCTTTTCCAATCACTATTCAGCCATTATTTTACTATTCTACACCCTGCTTGGATGAATTGTCATTCACTTTATAAGGATTTTTCTTGATTTCTATACATTTTTCCATAATGTGGTTAGATAGTATGTAATACACGAAAGCATTGAAGGAATTTATCGTGAAAAACATATAAAAACCTGTTGTTTTCGTTGATACAGGCCTTGCTGAAGGAGTATGCGCCGCAAGTGGTGAAACTATAAAAACTGCCAGCAGATAAATTTCTACTGGCAGAAAAAATTTATATTTTTTCAATTGTCTTCTTAACATAATCCTTTAATTGCTTCTATTGTTCGGGTATATTCTCGTTCTACTTCTTCAAACATCTCTGTAGTGTTTTCTTTGATTTCTTTGTCTCGAAGCTCTTCTGTTAATGCTGAGCTGACCTCGAATAACTTTGTAAATCCAAGATTCATGCACACGCCTTTCAATGTATGTGCACTTCGGAATGCGAGTTCTGCATCCTGCTTTTCAAGTCCTTCTTTTAATCCCTGGAAACTTGTATCATCCAAAAACTTCAATACAAATTTACAGACCAGTGTTTCACTTCCAAGTCTTCTCATCACATCATCATAGTCACTATCCATTGCTTCATAGCATTCTTCTAAATTCATTTTTGTTTACTCCTTAATTTTTCTTTTATTCCAATAGTCCCATTAATTCTTCAAAACAGACACCATCCGTCAACGGAATTTCCATTTCAATTGACTTTGTATGCACTTCTTTATAAATGCGGATGCCTTTCGGACAGATTTTGTAAATTCCACTCCATTAACTGCATCTGCTGCAATGATTGCAGAGAAAATATCTCCCGTACCACATCTGAATGTCCTACTTTATGTGTACGGATCATCTCGCATCCTTTGCCTTTTTTTCATAGCACAGGTTGGATACATACGTTTTCTGTGGAATTCTGTAATCACAACTTTTTCTGGTCCGGTCTGCACAATCTGTTCTGCCATCTTTGCCAGCTCTCTCGTTGTCCAACGTTCCTTATACGGTGTTCCTGTCAGGATACATGCCTCTGTCACATTTGGAACAACTACATCCGCATAGCGGACTAATTGAATCATCTGTCTGCACATTTCTTCCGTATAAGTCGAATATGCCTCCCATTGTCCCCATCACCGGATCGATCACAGCCACTGTATTTCGTCTCTAAAATACCGGATAAACTCACTGACAATCCTGAATCTGTTCTGCTGATCCCAAAAAGCCAGTACAAATTCCTTCGAACTTCAGATCCAGTTTCTTCCATTGTTCAATATATGCTTCCATATTTGATGTATAATCTGTAAAATAATAATCTTCATATGCGGTATGATTTGAAAATCGAGGTAGGCACTGCACAACACTGCACTTTCAGCATTGAAATAATCGGCATCTGTACCGCAATTGAGCATCTGCCAAAGCCTGTAAAGTCATTGATCAGCGCAATTTTTTCTGTTGATTATGATTCTGCATCATTCTATTCCCTCGTTTCTTCTATATAAATAGACATACTAATTTAATTTAATTACAATATGTCATAGATGTCAATATTTCTTTTTACTGTTCTCTTTCACCTTCTGTGTAACTGCCTTTTCTACTATAATAATTTCTTATTAAATAATATCTGATTTGTTTATGATAGCCCAAAACATTCTGTTTTTTTTTACTTTTCACCCAACGTATTCCACAATCACTCTCTTTATTTTTCCGTTTTTTATACAAAAAACACAATTTTCCACATTTTTCCTTCTTCAATGATTTTTCACACCCCTCTTCCCACGTTTTCAGCCCGCTTTGACAGTTTCCCCTAAAAGTGTACGGTTACGTTGTAAATTCTAAGAAAATTCTATGAGGTGAAAAATGCAGGAATTAAAACCAATCAAAGAAGGTAAAGTTCGTGAAATTTATGATAATGGAGACAGCTTAATCATGGTTGCTACAGACCGCATCAGCTGCTTTGACGTAATTCTCAACAATGAAGTTACAAAGAAAGGAACTGTCCTGACTCAGATGTCCAAATTCTGGTTTGATCTGACAGAAGACATTCTTCCTAACCACATGCTCTCTGTTGATGTGAAAGATATGCCAGAGTTCTTCCAGCAGGAAAAATATGATGGAAAATCTATGATGTGTAAGAAACTTGAAATGCTTCCGATCGAGTGTATCGTTCGTGGTTATATCACTGGAAGTGGCTGGGAAAGCTATAAAGAGAACGGAACCGTTTGCGGTATTAAGCTTCCAGAAGGATTACAGGAATCTGAGAAACTGCCTGAACCAATCTATACACCTTCCACAAAGGCTGATCTTGGAGATCACGATGAGAACATTTCATTCGAGCAGAGCGTTGATCACCTTGAAAAATATTATCCTGGAAGAGGACGTGAACTCGCTGAGAAACTTCGCGACAACACAATTGCTCTCTATAAGAAATGTGCCGAATACGCTCTGAGCAAAGGTATCATTATTGCAGATACAAAATTTGAGTTCGGACTTGATGAAAATGGAAATATGGTAATTGGAGATGAGATGCTCACTCCTGATAGTTCCCGTTTCTGGCCTGCAGATGGTTATGAACCAGGCCATGGTCAGCCATCTTTTGACAAACAGTTCGCGCGCGACTGGCTCAAAGCAAATCCAGACAACGACTGGACACTTCCACAGGAAATTGTAGATAAGACGATTGAGAAATACCTTCAGGCATATAAGATGCTGACAGGAAAAGATCTGGATAAATAAGATTTCATAAACAAACAGGGACGAAATGAACCGCTTAACAAGCTTTTCATTTCGTCCTTTTTACTACATTTCTGTAAAAAGAAAACGAGGATCAACTCCTCGCTTTCTCTCTGGTTTTTAGTTTGTTGTTTTCACCTTACCTGTGTGATCTTTTTTGTGATTGCTTTAATTGCAAGCAGAACTCCAATCTGAAGAGCAATTCCGATCACGAGACAGATGACTGCATTCTGCAAGATACCTGCGATCACATATGTAATACAGGAAACTGCTGCTACAGTCATTGCATATGGAAGCTGCGTGGATACATGATTTACGTGATTACACTGAGCTCCTGCCGATGCCATAATTGTTGTATCAGAAATCGGTGAACAGTGGTCTCCACACACTGCTCCTGCCATACATGCAGAAATTGAGATAATCATCATAGTCTCGTTCGTTCCCTGGAATACCGCTACTACGATCGGGATCAGGATTCCGAATGTTCCCCATGATGTTCCAGTTGCAAATGCAAGGAAACATCCTACGAGGAAGATAATTGCAGGCAGGAAGTTTAATCAATCCTCCAGCTGCTGACTGCATTACATTAGCCACATACGGAGCTGCTCCGAGACTGTCTGTCATTGCTTTAAAGTCCATGCGAATGTAAGAATCAGGATTGCAGGAACCATTAGCCTTAAATCCTTCCGGAATACAAGCCATAGAATCCGAAAAAACGAAGAACTTTTTCTTACTGCATAAAAAACAATTGTAATTACCAGTGCAAAGAAACTTCCAAGCATCAGTCCAACCGATGCATCACTTCCGAGAAAGCCTCTACAAAACCTGTTCCAGAAGAACCCACCAGAATAAATCATATAATGACAGCAGAAAATAAGTGACAGAATCGGGAATACAAGATCGATTACTTTTTCCTTTTTTATAAATACATTTTCGGATGCATTTTCAAATGGCCTGTCTCCTGTTGTAAAAAGATCCCTTCAATCGCATTTTTTCATGTAACTTCATTGAGCCATAATCTTCTTTGCCAGAACCAAGTGTCACCATCATTATAATTGTAAAGGATCGCATAATAGTTATATGGAATCGCACGGATAAAAATTGAAAATCCATCCTCCCCTTTAACAAATCCTGTTACTGCTGCTGCCCAGGAAGAAATCGGATTGCAATAATGCAGATTTGGTGCTGCCGTAGCATCGATCAGATACGCCAGTTTCGCACGTGATACATTGTGGCTGTCTGTTGAACAGGACGCATAACGCTCCCAACTGTCAGGCAGTTAAAATAATCATCAATAAAAAGAAGAATTACCAGAAATACTAGAATACCCATATTGTAAGAATCTGTAAGTACTCCCACTACTCCATCCTGAAATACACAGAGGAGATAGAGGACATAGATTTATAACATACCT
>VOFH01002344.1_pt1 | contig 10805 bp, 20 predicted proteins | sample 5384091 | NCBI WGS metagenome assembly VOFH01 (sample SAMN12384727, study PRJNA508395) | human gut metagenome | isolation source: healthy gut G | host: Homo sapiens
TGTTGCCAATGTGTCCTGAACGGACTTGACCAGTTGGCCAGGTGTCACTGGTCCCACAATGGGTCTAAATGTGAAGCGCGAGTGAGAACAAAGGCCCGGTCAGCTTGTGACAGCAAGTTCCCGTCATTTCTACAATAATGCGACACAGAAAAGACCACACAGGGATCTATACAATGCCCATGCTATGTGGTTTGCAGAAGGTGTGTTGGTCCCATCCTTCAAAAGTATATGTTATTTGAAAAGATTGGATTAATCAGATGCTTAGTTTTAGTACTGGCAGTCTGGATGTAATCAAACTTGGACTCTGAAGCTTAAATATAGATGTTTGGACTTGGAACCACTTCCAGGAATGGAAATTCCAGAGGCTGATCCGTCGAGATTTCTGATGATTCTGCAATTGGACTGGTATCCAACAACTACGACAAGTCTAGCTTGCCCGCTATGTTACTACGATTACGAAATAAAAGGGAACACTTTTGATCTGACACTCCTGAACAAGACCACTGATGTCAAAAGGCAATGTCATTTGAAGAATACAGCAAAATCGATAATACTCTGTCAGATATTTCTGCGAGCACATGGGATGCTGTTTACGAAGGAATGCGTAATGTAGTACTTGTATCTCATAGTAGTACATTTTCGGATATTAACAGGAGCGGATTCAGTTATCGGTAAGACCGGAACAGCTCAGCAAGTAAAAACGCATCGGACCATGCGCTTTTCATAGGATTTGCGCCAAGCGATTCACCGGAAGTTGCTTTTGCAACTCAGTATCGCCAATAGGTTATAGTTCTACTTATGCAGCAAAGTAGCCAGAGACGTTATGAAATAACCATTACCAGCTCACTCCGGAGAAAATGATTGATAACCGGAACAGCTTCAAGCATTGGTTCAAATGCTTCAAATGAAGGCTAGGAGCATCTTAACTTCAAAAGACAAAATGGTTCATGAAACACATAGCGAAAAAAGAAAATTCAAAAGCATGAAACAAAGCCATTGACAGGAGGAAGTTATTCATGAAGGCAAAATAATTTATTATTACATCAGAAAGGAGAAAAGGCAGTGTAGGTAAGACCACTACAACAGCAAATATTGGTGCGGGACTCTCTTGGTTAGGAAAGAAAGTCATTGTCATTGATACCGATCTTGGTCTTCGCAACCTTGACGTAGTTATGGGACTGGAAAATCAGATCGTCTATAATCTGGTCGATGTGATTGAAGGAACCTGTCGATTGAAACAGGCGCAATCCGGGATCGCAGATATGAAAATCTCTATCTGCTTCCATCTGCCCAGACAAAAGATAAATCAGCAATTTCACGGAACAGATGAAAAGCTGACTTCAGAATTGAAAGATGAATTTGATTATGTACTTTTTAGACTGTCCGGCAGGAATCGAACAGGGATTCCAAAATGCAATAGCCGGAGCTGATCGTGCTCTTGTTGTCACAACACCGGAGGTTTCCGCAATCCGTGATGCTGACCGCATCATTGGACTGTTGGAAAAAATCAGATTCGCAATAGTTCGCTAATCGTTAATCGCATCCGAATGGATATGGTAAGACGAGGGGATATGATGTCCATCGATGATGTGACTGAAATTCTCCATTCCACTGATCGGTGCGATTCCAGATGATGAGCAGGTTGTTGTTGGTACGAATCAGGGGGAACCGGTCATCAGCCTGGATTCCTGGGCAGGAAAAAGCCTATACAAATATATGCAAGCGTATTCTTACTGAGCGAAGTACCTTTCTTTGAATCTTTCCGGACATCAAGGACTATTTTCAAAACTGTCGGTGTCTTTCATAAAAAATAGGAGGGTACATACAGCATGTTAAAAAATCTTCTGTGTCTGTAGCGAAAAGCAGATTGAAACTGCTGATCGTGTCAGACCAGCATAAAGCTGTTCTCCGGCAGAATATGAGAACATTTCCAGAGATTTATTCCAGACATTATCCAAATATCTGGAACTTACAGAAGATAACTTTCATGTTGAAATATACAGAACACATATTTTCATTTCATATGTAGGAGAAGAAACATTGAGATTACCAAGATTAACAAAACCTTATAAACTCAGAGATTACAAGTTCAGCCTTGTTCTGCTTGTATTTGCATTATCCGTGATTGGCGTTATGGTCGTAGGCAGTGCGAAGGCATCTGTTCAGAACAAACAGATTTTTGGTGTTTGTGTAGGATTTCGTTCTTATGATTATTGTATCTTTGATTGATTATATATGGATTCTTAATTTTTACTGGATTATATACGCAGTCGCAATATTAAGTTTGTTATCTGTACTTGTCTTCGGACACACAGCCAACGGCGCAAAGCGTTGGATTGACTTGGGATTTACAACTTTTCAGCCATCAGAACTAGCAAAAATTCTTTTAATTTTGTTTTTGCAAGATTTCTTATGGATCACAAAAGATATTAACGATGCAGTCACATTGATTAAATATGCAGTGCTTGCCGGAATTCCACTTGCTTTAATTCTGGTAGAGCCAGACAGCTTTCTACTACGATCTGCACTGCACTTGTCATCTGCCTGTTAATCTATGTTGGAGGACTGAGTTACAAATTTATCGGAACTGTACTTCTTATATTAGTTCCAGTGGCTATTATATTTTTAAGTATCGCCGTCCAGCCAAACCAGCCATTTTTGAAAGACTATCAGCAAAAGCGTATTCTTGCTTTCCTGGAGCCTGAAAAGTATGCCAGTGATGAAGCATATCAGCAGAATAACTCTGAGATGGCAATCGGATCTGGTCAGCTTACCGGAAAGGTCTGAATAACAATACTACTACCTCTGTAAAAATGGTAACTATATCTCCAGAGCCACAGACGGATTTTTTATCTTCGCCATTATTGGCGAGGAACTAGGTTTGTTGGATGTTGTATTATTATTGCGTTATTACTACTTGTTGTGATACAATGTATATTGATTGGAATGCGATCGCGGGATCTCGCTGGAAAGATCATATGTAGTGGCGTTGGAGGTCTGATTGGATTCCAAAGTTTTATTAATATAAGTGTAGCAACGAATATGCTTCCGAATACCGGAGTACCGCTGCCATTTATCAGTTATGGCCTGACATCACTTGTAAGTTTATATATCGGTATTGGATTTGTCTTAAATGTCGGACTGCAACAAAAAAATATCAATAAAGGAGTGAACGCAATGAATATAGGTCTTGTCGCTCATGATTCAAAGAAAACACTGATGCAGAATTTCTGTATTGCTTACCGTGGAATTCTGAGTAAACACGAACTTTATGCTACCGGGTACAACCGGAAGACTCATCGAAGAGGTAACGAATCTGAATGTTCACAAATATCTGGCTGGCCCTGCTTGGTGGAAAGGAACAGCTCGGAGGCTCAGATTGCTCAGAATGATATTGATGCATTAATTTTTTAAGAGAACCTATATGAACCCAAAACCTCATGAGCCGGAGGTCAATGATTTATTCCGCCTTTGCGATACTTATAATATCCCAATGGCAACAAATCTTGCAACCGCTGAACTGATTATTTTAGCAATTGACAGAGGAGATTTAGACTGGCGTGAAATGTACAGATAACTCTTCCAAAAGCAGAAGAGCAAGAAATAAACGAAATAAAAAGAAAAACAAATAAGAAACAGATGGGTCGCATGCCTGTCTGTTATTCTTATGATACAGTGTATTGCAGCTGTCAATATCTATAAAGGCAGCAACAAAACAGAATCTCTGGTACAGGAATATGAAAACTTCCAATTATACAAAGACACTTTATAAAGGTCAATTATTTGCAGAAGACCTGTGTGTACAGCCTCAGAGGATGTTCCTCTGACATTTTTTCTCATACATCAGAAGACATCACATCTTCTACAGACAAGACTGATTCTTCTGAGTACAGACTCATCCGGACGCTTAAATGTATCTTCTGATGGTAATGCCCTCGGATTCGATCCACAGTCCGTACATGCAGTAGGGCTTTTGACGTGAATAACGCCGAAACAGATTGTGCTTATAATATTCATAAGAAAATCTATCCTGCAAGTACAACGAAGATTCTGACCGCCCTGGTTGCTTTGGAGAATGGAAATTTATCTGATACGGTCACAGTGGCTGATGAAGCTGATTCTGGTAAATTTGCAGCAGATGAACAGACATGTGGCATCAAAGCAGGAGATCAGCTCACACTGGAAGATCTGTTGAACGGTCTTCTTTATATTCCGGCAACGACAATGCTGTTGCCATTGCTGACCACATTGCAGGCAGTACAGAAAAATTTGCAGAGATGATGAATGCTGAAGCCAAAAACTCATGGCAACAAACAGTCATTTGTGAATCCAAGTGGTCTTCATGACGATAACCATTATACGACTGCTTATGATCTGTATCTGATTTTTTAATGAATGTATCAAACATGATGATTTTGTAAAGATTATTAACAGCAGTTCTTATACTGCACATATTACCGGTGCAGATGGAACAAAGCGAGATGAAATGGGAGCCTACCAACTATTATGCAAAAGGAGAAGCGACTCCTCCTGATAATGTCACAATCATCGGCGGCAAGACCGGTACAACAAAAGGAGCCGGAAACTGCCTAATTCTCCTTACAAAGGACAGTTCTGGAAATCCCTACATTTCCATTATTATGGGAGCCGGATCAAAGCCTCTTCTTTATCAGGATATGACATCTATGCTCAGTAAAATTTAGTTGCACTAAAAAGGTATATCAAAAGGGGCATCCTCATAGGGATACCCCTTGGTTTGTTCTTAGCCTGCTTTTATGAGCAGACATCTGTCATATCTTTCATGCGACCGTACAAGCTGATCAGGTAAAGTCCACAGATACCTACGATTGTATAGATAATCCTGGATAACCAGGACAGATTTCCAAATAAGAAAGCTACCAGATCAAACCGGAATATCCCAACGAGCAACCAGTTGACAGCCCCTGATAATTACAATTGTAAGAGCTGTATTGTCAAACCATTTCATATAGATTCCTCCTTTTTGTACTACCTATATTATGTACAAAGTTCAAGGATTTATGCAAAAGGACCATATTTATGTATTACACTTATTCAGATTATTTAAAAATAAATATCATGAAAAGGTTTATAAACTTCCTGTCAATCTTCCTGTTACCTGCCCAAACCGTTTAAACGGAGCATGTGGCTGCGATTTCTGTGGAACAGGGAACAGGATTTGAAGCTTTAAATCCTCAATTCTCTGTGACAGAACAATTAACTCTGACTCGAGAAAAGATTGAAAAAAAATATCATGCACATAAATTTATTGCTTATTTTCAAAACTACACGAATACATTTTTACCCATTGACAGATTTGAAAAATATATGCGGGAAGGCGCAAGCTTTCCGGATGTTGTAGAAATTTATTTCGACCAGACCGGACTGTATCCGCTCTGATTATTTGGAAATTCTTGAAAAATCCGTTCAGAATTTCAAGCAGAGATTACTTTGGAACTTGGACTTCAGACTGTAAATTACCATACATTAAGAAATATACATCGCGGACATACATTAGCCGAATTTATTGATGCTATGTGGATGATCCGAGATTATCACTTTGACACCTGTGCACATGTTATTCTCAACTTGCCAGGTGATGATCTGATTGATGCTATTGAATCTGCAAAGATACTGTCTGCACTTCAGGTCAGCACAGTCAAACTCCATTCTCTCTATATTGCTAAAAACACAAGGTTGTGTGAAGCTTATGAAAATGGTTACAATAACTCTGTGTTCAAAAGAAGACTATATCACACGTGCAATTACATTTTTGGAATACCTTAATCCAGAAATTGCCGTGGAACGGCTTTTCAGCCGTATCCCCGAAAAATGATGCCGTTTTTGTAACTGGGGCACAAGCTGGTGGAAACTAAAAGATGAACTACTTAGCACGATGCAGAAAACAGACAGCTACCAGGGAAAAATGTATCATTATTTACATGGAGCAGCTTTTAAGGTCTTTAGATGGCTCTGATAATTTATAATACTTTGTCTTCTTTGCAGATCTAAATATTACGACTTGTCTAAGAATCTTGAATCATTAAAAGGAGGCCGACGTTGGCAGAAAATCATACTACAAACATTACTGCATTTCGAAAAAATGGAATATTAATATCGGAATTGTCATCTTTGAGTGGTATTCATATATCTGCTTGTCACGGTTCTTATGTACCTGACAAGTAAGCATATTTCGGCATATGAAGTCAGAGGGCAGCATTTTAAAAGATAATGCCTATACCGGACTGGCAATCCGCAATGAAGAGGTCGTGACTGCCGATACAGTCAGGTTATATTAACTATTTTGTGTCAGAAGCCAGCAAAGTTGTTGTAAAAACAAAAAGTATATTCTCTTTTCTCCAAAAACAATTAGAATTTAATGACACAGTTTTCTACAGATTCGCAGGAACCGACTGCGGGGAACGAGATTCCATCTATTTAAAGACCCAGTCCTTTAGTGAAAATTACAATGGCAGCAGTTTCAACGAGGTTTATTCTTTAAGAGATGAAATTTCTCTGTTCTGGAAAGCAAATCTAATCAAAGTCGTCAGGCACAATTAGATGAGATGGTACAGGCAGGTACTGACGGCTCAGGTATTCAGTGCTCAGTCAGACGGTGTGATTCTTTATTCTACAGAATGGATATGAGAATTGACCGTCAGTGATGTCACTGTTGATATGCTTTCAAAAAAGAACTATAATTCCGTAAACATAAAAACAATTCAAAGGTAAATTCGGAGAAGCAATCTATAAACTTGTGAAAGATGATGACTGGTCACTGGTCATTCCACTGGATGATAAAAACAGCTAAAATCTGGCTGATACGAAAAAAGCGTAAAGGTTCAGTTCACAAAAGATCAGGTGAAAGAACGTTGCCCTCTTTTCAAGTATACAGTGCCAAAAACACAAACCTTGGTATCCTTACATTTCATACTTCCATGGTCCATATGCGAAAGACCGTTATCTGATATTGAATTAATTTTAGAAGATGAATCCGACTTAAAATTCCAAAGTCCTCTGTGACAAAAAAAAGACTTTTATCTTGTACCGGAAAATTATCTGACACAAGGCGGCAACAGTAAAGAAACTGGTGTTTTAATCAATAACGATTCTGACGATGCCCAGTTTAAAAAGTTGATGTCTATTATCGAGATACAGAAACTGGCATGGTTTATCTGGATCCAAAAATGCATTTGATAAAAATACAACTTTAATAAAAACCTGATTCAACTGAAACATACAAACTTAAGAAAACAAAATCTTTACAGGGAGTCTATAATATCAATAAAGGATATGCTGTATTTAAACAAATCCATATACTGTGAAAGTGATGAATACTATATCGTTGAATCTGGAAATTTATGGTCTGGCTAATTATGACCATATTGCACTTGTTGGCAAAGATGTAAAGAAAATGATATTGTTTATTAAGGAGCTGATAAAAATGTTAAAAGAAAATCTGGAAAATGTAGAACAGAAAATTCAGGCTATGGTCCAGGAAGCTTATGATCTTGGAATCCGTCTTTTCGGTGAAAATAAAGTTCAGGAAATCATGGATAAGTGGAAGTACTTCCTGCTGATATTCACTGGCATATGATCGGACATCTTCAGCGCAACAAGATCAAATATATCATTGATAAAGTGGATTTGATTCATTCTGTTGACAGTTTGAGACTTGCCGAGACGATTGAAAAGAAGCAGCATAAGAAACATGTAATTGCAAAATCCTAATTGAAGTAAATGTAGGAAGAGAGAGAGCAAATTCGGATTTCTTCCGGAAGAATTAGATGATTTTGTTTATAAAAAATTGCTGATTTTCACATATTCAAGTTTATGGGACTCATGACAAGCGCTCCATTTGTTGAAAATCCAGAAGAAAATAGACCAATTTTTCGCAGAATTAAGCCAATTATCTGTTGACATTGACGCAAAAAACATAGATAATGTACGTATGGATATTTTTCCATGGGAATGACCGGAGATTATATGGTTGCAATTGAAGAAGGAGCAACAATGGTCCGTGTGGGAACAGGGATTTTCGGCGAAAGACATTATCAAAAAATAAGATGGATAAAAAAATATTATTGATAAATTTTCGATGTCATCATGCTTAAATGATGATGATTATGAATTTGATAACGATGATGACGATTATGATGATGAAGAGGAGTATGAGGCAAAGGAAAAAAGGCCTTCCGCAGGGAACGTAAAAAGAAGAGCAGGAACAGCAGACTGCGGCAACTTTTGATATTTCCGAAAAACAAAGACAGAAACAGCAAAAGTAAAATTACACCAATCAACCGAAACCGCCGACAGGGACAACCGGGAATGGAAGTATGTGTGATCAAGCCAACTACCATTGAAGATGAGATTGAAATAACAGAAACCTTATTAAATGGACGTACCGTTGTAATCAACATGGAAGGACTCAGTGTAGATATTGCACAGCGGATCATCGATTTTACTTCCGGTGCTACCTTTTGCCATGCATGGAAATCTACAGAAGATCTCCAATTACATCTTCCTTGCAACTCCAAATGGTGTTGACATTTCCGGAGATATTCAGGGACTTTGGAATCTTTTGATTTACCAGGATTAAATTATAATTGAACGAACAGGAATTATGCCGGAAGCGTTTTTGGATCTTTCCAGACAGGCGGACCGGAAAGGAATCTTGTATTCATGATATTCAGTGATTTTTTAAATTTAAATGAACAGAATATTTTTCATAGTCTGCAGAAGGAACTGTATACTACAGCAGAACTATCCGGTGGTTATGAGCAGGCAGAGCGTCAGATGGGCAGGCTCTTAAAATCTGTCCGGTGAACAAGCGTTTTGCAGAAGATCTGACACATCGTGATTATCTGGGGCTATTATGAATCTTGGGAAACCAGTCGTACCAAGATCGGTGATATTATTCAAACAGACGATGGTGCTATTGTTTTTGTAAAAGAGGAGATTTCAGAATATATTATGAAAATCTCACACGGATCAGACATACAACTATCACCGTGGAACGCAGAGAACTTTCAGATATTTCCTATGAACCTCATTTTGAGGAATTGAAAGGAACAGTTCCTTCCGTGCGCCTTGACACTGTGCTTTCGGTCGCATACCCACTTTCAAGAAGCAGTAAGCTGACCACATATATCGAAGCTGCAAAAGTGTTTGTAAACGGTAAAACTGATCACAAATGCAATGGCTATCATCTGAATGAAGGCGATTTAATTTCCGTCCGTGGACTTGGACGAATCGCTTATGCATGGAATTCTGTCGAGACAAAAAAGGACGTTACATGATTTCTCTTAGAAAATATAAAAAAATATCCGGAATATGACAGTATTTTTGAAACTTCGAATCAGAAAGGACTTTTATAAATTATGAATTCAATAAAAGAACGCGGGCAGACATTATATTTTCAGCAATATTACTTGCCGGTTGGTGTATGGTTCGATCAGTTCACAAAAACTTTAGCTGTGGATCATCTAAAAGGACAGGATCCTTTTTATTCTGTTCAAAAATGTGTTTCAGTTTTGAATACCTAGAGAATCACGGAGCAGCATTTGGCATTCTGCAAGAATAAACAGATTTTTCTTTTTTATCATTGTACTGATCATTTCAGTATTTATTATCTGGTTCTATCTGCATGTCCCAATGAAAAAAAACTACTGCCATTACGAATTTGTGCCGTATTTATTTTCTCTGGTGCAATTGGCAATTTTATTGATCGGTTAAAACAGGATATGTCGTGGATTTCTTTTATTTTAAACTGATCGACTTTCCAGTTTTCAATGTAGCTGATATCTATGTAACAGTCGGAACATTTATACTTGCTTTTTTTATTGTTGTTTTATTATAAGGAGGAAGACCTTGACAGAATATTTCACAGTTGAAAATGAAGAAGGAGACCGTATTGACCGTTATCTTGCTGAGGAGATGCCGGAACGATCTAGATCATATCTTCAAAAATTAATTAAAGAACAATATATTAAAGTCAACAACAAAGCCTGTAAAAGCCAATTACAGGCTTGTTTTAGGTGACAGGGGTAGAAGTATGTATCCCAGAGGCAAAAGAACCCGATATCGAGCCTGAAAACATTCCTCTGGACATTTTATATGAAGATGAAGATGTAATTGTCGTCAATAAGCCAAAACAAATGGTAGTCCATCCTGCCCCTGGGCATTACAGTGGAACATTGGTCAATGCTTTTAATGTATCATTGTGGTAATGAGCTCTCCGGTATCAACGGCACTTCCCGTCCCGGAATCGTACACCGCATCGATATGGATACAACCGGTTCTCTGATCATCTGTAAAAATGACATGGCTCACCAGAGCCTTGCTGTGCAATTAAAAAAGAACACTCTATTAATCGAATTTACGAAGCCATTGTACATGGAAATATCAAAGAAGAAGAAGGAACTGTAAATGCACCTATCGGACGTCATCCAACAGATCGTAAGAAAATGAGCATCCATGCTAAAAAATGCAAGAAATGCCATTACCCATTACAAAGTGCTGAAACGCTTTTGGCGACTACACTTATATCCAATGTAAGCTTGAAACCGGGCGTACACATCAAATTCGCGTACACATGGCAAGTATTGGACACCCACTTCTCGGTGATCAGGTATATATTTTAAAAAATGTCCATTTTCCAAGCTCGTAGGGCAGACCCTGCATGCTAGAACACTTGGATTTATCCACCCACGTACTAATGAATATATTGAAGTAAATGCTCCTTTACCTGATTATTTTTTGAATTTATTAGAGAAATTAAATTAAAT
>VOFH01002348.1_pt1 | contig 10770 bp, 18 predicted proteins | sample 5384091 | NCBI WGS metagenome assembly VOFH01 (sample SAMN12384727, study PRJNA508395) | human gut metagenome | isolation source: healthy gut G | host: Homo sapiens
ACACCTCCGGCCCGTCTCTGAACATCCTGATCAAGCTGTGCTCCACGGTCTCTATCGTGTTCTCCGGCTTGATCCTGGCGTTCAACCTGATGAACCTGCTGTAACATATCTCGGAGAGCCCCGCCGTCTGGCGGGGCTCTTTCGTATCTCCACGCCCAACCGGGCAAATCGGTGGCATGCGAGGGCTGCACCCTGGCGGAAAGTGCCGTGGGGAAGAGGCGTCCCGCATACGTCCGGAGATGCGGAGGAGCATTGTAACATTTTTTCCTCTTCCCCTGCCGATCTACCGTCCAACGAGGACTTTTTGGGGGTAAAAATCCAACATTTCTGAAAAATTCTTGCCGCCGCTTGACAGGGTAATCGTTTGCCGATATAATGTCAACGGAATTCACCGGCAGGCACGCTGCTGTTTGCGGTGTCCCGCTGATGGCGCTGTTACCCCAATCTATTTCATAATAAGGAGAGCGTGTTCTATGAAGCAGATTCTTGAAATCGTCGACGTCCTGAGCCGTGAGATTCTGGATAGCCGCGGAAATCCCACCGTGGAAGTGGAGGTTTATCTGGAGGATGGCTCCATGGGCCGGGCTGCAGTGCCCTCCGGCGCCTCCACCGGCATCTACGAGGCCTGTGAGCTGCGGGACGGCGACAAGAGCCGCTACAACGGCAAAGGCGTGGAAAACGCCGTAAAGAATGCCAACACTGAGATTGCAGAGTGCCTCATTGGCATGAACGTATTGGATCAGGTTGCCATTGATAAGGCTCTTATTGAGCTGGACGGCACCCCAACAAGGCTCGTCTGGGCGCAAACGCCATCCTGGGCGCATCCCTTGCCTGTGCCAAGGCGGCCGCAGAGAGCCTGGGCGTCTCTTTATATAACTATATCGGTGGTGTCAACGCCAAGCAGCTGCCCGTGCCCATGATGAACATCCTCAACGGCGGTGCTCACGCCACCAATAATGTGGAGATTCAGGAGTTCATGGTCATGCCCGTGGGTGCTCCCACCTTCCGGGAAGCTCTGCGCATGTGCGCCGAGGTCTTCCACCAGCTCAAGACCACCCTGAAGGAGAACGGTACCCCCGCCGCCGGCGTGGGCGACGAGGGCGGCTACGCTCCCAACCTCAGAAGGACGAGGACGCCCTGAAGGTGATCGTCCAGGCCATTGAGGAGGCCGGCTACAAGCCTGGGGAAGACTTCATGATCGCCATCGACGCAGCCTCCTCCGAGTGGTGGAACGAGGAGGAGAAGCTCTATATCCAGCCCAAGTCCGGCAAGAAGCTGACCCAGCAGCAGCTGGTGAACATGTGGAAGAAGTTTGCCGACACCTACCCCATCGTCTCCCTGGAGGACGGCATGGCCGAGACCGACTGGGAGGGCTGGGCTATGCTGACCCGTGCCATCGGCGACCGCGTCCAGCTGGTGGGCGACGACCTGTTTGTCACCAATGTGGAGCGCCTCTCCACCGGCATTGAGAAGAAGGTAGGCAACGCCATCCTCATCAAAGTCAACCAGATCGGCACCTGACCGAAACCCTGGACGCCATCCAGATGGCCAACCGTGCCGGCTACACCGCCATTGTCTCCCACCGTTCCGGCGAGACGGAAGACGCCACCATTGCCGATATTGCCGTGGCCCTGAACGCCGGCCAGATCAAAACCGGCGCCCCCAGCCGCACGGATCGGGTGGCCAAGTACAATCAGCTTCTGCGTATCGGAGGAGGAGCTGGGGGATGTTGCGGGTACCCCGGCAAAAGGCCTTCTTTAATCTGAAATAAGAGCAGGAAAGAGCAGGACGCCCTAGACGGTCCTGCTCTTTTTCCGCTGCCTGGCCCTTGGAGCGCCCTGCTGATGGGTGACTTTGTCCATGTGTTTTACCGGCAAAGAGCCCTCCCCGAAGGAAAATCTCCGGGAGGGCTCTCTTTGTCATAAATGGTCAGCTCAATCGTCGCACAGGCCGGCGGTGATGATGGCCATGGAGTAGACCTCCTGGGCGTTGCAGCCGCGGGAGAGGTCGTTGATCGGGGCGTTCAGACCCAGCAGAATGGGTCCATAGGCGTCAAAGCCGCCCAGGCGCTGGGCAATCTTATAACCGATGTTGCCCGCATTAATGTTGGGGAAAATAAAGGTGTTGGCATAGCCGGCCACTGAAGAACCCGGGCACTTGGTGTGTGCCACCTTTGGAGAAACCGCGGCGTCAAACTGCAGCTCGCCATCCACGTCCAAGTCCGGTGCAATCGCCTTCAGCTTGGCACAGGCGCCGCGCATCTTATCCACATCCTCACCCTTGCCAGAGCCATAGGTGGAATAGCTCAGATAGGCCATCTTCGGATCAACGCCGAAGAGCTTGGCGGTGGCGGCTGTCTCAAGCCGATCTCCACCAGCTCGTCCTCTGTGGGATTGATATTGATGGCGCAGTCCGCCATCGCCAAAACCTCCCGATCACCGGTGGCGGAGGGACGGACCAGGATGAAGCAGGATGACACGATCTTGTTGCCGGGCTTGGTCTTGATGATCTGCAGCGCCGGGCGAACCGTATCGGCGGTGGAATAAGTAGCGCCGCCCAGCAGGGAGTCCGCATAGCCCATCTTGACCAGCATCGTGCCGAAGTAATTGCCCTGCTTGAGCAGCTCCCGGGCCTGCTCCTCAGTGACCTTGCCCTTGCGCAGCGCGGTCAGCTCTGCGACCATCTTCTCCATGTCTTCAAAGGTGGCGGGATTGATGATTTCCGCGCCCCGGATATTGAAGCCAATCTCCTCTGCCACCTTTTGAATTTCCTCGGATCTCCCACCAGTACAGGAGTTAAAAAATGTTCCGGACAGCAGACGGGCGGAAGCCTCCAGAACGCGGGGATCGGTTCCCTCAGTAAATACAATTTTGCGGGGATGTGCTTTTAATTTGTTAATCAGAAATTCAAACATGTTGCTCTCCTCCAGAACAAAACTTACTAGCTTCATTATACACGCTTGCTTGCAAGGGTCAAATAAAAAATTGCCGTCTGCTGTAAAAATTTTCTTGGATTCTCTGTACATTTCCGTCAAACCCACAATCTCTCCCTGTTAAGCCTGTTCTTTTGCCCTAAAAAGGGTAAATTTTGCAAAAATGAACTATTTTTGAACAAAATTGGGGGTTGACTGAATTACTAAAAAGAGGTATGATAGGGAGCGGTAACAATTTGTAACTTTTTATGGTTCTCATATTCCAGAGGAGATTTATGGAACAGAAGAAACATCACGGAAGGAGTCCGCAGCCATCCCCAGCGTCCCACCGGGCAGAACGGAAGGCCGGGACTCAGACCAAAGACCGCTCGGAGGCCAGGACCCGCCGTTCCACACCAGAGCGTGCCGGGGCCAGCGCCAATTTCCTGTCCATTCAGGCCCGGCGTCTTACCCGCCGCGTCCGGCGCCTGCGCCGTCATATTCAAGACCTTCGGCAGGAAAACCAGGCATGTAATTTTCCGGAGTCCGACGCCCTGCCTGTGCAGCTTTTTGCTTCTTGGCTGGAACATGCTTCCCATGCTGGGAAGTTTGATCTGGGAGCGGATTTCCAGAAGGAGAAAACAGTTTTTCCGCTGGGTTTCCGATCAGTTTGCCAGGATTCGCTGGAAAAAGCTGCATCCGGCCGCCTTCATTGGCGGCGGCTGCGCTTTAGTGGCTGTAGTCTTGGTATGCAGCACCTATACCTTGGGCGTTACCGTCTCCTATGATGGCGAGGTGATTGCCGCGGTAGCCAGCCAGTCTGAGGCGGACCAGGTCCGCTCCAATCTGGAGACTGTCACAACCCGGACTCTGGGCGAGTCCTTTACGATTGATGATTCCCTGATTCAGTATTCCTCCGGCCTGCTCAGCCGGCAGGAGGTAGTGGATGAGGCCACGCTGCAGGAGGACCTCTCCGAGGAAATTGGCTTGGTAACTCCCGCGTATTGCCTGTATGTGGACGGCGAATACATCGGCGCCACGCCCTATGAGGCGCGCTGGAGGAGCTTTTGGTAAAGCTGAAGGAAGACGCCACCACAGAGGAGACCATTTCCTGCGAGTTTGCCGAGGATGTGGAAATCAAGCAGGAGTATGTCCCCAGCGAGGACATCATGAACCTCGGCTATATTGCCGAGACGCTGTACAGCACCAAGAGCGCCGAAGTCACCTATGAGGTAAAGGCGGGGGATACCTGGTCGGAAATTGCCAACAGCCACGATCTGACCTCCGCGGAACTGCTGGAGCTCAACCCTGGATACAACATCGACAAATTGCAGATTGGCGAAGTTCTGACCCTGTCCGCCTCTGTCCCCTATCTGACGCTGACCGTGGTGCAGCAGGAACGGTATGTGGACGAGGTCAACTACGACATTGAGTATACGGACAGCGCCAATATGTACAAGGGCGATTATAAGGTCATTTCCGCCGGCGAATATGGTGCGGCGGACGTGGTGGCTAACGTCACGTATGTCAATGGTGTGGAGACAGAGCGCACCATTCTCTCTTCTGTGACACTGAAGGAGCCTGTGACAGAGCAGCGGCTGCAGGGCACCAAGGACCGCCCCACCTGGCTTCCCACCGGTACGTTCCGCTGGCCCACTTCCGGGCGGATTACTTCCTATTTTGGCGGACGGAGATCTCCCGGCGGCATTGGTTCCACCAACCATAAGGGCATTGATATTGCCAACAGCTACGGTACGCCGATCTACGCGGCCGATGGCGGCACGGTCATCTACTCCGGGTGGATGAGCGGCTATGGCTACCTGGTTCAGATCAGCCATGGCAACGGGTATGTCACCTACTACGGCCATAACAGCAGCCTGCTGGTATCTGTGGGCGATCATGTCTACAAAGGGCCAGCAGATTGCCCGGGTCGGTTCCACCGGCAACTCCACCGGCAACCACTGTCACTTTGAGGTCCGGTACAACGGCGTGGCCAAGAACCCCTCAACTACCTGCCATAAGTTCAGCGTGCGCTCCTTGCGGAGCGCACGCTTTTTTCATAATCGCAGGCCAGTCCTTCCCTTTTCATTGGCCTTCAGGAACGCTCTGTTCCGGCCGTGCGGTCCTGTACGCTGCTGGCCCCAATATTTCGGTAAAATTCTCTCCCGCTTTGTTGGCCGTTGTGGATGATGGAAATCAGATGGCAAGGATGGACAGGGCCAGAATTTTCGCCCGCTCGGTTAAGCTGTCCAGACGCATGTATTCCTGGGCGCTGTGATTCAGTTCTCCCCTGGCTCCCATGGCGCAGACGGTTGGTGCTCCCACCACGGACGTGTAACAGGAGTCAGACCCCGCACCGACGGTAATTCCCTCAATGTTCACACCAATCTTAGCTCCCTGCTCCCGCACAACGTTGTACAGAGCCACATTCGCCTCGGTCTTTTCCATCGGGATAAAGCCGCGGTTGGGATCACACACCAGCTTTGTCTGCGTTCTGGGAACATACGTCTTGGCACAGATTTCCTCCAGCGCCTTGAGAATCTTGGGCCCGCTGTCTACGGTCTTATACCGGAAGTCCCCTTTCATCTCCGCATGGGCGGCAATGCCATTGGCTGCCACACCGCCCGTGATGATGCCGGCATTAAAGGAGATATTGTCGTCCGTGTCACTGAAGCGCTAGAGGTCCACCAGCTTATAACACCAGCTCGCGCACAGCGTTGGCACCCTTTTCGGGTCCTTTCGGAATGCGCCGCAATACCCTCCACAGTGATCTCAGGATAATAGATTCCCGTCCGGCCCAGGACGACGGTCCCTGTCGGACCCTGTCTCCATATTGAATACGGCGTCCTTTCCGGCGGCTGCTTTCCTCAGCTGTTCTGCCGCGTCGGTGTACGGGTGGCCTGCTTCCTCATCACCCACAAACATTACGGTCACGTTATTTTTTGATGAGGTCCAGCTCGGACATGGCCCGCAAGGCATAGAGCGCGATGGTCACGCCGCTTTTTCATATCCAGGACCCCCTGGCCCATAGGCAATGCCCATGTTCCTGCCAGGAAAGGGGCGTGCGGCGGTTCCTTGGGAAACACGGTGTCCAGATGTCCGATGATCATGACGTTCCGCATCCGGTGCTGTTCCTTCCGCGTGGCCAAAACATGGGTTGCAATTCCCGGGTAGTCCAGATACTCCCACTTGGAAGCCAATGGATTTCAGGTGGTCTCCAACGTTTGCGGCAACCTCTTTGATTCCCTCCGGACAGTCCGCGCCGCTGTCAATGTTCACCAGGGTTTCTAGTGTAGATACCATATTGTCATAGTAGCTGTCAATACGTTTTGCATAGCTGGTCCATATCTGATCCTCCAAATCTTTTTTATGTCCGGGGCAGCTCACTTATTTTCTGCGGCGGTCTTTTTCTGATCCATTACAAAGAATATGCGGTTGATCAGAATCCGGAGACCACAATCAAAACGGTCAGGATTCCGTTGTTGATCCCCAGCTTTCCGCCAAAGAAGAGAATGGCAATGCCGGCAGCAATTCCGCAGATGCCGGTTCGGATATCCTTCCGGGCGATATCCACATAGATCGCGCCAAACAGCGCGGGCAAAATGTGATTGAACGCCTCTGTCACAAACGGCGGAAGCTTGGTACCACCCACGAGCCGATGATAATGAAGAGTGTAATCATGCCCGCCGAGACGAATACGGAGCAGGCTGTGCCAATGGTTCCGATCACGTCGCCCTCATGTGTGCCCGGCTCCACGCCCGCGACCTTCTGGGCCATGGACGCCGCAGGCAGACGAATATCCCCAACACTGCCGGCCAGCCAGCCGATGTAGGGAACCTGCGGTTCCAAGTGTCGCGAAGTAGGCAATGGGCCGCACAATCCAGGAAATCCCATAGGCGGACGCCACCAGAAGCCAGAGCTGAAGAAGAATAGATCCGGACGGCATCTCGCCATATCGCAGGCCACATAAATAGCTGGAACGAAGTTTGCAATGATGGCAAACAGCATGGTCATGCGGCCAATTTTAATCAGCTTTTGATCGTACATACACGTCATCCTCCCGCTTTTATCAGCCCATGATGGCTTGGGTCAGGAACATACCGCCCAGCATGGAAATACCCAGGGCCAGCTCCTGGATTCTCTGGTGCTTTTTAAACGCCGTGGTCAGCACCAGCATGATCACACCGGACAGAATTGCAGCAGCCCATTTGATACTGGTTTTACCCACCAGCTGATTGGTCAGCAGATAAGCGAACAGGCCCAGTGTCGCGCCGCCCATCAACAGTTTCACCCACTTGGGGTTCAGCTTCTCATTCATCTTTACCACAATGCCGCTCATTCTGTGGTTTAAAAAGAAGAACAATTACCAGCCAGCCCAGGTTGTTCAGCGCCATGGCCCACAGAGAGTACGAAAAAGCAGTGGTGCCGAAAGACTCTGTACCAACCTCCGCGCCCGCCATGCCGGCGGCCAGAGAGATGACAGCCAGCTCCGTTCTGGCCGCGCCCACATCGCAAAGCCGCATCCAGGTGGTCGGTGCGCCGATCACCGCCACCATGCTCAAAAGCACAATCACAGGAGAGAAATGACGGGCCGATGGAAGTGATAATTGCGGAGCGGATACCGGCCCGGTATCTCTGCCGTTCGATTCCAATTTCATGTGCCTCTTTCAGGGACGTGCGGAAGAACACCAGCGCCTGTACCATGGTCGCAATTACCATGACAGAGGATGCAATCCACAGTCCCGGGCTATTGATCATTGCTTGAAAATCCATAATTCCCCTCCTAAAATGTCAATTGATCATCAGCTCCGTCAGAAACATACCCGCCAGCAGGGACAGCCCCAGGGAGATCTCTTGCAAAATATGATTCTTATGTAGAAATTTTGTCAAGATCAGCATAGTTGCCCCTGCAATCACAGCCGCAAGATAGTTTGGCGGCGCCTTTCCCACCAGCTGTCCGGAGAGCAGATAGGCAAATAATCCAAGATTCGCTCCGGCCAGCATGGCAGAAATCCATTTGGGGTCGTAGGTCTGATTCAGCCTTGCGACAATACGGCTCATTCTGTGGTTCAGGAGCCATACGACAAACAGCCAGCCAAACCCGTTCAGCGCAATGGCCCACAGGGCATAGGTGAATGCCCGGACCCCATATCCGCCGCGCCAATCTCCACACCCGCATAGTTTGCCGCCATGGTGACCACCGCCAGTTCCGTGCGCGCCGCTCCCACGTTGTTGAGTACCATCCAGGTGGTTGGACCGCCCACAATGGCAATCATGGAGATCATAATAATGATGGGCGACAGCGAGGGCCCGCGGCGGTAAGCGCCGCGCTGCGAAGACAGGCCGTCTTCTGCTTGTTGCTGAATCCAAGGATTCCCGCCTCTTTCCACGAGGTGCGGAGAAAAAGCCCCGCCTGAATCAAAGACATCATGACCATGAGAGACGACGCAATCCAAAGATCAGCTCCATTGATCATATTCTGAAAATCAATCATACCTCACCTCCTGTCCATTTCATTGTGATGTCAACGTCCAAAGTATCTTGCGGTTTGATATGGTCGATTGTAAAGATGAAAAACATCTATAATAGGCCCAGAAGTTGTCTAAATCTAAAATTGTTGTTTTCTATAGCAAAACCGCCCCCTTTTTGTGCAAAACCAAGAATTTTATGTACAAAATATTGGGATTTCAACTATCTCACAGGCCCTGTTTGGCACCTCATGTCCGGATGGTCTATTGCCGCATGGTCATGGGGCCACAGCAGGCATGCAGACAACGAATCCCGGCCATCGTTCCCAAAAATTCCCCGCCTCCTGGACAAACAGGAAGCGGGGGATCTCTATTTTTCAACCAGCTGGTCCAGGCTGACGCCGAGGGCAACCGAGATTTTATAAAAGGTTTCGACCGAAAAATTATAGCTCACCTTTTCGCTTTCAATCTGCCGTATAAAGTCATGGGAAAGGTCGACCATTTCCGCAAGCTGCGCGGAGGTCAGTCCCTTTTTCATTTCGATATTTCTTAATGTTACGCCGTATGGTATTGTAGATATCCTCATCAAAGACCAGCTGTTCCGCCTTTTTCATTATGAGCCACCACCTAACAAAAGTGTAGCGAAGTGCCGTCAAAATGTATGTTCGGTTTTGCCTCACATAATATGCTTGTCTTTTTTAGGACTCTTTGTTAAAATAAAGTTTTATAAAGGGGAATTTGTGGAAAATAGGCTGGTGAAATCATGAAGCTGTGCGTATTGGGCCCGGTCAACACTGTAACCTGAAATGCCGGTATTATCAAGGATGCATTCCCGGAGCTGGACGTATATGAGGCCGCTTACGACGTGTATACGGAAGCATTGGACATGATTGATCAAATTCAGCAGGAGGCGGACATGGTCCTCTTTCCCGGTAAAGGCCTCCTATGCGCTGTGCAAGCGGAGCCGGAGGCAATTGATCCCCTGGGGTATCTTCCCCGCCACATCAGCTCTCTGCACAGAACGCTGTTGGAGGTCCAGCGCAGGTTCCACTGTGGAATCTGCCGCATCGCTTTATGACACGCTGGATTCCTCCTTGATTCTCACCGCGTATCAGGAAATCGGGTTTCGCGCGGAGGATCTCCGCCTCTATGTGGCTGAGCAGCGGCTGCTGGACCCAGGATATCTGGATTACCTCATGGGTTTCACCAAAATAACTATTGCCGAAATGGCGTGAGCTGTTGTATCACGGGACTGACCGAAATCGCGGGCCGCCTGAATCAGCTAAAAGATTCCCTGCGCGGTCACACTTCCAGCCAGCACGCTGGTCATTGATACCGTCAAAAGGCTGCAGCTGCGCTATCAGGCACAGCTGAACCTGGAGAGCTGGATCGTGGTGATCATGCTGGAGGTCTCCTTTGCCAGGAACTATTCCATTATGGGGGAGGATGATTATGGATACCTTGCCAACCGGATCAAGGTTCTGGAGAACATCTATTCTTTCAGCTCCCGGATTGACGGTGTTGTGGTCGAGGATACGCCCAAGAGCTTTTTAATTTTTACAACCCGAAGGTTAATTGAACTGGAGACAAATCACTTTCAATATTTAGATCTGCTGGATATTTTGAACATCTGCCGGGCTGAAAACATTGCCGTGGGGATTGGCTGTGGAAATACGGCCTGCGAGTCCCGCAGCCACGCCAGAACTGCCATCGAGATGGCGAAAAAGGCTTCGTCAAACTGTGCCTATGTGGTTTTGAAGACGGCTCTGTTCTAAAACCCTTAATTTCCCGGCAGGAAAGCCCTGCTGATGAAATTCAAATTGACAGAAATCTCCCCTTGCGGCAAAGCGGGCGGGACTCAGCGCCACAACCCTCTTTGCCATCTTGAAGCACACCCGAAAAGCGGGCTGGAGGAGTTCACCTCGCCAGCTTGCCTCCCTCTGCGGGTTCAGCACACGCACCATGGACCGCATCCTGCAAAAGCTCCTATCAGCGGGGTGCTGCAAGGTCATCGGCATGTATTCAGAAAACGGGTGTGGGCGGCCCAGCCGGGTCTTTCAATTTACCTGGTCCAATTTGCTTTGAAGGCCGCCTGTATCTCACCAGCAGCCTTGGCATTCCGGGGCTTTCTTTCCATGTACGGAGAGCTCTCCCTGCTGTCAAAGGGGACTGTTTTTCCATGTTTTTTGAATGCAGCCTGCCCAAGAAACCCAGGTGGGTCTCTTGGGCAGTTGGCAAGTCCCAATGGAACATGGATCAACTCTGCCGCCAGCCCGTTGCCCGGGCCGGCAACATTGGCCGCAAATGCGCAATGCACAGTCTCTTTGAAAAAGCCCCTCCTTCCGGAGGGGGCTTGTCTCTATAGGTATCTTCCCATGCCGTCAGTGGCGC
>VOFH01004152.1_pt1 | contig 10767 bp, 14 predicted proteins | sample 5384091 | NCBI WGS metagenome assembly VOFH01 (sample SAMN12384727, study PRJNA508395) | human gut metagenome | isolation source: healthy gut G | host: Homo sapiens
GACTATGCTGTCGACGTAGCCAACGAGGAAAACGGTTTTGACGGCAGCGTAGCTGTCGTCATGCCCCGCTCGGGCAAGACCGACCGCTATTCCAAGCAAAATGACATATACACGGTATGCTTGAGAGGTCAGCAGCACGGGAAAGTCTGCAAAGAAAATCGGGTCATTACGTCGGTCAAGACCGTAATCAGCGCCCGTGATGAATACGAGGCCTTTATGGCTTTGGCTCAGGAAGCGGCTCTTGAATTTGTCGTATCCAATACGACAGAAGCCGGCATTGTCTATGATGCCAATGATAAATTCGAAGACTGCCCGCCGACGACCTTCCCGGCTAAACTGACCAAGTTCCTCTATGAACGGTATACCTTCTATAAAGGTGCTGCCGATAAAGGCCTCATCATGCTGCCGACGGAATTGAACGACAATAACGGCAAACTCCTTCAGGACTGCGTCACCAAATACGCAGAAAATTGGGGCCTGGAACAGGGCTTCCTGAACTGGCTTGCCCAGAGCTGCCGCTTCGTTGACACCCTCGTCGACCGTATCGTCGTCGGGTACCCGGAAGACTCCATCGATAAGATCCAGGCTGAACTGGGCTATGAAGACGCTCTCCTCGACCAGGCTGAACCTTTTTCCCTGTGGGTCATCGGAGATTCAACCCTGGCCGACCGCCTGCCGTTGAAATCGAGTAAATTCCACGTTGAATTTACCGATAACATCCAGGCCTTCAAGGAACAGAAAGTCCGTATCCTCAACGGGGCCCATACGTCGATGGTCCTCGGTGCGTACTTGGCCGGCCTCGACTACGTCGGCCAGTGCATGGAAGACCCGATTATCCGCAAATCGCTGGATCAGACGGTCTTTGATGAAATCGTGCCGACCGTTGATTTACCGGAAGAAAAGGCCGTTGCCTTTGCCCGTGCCGTTTACGAACGCTTTGAAAATCCCTTTGTAAAACACGCGCTTTTAGCTATTTCCCTGAACTCCATCTCGAAGTGGAGAGCCCGGATCCTGCCGACCTTTAAGGACAGCCTGGCAGCGAAGGGAAAACTGCCGAAGTTCCTGACCTATTCTTTGGCAGCCCTCCTGGCCTTCTACCGGACGACGGAAGCCGGCGACCAATGCCTCATCGGGTCCCGGGCCGGTAATACCTATGAAATTCACGATGATGCAGATAAATTAGCTTTCATTAAAGATCATGCAGCCCTTGCTACAGCTGATTATGTCAAGGCTGTCCTCGGACAGGCCGCTTGGTGGGGCGAAGATCTGAATGCTGTTGACGGCCTCACCGCTGCTGTAACGGCCCATATGGACCGCATGGCTGAGGTCGGCGTCAAAGCTCATCTTACCGAATTGACTGCATAAGGAGATTATGATGAACGTATTTCAGATACACGCTGATGATAATGTAGCCGTCGCTGTCGACGCTGTTGCCAAGGGCAGCAGCGTTACCGTCGGCAGTCAAACCTTTACCGTCTGCCATGACATCCCGGCAGGCCATAAGATCGCCATTAAGGATATTAAAAAAGGCGAAGACGTCGTAAAATACGGCTTCCCCATCGGGACCGCCAAAATGGATATCCCTCAAGGATCCTGGGTTCATACCCACAATGTCCAAAGTAAACTGGGCGACCTCCTGGATTACACCTACGAACCGGAAAAGGCTCAGCGCCCTCCGAAGGAAAGTGAAAAAAAATACGAATTCCTCGGATATAAACGGACCGACGGCCAGGCCGGCATCCGCAATGAAGTTTGGATCATTCCGACTGTAGGCTGTGTCAATAACATTGCTCGTGCCATTGAATGCGCATCTCAGGTCTATAAGACGGACAACATCGACGGCATCTATTCGTACAGCCATCCCCATGGCTGCTCCCAGCTCGGTGACGACCAGCTCCATACGCAAAAGTATTAAGTGGCCTTATTCACAATCCGAACGCCGGAGCCGTCTTGGTTCTTGGCCTTGGTTGTGAAAACAACCAGATCAGTTTGATGAAGGAAGTTATCGGAGACTACGATCCGGACCGGGTCAAGTTCCTCATCTGCCAGGACGTAGAAGATGAAATCGAAGCCGGCACGGCGATTGTCAAAGAGCTGTGCGACTATGCGGCTAAGTCCCACCGGGAACCCTGCGATGCCTCGCTGCTGACCATTGGCCTGAAGTGCGGCGGCTCCGACGGATTTTCGGGAATCACGGCCAATCCCTTGGTCGGTGAAATCTCGAACCGTCTCATCGCTGCCGGCGGCACGTCAATCCTGACGGAAGTACCGGAAATGTTCGGCGCTGAAACGCTGCTCATGAACCGGGCTCGGAATGAAGAAGTCTTCGATAAGACCGTGGCGCTGGTAAACAACTTTAAAGAGTACTTCATGAACTACGGCGAAAAGATCAATGAAAATCCGTCACCGGGCAATAAGGCCGGTGGGATTACGACCTTGGAAGATAAATCCCTGGGCTGCGTCCAAAAAGGCGGCCAGGCCTTGGTCGAAGACGTCCTTTCCTACGGCGACCGTGTTTCGAAGAAAGGCCTGAACCTCTTGCAGGCTCCGGGGAACGACCTGGTAGCGGCCAATGCCTTAGCCGCAGCCGGCGCTCACATGGTCCTCTTTACGACGGGGCGGGGAACGCCTTTTGCCTGCCCGGTACCGACGATTAAGATTTCCAGCAACAGCAAACTGGCTGAATTCAAAAAGAATTGGATCGATTTCAATGCCGGTACGATTGCTGAAGGGGAATCGCGGGAAGCTGCGGCGGACCGCCTGTTCCAATACATCCTCGATGTAGCGTCGGGACGTGTTTTGGCAAAATCGGAAGCTCTTGATAAACACGAACTGGCTATATTTAAAAACGGTGTTACTTTGTAATAAAAACTGAAGATAATAAATGATAGTGAACCGTTGCATTTTATGTAACGGTTCATCTATATCTTATGGAGGGATTAACATGAAGAACGTGCTTACTATTGGCGAGGCCATGGGACTTCTCATTGCGGAAGAAACGGGGCCCTTGGAATTCAATTTCCTGAAAGAAAATAACATCCACGAACAATATGTCTGGACCGATGACGACCATATGACGGGATTCCAGATGAAGGAGAAGGTCGTCGAAGGCGATCCTTTCGTAGCCAATATCCGTAAGCATACGGCATTCTCTCATTTTCAGCCGGCTGATTTAGCCGGTATCGACTGGAATGGCGTCGATCACCTTCATGTGACCGGGATCCCCTTGGCCTTGTCGGAATCGTGCCGGGAAACGATTTACACCCTCATGATGCGGGCTCACAGCAAGGGTGTGCGCATTTCCTTCGATCCCAATCTGCGGCCCATGCTCTGGAAATCAGAAGAAGCCATGGCCCGGGTCATCAACGATGCTGCCCAGTATGCTGACATCGTCATGCCCGGCCTCGGTGAAGGCCGGATCCTGACCGGTCGGGAGAGTGAACAGGACATTGCCCAGTATTACTTGATCAGAGAGGCGTCCAGACCGTTGTCATCAAACTCGGCGGCAGTGACGGGACCTATATCCGAACGGAAAAGGAAGAATTGTACGTCCCCAGTTATCATGTCAAGCACATCGTCGATACCGTCGGTGCCGGAGACGGCTTTGCCGTAGGCTTTACTAGTGGTCTCCTCGATGGGTTAACCTTGGAAGATGCTGCCCGCAGAGGCGCTGCTATCGGGGCCATGGCCATTCAGGTAGCCGGAGATAACGAAGGCCTGCCGACGAGAGAAAAATTGGAAGCATTTCAGCAAAGCCATTCGTAATGCCTTGTATAGAGATATCTTTTTGAGCGTGTGAGAGGAGTTTACACAATGGATAAGATAGAAGTTGTCAATAAAATTAAAGAAATCGGTGTCGTCGCCGTCATCCGCGGCAACAACCCGGAAGAAGCCCTTGCCATGTCGGAAGCCTGCATCAAAGGCGGTGTCACGGCCATTGAACTGGCATTCACGACGCCGCGGGCTCATGAAGCCATTCGGGAACTGGCTAAGAAATATGCCGACAATCCCGACGTCGTCATCGGCGCTGGCACGGTTCTTGACGCCGTCACCGCCCGCATTGCTATCCTCGAGGGAGCAGAATTCATCGTATCGCCGGCACTCGACGTCGAAACAATCAAGCTGTGCAACCGCTACCGCGTAGCCGTCATGCCGGGGACGACGACCTTGAAAGACGTCGTAACAGCCCTTGAATGCGGCGCTGACGTCATTAAGATCTTCCCGGGGGACAGTGGTAGGCATGAAGGCCATTAAAGCCATCCATGGCCCCTTGCCGCAGGCACCGCTCATGCCGACGGGTGGCGTTAACGTCGACAACGCCGGTGAATGGATGCAGCCGGCTGCGTAGCTGTCGGAGCCGGCGGAGCCTTGACGGGCGGCGGTAAGACGGCAGAGAAAATCACGGAAACGGCGAAGAAGTTCATTAATGAACGCCTTCCTGTTGACCATTGATATTTATGATAACAAACGTGAACTTGTAAAGCATTATGATGCTCCTAAAATGATTTCTGGTTATGAATATGAATTGCTTGCATGTAAGAAGGCATTGGAGGAAGGTCGGCTTGAATGTAGCGAGATACCACACGCCGAAACCTTGCGTATTATGAAATTGCTTGACGAGTTGCGTTCGAAAATTGGCATTACATTCCCCAGTAAAAATAATCAATATTTAATTTCACTAATCTAAATACATCGCAGCTCCTAGGGTGTATTGTATTTAGATTGCAAGCGTCAAACCTCCCCGCGTATAAAAAGGTCGCCATCTCAAGGAGAACTGTTGCTCACCGAGATGGCGGTCTTTTATTTATGAGGCATATAGCATTCTTCCGGGGCATTGTAAGCGTCAAACCACCCCGCGCATGGACAGGCATGAGACAATAGTAACGCGTTGCGAAACGTTCCGTTACTGTCATATTGGAGGTAAAGGGATGACAAGCGCAAAGTTGAAGCACCGCGCGAAGCTGCAGGAGTGGGCGGCACGAATACAGGACTGCCGCAGCAGCGGCCTGTCAGTGCGGGCGTGGTGCAGGCAAGAAGAGATCAACGTAACAACCTATTACCGCTGGGAGCGCGAACTGTTGACTGCGGCCGACACGCTCGAGTACGGCCCTGTTTCAGCCAAAGCCAGCAATTCCCGTTCCCAACGGTAATTGCGTACACCGCTCTGTAAAACCAGCTCGACCGGCGAAATTGAGCAGCGGTTCCGCTTGAATTGAGCAATGGAACCGCCCGGATTGAGCAGTCCCACCGTTCAGGTTGAATATGGACAGCACAAAGCTGTCAAGGTATCATAAATATGGTCGGAGTCAGAAGTCTTGCAGCCCCTTCCGCTTGCGCATGGATTCCTTGCCGCCAATGACTATGGTGTAGGCGTCGTGAACGATTCGGTCGCAGATGGCATCAGCCAGCAGTGGGTCAGACAGCTTTTCCGGCCAACCCGGAATGTCAAACTGGGAACAGAAGGTCGTGGAGTTTCGCTTGTACCGGGACTCCACGATTTCCAATAAGTCCCTGGCTTCCGTTTCTTTCAAAGGGTACAGAAGCCATTCGTCAATCATGAGCAATGCATACTTCCTGTACTGGGCCATGAACTTGCGGATGGTGCCGTTGCCCCTGGCGATCTGGAATTCTACCAGCAAGTCTGGGAGCCGGATGTACTTCACCACATAAAACCGTCTTGCGGCAGCCATGCCCAGAGCGCAGGCGAGATAGGTTGTTGCCGCTGCCGGTGGCGCCCAACAGAATGATGTTGTGGTGCTCCTGGACGTAGTTGCAGGTGCCGAACCGCAGCAGCTCCTCCTGCTTCAGACCTCTGTCGGGCAGATACTCCACATTCTCCAGACAAGCTCCCGGATCAGAGAAGGTTGCCTGCCGGATCAGCTTGTTCAGATGGTTATTCTTTCGGGCATTCCATTCCGCATCCACCAGAAGACCAAGCCGGTCCTCAAAGGCCATGCTTTGGAACTGCGGATCGGCAAATTGGTCCTTCAGCGTTGGCCATAACGCTCAGCCGCATTTCACGCAGCTTGATACCGTTGTTTCAGTCAGCATCACTTGTTCCCCCTTCCGTAATACGCAGCTCCACGGGTAAATCCGTACCGGGAGGAGGACGCAGTAGCCGTACTCTGCTCAGGGATGGTTTTATCCTGGCCAGATGCCAGAATCGCCTGGATATTCTTGAGAGAAGGGCGGGGCGTGTATTCCAACGCCCGTTTGCAGGCATTCTCCAGCCGTTCCGGGGTGTATTTGTCTGCCAGCTTCAGCAGACCCATGCAGGAACTTGTAGCCCTGCTGCTCTACTTTGTAGCCGCTGAGAATGGCTTGGACAGCGACCTGCGTGTTGCTGCCGACTTTACCGGCCCAGTGAATGAACCGTTCACCATTCCACTGGACATACTTCTGGTGCTCTGGCGGCATATGCTCCTGGATCGTACTGTACTGGTTAAACCGTCCGTACAGCCTGGGATGGGAACAGATTCGGCTTCCACCGTAGAAAACCTCTACCGTGGCTTTGGTGAGTCGGACATCCACCTTTGCTGGATGTATTCAAAGGGAACAGAATCGTTCATACGCTCCACAGAAATGTGGTAATTGGGACCCGCCGTTGCCACTTTCCAGGTGGCCAATTCAAAAAGGTCTGGGCGGCAGAGGGCGCAGGAAGGGACTTTCTTCCGCAAAGCTGCTGGCTCGGCTGCCCTCCCGTTTCTGGAAAGGTTTGTGGTTGAACATCTCCAGACGGTCCCAAATCGCCTCATTCAGTTCCAATAGAGACAAAAACTGGCGGTTCCGCAGAGCGGCCAGTATGAAGGTAGAGATGATACCGATGGTACCCTCAACAGCAGCTTTATCCTTGGGAGCACGGACTCTGGCAGGCAGAATTGCCGTGCCGTAGTGCTCTGCCAGCTCCTGGTACGATTTGTTGAGAACGACCTCATCCTTCCCATGCTTTTGCACGCCGGTTTTCAGGTTGTCGCACTGGATGATCCGGGTGACACCGCCGAAGTATTTGTAGGCATTCACATGGGCAGTGGTCCATGACTCCTGGTTCATGGAGAAAAAGGCTTCTACATAGCTGTAGCCGCTGTACGGCAGGGTTGCCACGAACACATAGGCCGGGATAATTTCACCGGTGTCTGTGTCAATAACAGCGGCAGTATCGCCGGCCCAGTCCACCTGCATAACCTCACCGGGTTTGTGGTTCAGGTGCATGGTAATTGGTCATACAGGTGACCTCCTTGTGGATATTTACACCGCAAAATACGGTGCATATCTACATTTTACCGTAGTGCTCAACGACGGCGGCAAGGGTGCTCAAGCCCGCTGGAACGGATGCTCAATCTGAGCGGTCGAGGTGCTCAATCTCACGCGGAATACTCAGTAATAGGTTGCTGCATTGATTTCTTTTTGTCTGCACCACGCCCGCACTGACAGACCGCTGCTGCGGCAGTCCTGTATTCGCGCCGCCCATTCCTGCAGCTTTACACGGTGTTTCAACTCTGCGCTTGTCATTCCCTTACCTCCAATATGACAGTAACGGAACGTTTCGCAACGTCCCGTTACTATTGTCTCATGCCTGTCCATGCGCGGGGTGGTTTGACGCTTACGAAAATGCACTGCGCAGATCCCGGAAATCGTTGCGCTTATGACACAAGTAATACGGGATTCGAGCAGTGCAGTTCGAATGTACGGTATTTGCTATATCAGATCATCGATTTGGTTGGAGCGTTGCGGTTTTTCGGGGCGGCAGCTCGATGCCAAAATTACTGTACCGCTCCAAGGAATGCAACTCTGTTTTGATAAACGCCCACGACCTGCGATAATCATCGCATACAGAGAACGAAGATTCCTTCATAAACAGCGTAAATCCGTCCGGGTCATCGCCGTACTTCAAGTCAAACTCCTCGGCACTTCGTCCTTCCATGAAGAATATGCTCCAAATTCAAAGAGAAGTAGTACATGCTATATGGAATACCCGCGACTTTGGGGCAGGCAGAAAGTCGGTCGATATTGTTCCGTTTGCGCTGGTTGCGGTCAAGAATCCCGGCGCGATTTGGCGTTTGAATTTGCGTTTCTGTATAGTATGGTGGAGTATCAATTTCCACCGTATCATTCTCGACAACAGCATCATCAGGGGATGAATACACCGTCCATATCGGTGAGATGAACAATTCGGCAAATATCGCTCTTTCTGTAGATACTGCCCATAAACTCCTTGACCTGCTCCCAAACGGCAGCCACGATCTTATCCGAAGAAGTGAAATCGCGGGTCAGAATATCCCCATGAATGACCTGAAATTTTACCGTCGCGGAAGAAAAGATACGGTTCAAAACCGTAGAAAGGCTGGTTTCATCTGTCGGTCCCTCTACGATAAAGAGCATAACCTTCTTTTTTAGCCATTGGACACCTCCGAGGATGCGTCCCCCGACAAAGAAAGGCTCTCCATACGCTTGCCGACAATTCTCATTGCGTGCGCGATTTCGGACACATTGGTTTCTTCGTAGAGAGATGCATCATCATCGCTTCCAAGGATGACTTCACGTAGGTACATGGAGCGCAGATTATTTGTTGCCCGCACACTTTTAATGCGAGTATATCGAGCGCTTGGGTTCGTCGTTGTAAAGACGATAGAATTGCTTTCCAACGTTTCCAGCGGATAGAGATTATGCGAGGTAAAAATCAACTGTCCCTTGCCGGATTTCTGCATGATTCGCAGCAATTCCCCCAGCAGATACTCGTAGATACCGGAGTCCAGCTCATCAATCGCGAGTGTGATGGACAGGCTATTATATGCAGCAATCAACAAATGCAGAACGGAGATGATTTTTTTAATGCCCTCAGATTCATATTTTAAAGGTAGGCGATGCATTTTACCATTGGCGCAGGAAAGCTCCCTTGCCAACTGGATTTTTGTACCTTGCTCGCCATGCTCCATTAACTCCGTACCGAGTTCCACAAGTGACAGTTGTGCACCGGGAACAATTTCGCAGAGAACAGTGCTGATAGTTGCTATGACCTGTTGTATGATTTCCAAATAGGGGGTTGGGATTGTAACTGGCTGATCAATCGGCAGTGCAAACGTACCGCCAGCCGTTTCTGTCCTGAAATTAACAGGAATTGCTGCATCCAGCGAGATCAGCCCGTTATTTCGGTTCAAGATGACAAAGAATGATGTGTTTGCAAAGTTGGACAGTTCGAACAGCGGTTCAACTTTATCGTCATGTTCCTGCACTACATCATGAAGCATTTTCAGGAACTCTGGGGAGAAAAGAAAGGACCGATGCTCCTTTTGGCACAGTAATTTTATGACACGAAGCTCGTCCATTTTTGCATTTTGCTTCGCACCGAATAACGATTCCAGCCGAACTTGTGGTGAGAACGCAGCGTCCTCTGACTGGTGCGTGCACGCAAAGATCGGTTTCATCAAGCTGTTTTTGCAGAATCAGTTCTGGTTGTGGCGCACTTGACGGTTTCATCAATGGCATCTTTACTCAGAACAGTAGAATAGATGAGACGCCGCTTATATACTACATTGCCCTCATTCAGCTTGAGGACGCTGAACTCAAATTGCAGTTCGGCTTTCTCTTGTCCGTAGGAAATGCAGTCTGACAGTTCTGCCCCGACCTTTTTGCCCGGACAGCAGCGTTTTCAGGATTTCCAGAGCATCAATAAATGTTGTTTTGCCGGAGCCGTTCTGACCATAAATGCCGAGGACATCAGCTTTCGGCGCAAAAAATATCCTCGCTATAATTGCATGGAAAACGAATTTCGCCGGATTCAACATTTCTAAAATTCCGAATGCTTGCCCGTTGGATTCGGATAACAGGAGTTTCATTCACAGATACCACCTCAGTACTCAGTATAACCACCTTTTCAGAAAATAGCAATACAAAACAATAAAATCGAATAAATAATTCGATTATTGAAAATTCAATGGGAAATATATAAAATTCAAAACAGCAAGCCGGGCTTTGTAGCAGATTTGCATTCCAGCGCACTTTGGGGTATACTGCAAATAAGAAGTTTAGAATGGGAGGTGTCAATATGTGTACGCGCAATCAGGCGTTTGAGATTTTGAAGATCGTCTATCACGCCTGTGATCCAATTCTAGGGCACAGCATCCACGATGCAATTTTGTACGGATCCTATGCCCGCGGCGATTTTACCGCGGAGTCGGATATTGACATTCTCCTGACCGCAGATTTGACGCAGGAACAGATCGCGTCGCAGCGGCGTGCGGTTTCTGGAGTAGCAAGCACACTCAGCCTTGACCACGACATCACGGTTTCTGTCCACGTTGTGCCGCTGGCACAGTTCCGGCGGTATGCAGATTTCCTGCCGTTCTATCAGAACGTGCTGAAGGAGGGGATTCGCTATGCTGGACGTGGGGTGATTTTCGCCTGACCCAAACCGTGACCCAGACTGGGCAAAAACGCGATGGACATAATAGAAAATCTCCCGTAAATACGGAACTTTTTCGTCTGAAATATGAACATATTATAATTAAAATACAGAAAAATACGAACGGATGGCTCTTGACGTGCATGGGGTCACAGGTTCGAGTCCTGTACTGTCCACCATCTAGTAGAACCAAAAAGATATCTACGCGAAAAACCCAGAAGTTTTCAAGGCTTAATAGTGACAAGTAACTATTTTTGTCGCAGAGAACGGTGTGACCCGAAGGTCACGCCGTTTTTCTGTGTTCATAGGTTGTTTGCGTGATGATAGGCTCGGAAATAACGGGAATATCTACATCGTCCACGAAGTTG
>VOFH01001542.1_pt1 | contig 10741 bp, 7 predicted proteins | sample 5384091 | NCBI WGS metagenome assembly VOFH01 (sample SAMN12384727, study PRJNA508395) | human gut metagenome | isolation source: healthy gut G | host: Homo sapiens
ATCTCGGCGACCTATCCGGGCGCGTCCGCGCAGACGATCGAAAACACCGTCACGCAGGTGATCGAACAGAACCTCACGGGTCTCGACGGGTACATGTACATGAACTCGACGTCGGACTCCTCGGGGCGCGTCTCGATCACGGTGACGTTTGAGGCCGGCACCGACCCCGACATGGCGCAGGTGCAGGTCCAGAACAAGATCCAGACGGCGATCTCGACGCTGCCGCAGGTCGTGCAGCAGCTGGGCGTCACGATTCAGAAGACGTCCGCGAGCTTCCTGATGATCGTGGGCTTCATCTCGACCGACGGCCGCATGAACGCCGCCGACCTGAGCGACTTCCTGGTGTCGAACATCCAGGAACCGCTCTCCCGCGTCTACGGCGTGGGTGAGGCGGAAGTGTTCGGCGCGTCCTACGCGATGCGCGTCTGGCTCGATCCGGACAAGCTCGTCAAGTACAGCCTCGACACGGCGGACGTCGTTTCCGCGATCGAATCGCAGAACGTTCAGATCTCCTCGGGTGCGCTCGCCGCGCAGCCGACGGACGGTCGTCAGGAGTACACGGCGACGATCGCGTCGTCTAGCCTCCTGCAGACGCCTGAAGAGTTCGGCGAGATCCTGCTCAAAGTGACGCCCGAAGGTTCGAACGTGTACCTGCGCGACGTCGCGAAGATCGAGATCGGCCAGCAGACCTTCATGGAGACGGGCACCTACAACGGGGATGCCGTCCTCGGGCATGGCGATCAAGCTCGCTTCGGGCGCGAACGCCCTGCAGACGCAGGAAAGCGTTCTCACCCGCCTCGAAGAACTCAAGCCCAACTTCCCCGAGGGCGTCGAAGTCGTGACGCCTTTCGACACGACCCCGTTCGTGCGCGCCGCGCTCCACGAAGTCGTGAAGACGCTTTTCGAAGCCATCGTGCTCGTCATCGTCGTGATGTACCTGTTCCTGCAGAACTGGCGCGCGACGATCATCCCGACCATCACCGTGCCGGTGGTGCTCTTGGGGACCTTCGCGATGCTCGAAGCCACGGGCTTCTCCATCAACATGCTGACGATGTTCGCCATGGTTTTGGCCATCGGCCTATTGGTCGACGACGCGATCGTCGTTGTGGAGAACGTCGAGCGCGTGATGCGCGAAGACGGCTCGAACGCGTACGACGCGACCGTGAAGTCGATGGGCCAGATTCAGGGCGCGTTGGTCGGCATCGCGATGGTGCTTTCCGCCGTCTTCATCCCGATGGCCTTCTTTGGCGGGTCGACGGGCGTGATCTACCGTCAGTTCTCGGTGACGATCGTCTCCGCGATGGCGCTCTCGGTGCTGATCGCATTGACGCTCACGCCGTCGCTCTGCGCCAAGTACCTCCTTCCGGTCGACCATGAGGAGCACCACGGCAAGGCCGGGTTCTTCGGCTGGTTCAACCGCGGGTTCGACGCCTTCACGCACGCCGTGCGCGACCTCATCGAGCACACGATCAACCACAAGTGGGTCACGATGGCTTGCTACGTCGTGGTTCTGGGTCTCATGGGCCTCGGCTTCGTGAAGCTCCCGTCGGCCTTCATGCCGGCGGAAGACCAGGGCGCGATGATGCTCCAGATGCAGCTCCCTCAGGGGGCGACGATGGAGCGCACCGACCGTGAGCTCCAACGCGTGGAAAACTACGTCTGGAAGACCGAAGAGAACATCGTCGACTCGATCTTCACGGTCCGCGGGTTCTCGTTCGCCGGTACCGGTCAGAACATGGCCCTGGGCTTCGTGAAGCTCAAGGACTGGAGCGTCCGAACCGACGAAGCGTCCGGGATCGACGCGCTTCAGCGCCGCGTCATGGGCCCGCTCATGATGAGCCCCGAGTTCATGAACGCGAGCACCTTCCTCTTCCCGCTTCCGGCCGTGCCTGAACTGGGCGTCGCCGACGGCTTCGACTTCTTCATCCAGGACCTCTCCGGTCAGGGTTACGCGAAGCTGATGGAGGTGAGGAACGCCTTCCTCGCCGAAGCCGCCAAGGATCCGCGCCTCACGATGGTCCGCCACAACGGCATGGACGACACGGCGCAGATGAACCTCAACATCGACCGTCAGAAGCTCTCGGCCCTCGGTCTCTCGATCGCGAACGTCAACTCGACGATCTCGACCGCGCTGGGCGGCACGTACGTCAACGACTTCATGGACCGCGGCCGCATCAAGCAGGTCTGGGTGCAGGGTCAGATGGACAGCCGCATGCAGCCCAAGGACCTCGAACGCTGGCACGTGAAGAACGCCACGGGCGAAATGGTCCCGCTCTCGAGCTTCATGACGACCTCGTGGTCGTACGGTTCGCCCCGACTCGAACGCTTCAACGGTCTTGCCGCCGTCAACATCCAGGGCTCCCCCGCCGCGGGCGTGAGCTCGGGTGAGGCGATGGCCGCCGTCGAAGAGATCGCCGCGCGCGTCTTCCCGCACGGCTACGGCATCAGCTGGAACGGCGTTTCCTACCAGGAACGCGAAGCCGGCAGCAACGCCGCGCCGCTCTATGGGATTTCGCTCCTCGTGGTGTTCCTCTGCCTGGCGGCGCTCTATGAGTCCTGGTCGATTCCGGCCGCGGTGATCCTCGTGGTCCCGTGCGGCGTCGTGGGCGCCTTGGGCCTCACGTACGCGCTCGGCATGAACAACGACGTCTACTTCCAGGTGGGTCTCCTGACCACCGTCGGCCTCGTCTCGAAGAACGCGATTCTGATCGTGGAATTCGCGAAGGACCTGATGGCCGAGGGGGCGGACGCCGTGCATGCGGCGCTTGAAGCCGTGCGTCTGCGCCTGCGTCCGATTCTGATGACCTCGCTCGCGTTCGGTCTCGGCGTGCTTCCGCTCGCCATGGCCCACGGTGCGGGCTCGGGCGCGCAGAACGCGATCGGCGTGGGCGTCCTGGGCGGGATGATGACGGGGACCTTCCTCTGCATCGCCTTCGTCCCGGTCTTCTACGTGCTGATCGCCGGCATCGGCCGCAAGAAGAACGCCTGATAATCGACATCGGAGCCGCCCCTGAAAAAGGCGGCTCCCCGAAGAGACATGACTGAATCCCGGACCGGCTCCGCCGGTCCGGCCAAGACCAAATGAAGAAAGTGTTTCGATGCTTGCCCCTCGTCGCCGTGATGGCGCTTGCGGGCTGTGTGAACCTCGCGCCGGACTACGTGCGCCCCGAAGCGCCCGTCGCGCAGGCCTGGCCCGAGGGCGAGGCCTATCAGCAGAGCGAGCTTCGCCGCGGGGCGCTCGCGCCCTGGCAGGAGATCGTCGCGGATCAGCGCCTTCGCCGCGTGATCGAGACGGGGTTGGAGAACAACCGCGACCTGCGCGCCGCCGCCCTGAACGTCGAACTCGCCCGCGCGCAGTACGGCGTCCAGCGCTCCGAACTCTTCCCGACGATTGCCGCCGCGGCGCAGAACGCCGGGCAGCGTACGCCCGCGACGCTCTCGCAGACGGGTTCGCACGTCACCTCGCACCAGTACACCGCGCAGCTCGCGATGTCGAGCTATGAGCTCGACTTCTTCGGGCGCGTGCGGAACCTGAACGAGCAGGCCCTTCAGGCCTACCTCGCTTCGGACGACGCGCGTCTTTCCGCGCGCAACACGCTGATCGCCGAAATCGCGATGGCGTGGCTGCAGTTGGGGGCCGACGTCCGTCAGCTCGAACTCCAGCGCGAAACGTTGGCGAGCCAGGAAAAGAGCTTCCAGCTCATGACCGACAGCTGGAAGCTCGGTGCGACGAGCCAGCTCGAGTACGAGCAGGCCCGCACGACCGTCGCCGCCGCGCGCGCCGCGATCGAGAGCTACGTCCGCGCGGTCGCGCAGGACAAGAACGCGCTCGAACTCCTCGTGGGCGCCCCCGTCGCCGACGACCTTCTCCCGAAGGGGATCGAATTGGGTGCGGTCGTCATGCCGAGCCTCCCCGAAGGGCTCCCGAGCGAAGTGCTCCTCAACCGTCCCGACGTCCGTCAGGCCGAGAGGAACCTGATCGGCGCCAACGCCTACATCGGCGCCGCCCGCGCCGCCTTCTTCCCGAGCATCTCCTTGACCGGCGCGCTCGGCACGAGCGGCACGGAACTGAGCCAGCTCTTCGGGAGCGGCAGCGGCATGTGGAGCTTCACGCCGAACGTGACGATTCCGATATTCACGGGCGGGTTGAACCTCGCCAACCTGCGTGCGGCGGAAGCCTCGCAGCAGATCGCCGTCGCCAACTACGAAAAGGCGATCCAGACGGCCTTCACGGAGGTCGCCAACGCGCTCGCCACCGAAGGCACCGTCGAGAGCGAACTCAAAGCCCGCGAGGAGTACGCGGACGCCGCGGTGAAGGCCTTCAAGCTGTCGGAAAGCCGCTATGAGCACGGCGCCGCCGCCTACACCGAGGTGCTCGACATGCAGCGTGCGGCGGTCGCCGCCGAACAGCTCCTCATCTCGGCGCAGCTCGCGCGCGCGTCGAGCTTCGTCACGCTCTACAAGGTTCTTGGGGGCGGTGCGCTCGAAGAGCAGCCCGCCGAGGGTGACGCCAAGTGAATGAGGTCCTCTGCGGAAGTCTCGCCGAACGGCGCCGCCTCGAAATCATCGAGGCGGCCGAACGCTGCGTGATGAAGACGGGGCTCCACCGGCTCACGCTGCGCGACATCGCGCGCGAGCAGGGCGGCAGCCTCGGCATCATCTACAACTACTTCGCCAACAAGGAGGAGATCGTCGAGGCGATCGTCGAGCGCGAGACCGACCGGTTCATCGCGAACGCGGTGCAGGGCGGGAAAGCCCAGGGCGAAGGGACGTTGGGCGGGCGTCTGCGCGAACACATGACGTCCTTCGTCGACGCGTATCTCGACAGCGACGGCGCGCGCGTCGCCGTGAGCATCGCCGCCGAGGCGATGATCAACGAGCGCGTGCGCGACATCATCGCGCGCGCGAACCAGCGCCTCTACGAGGTGATCTCGAACGACGTGATCAACAACAGGCAAAACTCCTGGCCGATTCCGAAGGCGAAGATGCAGGCGCAGCTGGCGTTGAGCCGCTCCCTTCTCGAGGGGCTGCGCGTCACGGCGATCTTCAATCCGGGCATCGACCGGAAGGAACTCCGCGCCGTCGCGATCGACCGTTTGGTGCACGGCATCCTCGCGGATTTGGCCGCCTCGAAGGGCGTCACCGTCGAGGAACTTTCGCGCTGGCCGTGATTTTCTTGAGGAGAAGGCGTTTTTACCCGCTTTTTCCTCGGGTTTTCCGGTATTCTTCAGCGATGCGGCAAGAGAAGGCCGCCGGTCTCACAACCGGCGGCCTTCCCGCGAACGAATTCCAGAACGCGGCTGCGGACCGTCTCCGGCCAGGGAGAGAGACGGACCGGTCCGACGGCCCCAACGAAGGAAAACAGCATGTCTCTCAGCAACAAGCGCACGCCCATCTACAAGGTGCTCTACTTTCAGGTGGTCTGCGCGATCGTCATCGGCATCGTCCTCGGCGTCGTCGCCCCCGACATCGGCGCGCAGATGAAGCCCTTCGGCGACGGGTTCATCCGTCTCATCAAGATGATCATCGCGCCGGTGATCTTCTGTACGGTCGTCACCGGCATCGCGGGGATGGAGGACATGAAGACCGTCGGCAAGACGGGCGGCCTCGCGCTTCTCTACTTTGAAGTCGTCTCGACGATCGCGCTGGTCGTCGGCCTCACGCTCGTCAACATCGTGCAGCCGGGGGCCGGCATGCACGTCGATCCGGCGACCCTCGACGCGGGGGCCGTCGCGGCCTATACGGGCCCGGGCAAGATGCAGACGACGACGGAATTCCTGATGAACGTCATCCCGCACACCGTCGTGGGCGCCTTCGCGGAAGGCGAAATCCTGCAGGTGCTCTTCTTCGCGGTGCTCTTCGGGTTTGCGCTCCACAAGTTCGGCGGCCGCGGCACGCTCATCTTCGACGTGATCGAAAAGAGCTCGCACGTCCTCTTCCAGATGGTCGGCATGATCATGCGCGTCGCCCCGGTGGGCGCCTTCGGCGCGATGGCCTTCACGATCGGGAAGTACGGGATCGGGTCGCTGCTGCCCCTTGCGAAGCTGATGGGGACGTTCTACCTCACCTGCATCTTCTTCATCCTCTGCATCCTGGGCTCGATCTGCCGCTGGCACGGGTTCTCGGTGCTCCGGTACCTCTCCTACATCAAGGAAGAGCTCCTCATCGTGCTCGGCACGTCGTCGTCGGAGTCCGTGCTCCCCCGCATGATGACGAAGATGGAGCAGGCCGGCGTCTCCCGCTCGGTCGTGGGCCTCGTCATTCCGACGGGCTACTCCTTCAATTTGGACGGCACGGCGATCTACCTCACGATGGCCGCGGTCTTCATCGCGCAGGCCTGCGACGTCGACATGACGCTCATGCAGCAGCTCACGCTCCTCGCGGTGCTCCTCCTCACCTCGAAGGGTGCGGCGGGCGTGACGGGCTCGGGCTTCATCGTGCTGGCGGCGACGCTCTCCGCGGTGGGCCACGTCCCGGTGGCGGGCTTGGCGCTGATCCTAGGCATCGACCGCTTCATGTCGGAAGCCCGCGCGATCACGAACATGATCGGCAACGGCATCGCCTGCGTCGTGGTCGGCCACTGGTGCAAGGAGGTCGACAACACGAAGTTGAAGGCCGCCATGGGGTTCAAACACAAGTAGTCCCGAAAGGCCGCAGGAAGCCCCTTTTCGAAGCCCGGACGACCGACCTCGGTCTCCGGGCTTTTCGACTTTTGCACCGACATTCGATCAGCGTCCAATCCGTTAGGCTGTTCACCTTACGGCAATGCGGTGAATTCCCTAGAAAAAGCGCACACAAGCGGGTTTTGAGCGAGTAGAGTGATCCGTAAGCCGGTTCGACTCACGAACCTCTCCGAAAGCGCCACGAACACTGGAGTTGCCTTCGGAAAGGGAGCGGATTGGCGGCGGACTTGGATCCTCGGGGTTTGTGTCGGGGATCTCACTTCGAAAGGTGGCTCATCATCATGCGGACGGACGCCCAAGCTTCTCCCGTTCTTGATCTTCGCCGGCTTTCGGTCGAATACGATGCGGAGACGGGACCGGTGAAGGCCGTCCTTGACGTCACGCTTTCGATCGCGCCCGGTGAAACCCTCGCCCTCGTCGGTGAATCCGGCAGCGGCAAATCGGCGACTTCGCTCGCCGTCATGCGCCTCATTGAACGTGCCGGCGGCCGTCTCGCCGCGGGCGAGGCGCTCTTCCGGCGCCCTTCGGGCGACGTGATCGACCTCGCGGCTGCGGACGAACGCACGCTGCGCACGATCCGCGGCGCCGAAATCGCCATGATCTTCCAGGAGCCGATGACCTCGCTCAATCCCGTCTTCACGGCGGGCGAGCAGATCGCCGAAACGCTCCGGCTCCACAGGGGCATGTCGCCCTCGGACGCGGCCCGCGAAGCGGTCGCGCTTCTGGAGCGCGTGCGCATTCCCGACGCCGCGCGCGTCGCGCGCCGTCACCCGAACGAACTCTCGGGCGGGATGCGTCAGCGCGTCATGATCGCGATGGCCCTGGCCTGCCGGCCGCAGCTTCTGATCTGCGACGAACCGACGACCGCGTTGGACGTCACGGTTCAGGCCGAAATCCTCGAACTCATGCGCACGCTCCAGGCCGAAACCGGAATGGCGATGCTCTTCATCACGCACGACATGGGCGTCGTCGCCGAAGTGGCCGACCGCGTGGCCGTCATGCGCGCGGGCCGCATCGTCGAAACGGGAACGGCCGAAGAGGTCTTCGCGAACCCGAAGGCCCCCTACACCCGTGCGCTTTTGGCGGCCGTCCCCCGCATGGGGTCGCTCTCCGCGAGCGACGCGCCCGCCTACTTCAAGTTGGCCGACCCCGAGTCGGGCGAAGCGCTCGACACGGGCTCGCGCCCGGTCTCGACCCCGAGCGACGTGCTTCTTGAAGTGAGGAACCTGGAGAAGCGCTTCGCCGCGCAGACCGACCTCTTCGGGCGCGTCACGCACGAAGTCCGTGCGGTGAACGACCTGACGCTCACGATCCGGAAGGGCGAAACGCTCGCGCTTGTGGGTGAGTCGGGCTGCGGGAAGTCGACCACCGGCCGCGCGATTCTCGACCTCATCACGCCGGACCGCGGCGACTTCTACTGGGAAGGCCGTTCGATGGCGTCGATGTCGGCCGCGGAGCGCCGCGAAGCGCGCCTCGGCATGCAGATGATCTTCCAGGATCCGTACGCCTCGCTCGACCCGCGCCGCACCGTCGTCGACGCCGTGGAGGAGCCCATGCTTCTTCACACCAATATGACGGCGGCCGGGCGCCGCCGCCGCGCGGCGGAGCTCTTTGAGCGCGTCGGTCTGACGAGCGCCATGCTGAACCGCTATCCGCACGAATTCTCGGGCGGGCAGCGCCAGCGCATCTGCATCGCCCGTGCGTTGGCCCTCAATCCGAAGCTCATCATCGCGGACGAATCCGTCGCGGCTCTGGACGTCTCCATCCGCGCGCAGGTCGTCAACCTGATGATGCAGCTTCAGGCCGACCTCGGGATCGCCTACCTCTTCATCTCGCACGACATGGGTGTCGTCGAGCGCATGAGCCACCGCGTCGCCGTCATGTACATGGGCGGGATCGTGGAGCAGGGCACGCGCCGCGACGTCTTCACGTCGCCGACGCACCCCTACACCAAGCGGCTTCTCTCGGCCGTGCCGGTGGCGGATCCGTCGCTGCGCCGACCGACGCTCCCCGCGCGCCCCACCGAGCTTCCGAGCCCGGTGCGCCGCCGCGGCGAACCCGCGCCGTGCCGACATTACGCCGAGATCTCGCCCGGGCACCTGGTCCTCCAGGGCGCCCTCTGATCCGGGCACACCCTCATCCATATCCGAAAGGGCGCCGCGCACCCTCGGCGCGGCCCCGCACCTCCACAAAAAAGGAAAAGGAGTTCCGAAAATGAACGGGAACCAAAATCTGCGCCGCAATGCGCTCCCCCTCGCTCTCGGGGCCGCCATGGGCCTCGCCGTCGCCGCTCCCCAGGCGGCTGAAATCACCGTCGCCGTCGCGTCGGGCTTTACGACGTTGGACCCCTACGACGCGAGCGACACGCTGCCAAGACCGAAGTGGTCGACGACCTCACCGCCAAGGTGACCTTGAAGACGCCCTTCTCGCCTTTCATCAACCAGCTCGCGCACCCCTCCGCGGTCATGATTTCCCCCACCGCGCTCAAGAAGTACGGCAAGGACATCATGTTCCACCCCGTGGGCACCGGTCCGTACAAGTTCGTGGAATGGAAGCAGACCGATTATCTTAAGGGTGCGAAGAACGAGAACTACTGGCGCCCCGGCTTGCCCAAGATCGATACCATCACCTGGGTGCCCGTTGTGGACAACAACGCCCGTTCCGCGATGATGCGTACCGGCGAAGCCCACTTCACCTTCCCCGTGCCGTATGAACAGGCCGCCGTTCTGGAAAAGGACGAGCACCTCAAGCTGGTCGCCGCGCCTTCCATCGTGACGCGCTACCTGAACATGAATATGCTCCAGAAGCCGTTCGACGACCTCCGTGTGCGCCAGGCCATCAACTACGCCATCAATAAGGAAGCCCTCGCCAAGGTGGCTTTCAGCGGTTACGCCTTCCCCTCGGAAGGCCCGCTGCCGCAGGGCGTCGACTATGCCGTCAAGCTTGGTCCTTGGCCGTACAACCCCAAGAAGGCTAAGGAATTGCTTGCCGAAGCCGGATATCCCAATGGTTTCGAGACGACGCTGTGGTCCGCTTACAACCACACCACCGGCCAGAAGGTGATCCAGTTCATCCAGCAGCAGCTCGTCGCGATGATCGAAAGCGTTCGCACGGTCGAAGAAGCCCAGAGCCGTCTCTACTACATCGGCTGGTCCAACTCCACGGCCGAACCCGACTGGTGCCTGCGCCCGATCTTCGACAGCCGCAACGCGCCGCCGGTGCTGGCGAACGAGGGCTACTACGTCAACAAGAAGGTGGACGAACTCTTCGACAAGGCGCTCCTTGAAACGGACCTCGCGAAGCGCGAAGAGAACTACCGCGAAATCCAGCGCCTCATTTGGCAGGACGCGGGCTTCGCGCCGCTCGTCACCGAGATGAACATCTCGGGCCGAAGCCTGAAGCTGAAGAACTTCCGCGTGCTCCCGAGCGGCAGCTACGACTTCTACCAGGCTGAGCTCGAACCCTAATCCGGCGCAAAAGTGAGGTATCGGTTCGATTCCTGTCGTGGGGATCGAACCGAAGCCGTCTTTCCAGAAAACCAGAAAAAGCCCCCTTCGACCCCAACTCCGGAAACCGACATGCTCCGCTACGCCATGATGCGGCTCCTCGGCCTCATCCCCACGCTCCTACTCGTGACGGTCTTCGTCTTCCTCTTCGTGCACCTGCTCCCAGGGGACCCCGCGCGCCTCGTAGCCGGCCCCGAAGCCGACGACCAGACCGTCGCGATGGTGCGCCACGACCTCGGTCTCGACCGTCCGATGCCCGTGCAGTTCGTCGACTTCGTCGTGCGCGCGGCGGAGGGCGACTTCGGGACGTCGATCCGCACGCACCGTCCGGTGGCGGACGAAATCGCCGAGCGCTTCGGGCCGACCTTGGCGCTCACTGCGCTCTCGATGCTCTGGGCGGTCGTTTTCGGACTGGGGCTCGGCATCCTCGCCGCGGTGAAGCGCGGGCGGCTTGCCGACCGCGCGGCGATGGTCTTCGCGGTCTCGGGGATTTCGGTGCCGCCCTTCGCGCTGGGGATCCTCCTGATGGAGGTCTTCTCAGCAATACGTAAT
>VOFH01002787.1_pt1 | contig 10732 bp, 18 predicted proteins | sample 5384091 | NCBI WGS metagenome assembly VOFH01 (sample SAMN12384727, study PRJNA508395) | human gut metagenome | isolation source: healthy gut G | host: Homo sapiens
TAAGATCACAGCAGCGGCAATCGCTAAAAGAATTGGAATCTTACATGACTTATCGGAGGCATGTGAGGGTGCTGATATTGAGAATATGAGTGATGAGCAGCTGAGGGAATTTGTTCGAATATTTCTGTGTATGCAAGAGTTTCACCGGAACATAAAATTCGCATTGTTCGTGCATGGCAGGAAAAAGGAATGATTGTAGCGATGACAGGAGATGGTGTCAATGACGCTCCGGCACTGAAACAGGCAGATATAGGTGTCGCAATGGGAAGTAACTGGAACAGAGTTGCCAAAGATGCTGCGGCTATGGTACTCACAGACGATAACTTTGCAACAATTGTAAAAGCAGTGGAAAATGGGCGAAATTTATATCAGAATATCAAAGTATGCGATCCAGTTTCTTTTTCAGGAAACTTTGGCGCGAATTCTGGCAGTTCTTGTGCATCGCTTGCAGGACTTCCGGTTCCCTTTGCACCGGTGCATCTATTGTTTATTAATCTTTGATTGTCTCTTACACGCGCACATTCTCTTGTGGATACCGTAATGCTTGCAAATGGCATAAACAGACGATAAGCGCAGACTACCTGAAGGAGCTGTGGCTCATGGACGTCCATCGGATTGATCCGGTCGTTGTTGATGATCGGACGAAGTCTCGGACAGGAGAAGGCGATTTCGGCATGTGGGTATTTTCTCTGCAGGAGATAAGCATGGTATCCGGTTGCAAAGGCATCCTTGCGGAAATCATCAAGTCCGAGAAGTGCTCCGAATCCGACACCGCGCATGCCGCCCATCAGTGCACGTTCCTGGGCATTGACACGGTATGGGAAGATCCGTTTGTGTCCGGCAAGATGCAGGGTTTCATATTTGTCGGAATTGTAAGTTTCCTGGAAAACGGTTACATAGTCTGCACCGCACTCGTGGAGGAATGCGTATTCGTCCGAGTTGACCGGATAAATCTCCAGTCCGATGACTTTAAAATATTTACGGGCGATCTTGCAGGCATTTCCGATATATTCCACCGTGGATTTGCTACGGCTTTCACCGGTCAGGATCAGGATCTCCTGAAGACCTGTTTTGGCGATGGCTGCCATTTCTTTTTCAATTTCTTCCTCATTTAACTGTGCACGGTTGATCTTATTGTGGCAGTTGAATCCACAATAGATACAATAATTCTCACAGTAGTTTGCAATGTAGATCGGTGTGAACATATAGACACTGTTTCCGAAATGTTTTCGTGTCTCTGCCTGTGCAGCCTGTGCGATCTCCTCAAGAAGAGGAAGTGCGGCAGGTGAGAGAAGTGCAGCGAAATCCTCCGGTGTACGGATGTCATGCGCAATGGCGCGTCTTACGTCAGCTTCGGTATATTTTTCATAATCATAAGCGTTCATGGCACTTATGACCTGATCCATTACGTCAGATCCGATATCTTCCATTCCCGGAAGGTAAGTCATGTGGTCGATACGGTTTTTTTTCTGATCTTCCAGAATTTCAGCACTTAAAATACTTTCGTTGATATGTGAATTTTCCATTTTGACTGCCTCCTAATTCTCTAAGAATCCTGTCAGAGGTGAGGATGCGCTTGCGCCTCTTTCGATGGTGCGTCCCAGTCCGGACAGATATGCACTTCGTCCTGCTTCAATGGCTTTTTTGAAAGCTTCGGCCATGGCAGGCACATTGCCGGCAGTGGCCACAGCAGTATTTGCCATAACGGCGGCAGCACCCATTTCCATGGCTTCACAAGCCTGGGAAGGGCGACCGATTCCGGCATCAACGATGATCGGCAGATCGATCTCATCAATCAGGATCTGGATGAAATCCTTTGTGCTGAGCCCTTTGTTGGAACCGATTGGAGAGCCGAGCGGCATAATGCAGGCAGCTCCGGCATCAGCAAGTGCTCTTGCAAAGCATTCAGATCCGGGTACATATACGGCATGACAACAAAGCCTTCTTTTGCAAGGATTTCTGTTGCTTTGATGGTTTCGTAGTTGTCCGGAAGCAGGTATTTGGAATCATGAACGACTTCAATCTTTACAAAGTCGCCGCATCCGACTTCACGGGAAAGTCTGGCGATACGGACTGCCTCCTCAGCATTACGTGCACCGGATGTATTTGGAAGCAGGGTTACATTGTCCGGAATATAGTCCAGGATATTTGCAAGACCGCCTTCATTTGCGCGACGCAGGGCAAGTGTGATGATCTGAGCTTCTGCTTTTTCGATACAGGCTTTTACAAGATCCAGAGAAAATTTACCGGATCCGAGAATAAAACGGGAAGTGAATTCATGACCTCCCCAGGATAAATTTATCTTCATTTGTACTCATAATAAAGTTCCTTCTTTCTTATATTTTTAAATTTCTTCTTCACCGAGGATCAGCCGAATGATCATGTTGGCTTCATGCGGCAGCAAAGATGGCAACACGGGCGCCATCAGTCCATGACCGTAAGTTGGTGCTGTCACGCCATCACCACACAGATAAAAGTTTTTCATGATCCGTTTTGTGATAATGGTATTGCTGCTTCCATAGCCGGCCATTCCGGTTGCGGATACGAGCTTTTCTCTGGAAAATGTTCCAGAATTCCATTGACCAGCATTGCTTTGGCTTCCGGATTATCAAAAGCTTCGCAGACAATTGTGGCATCTGCAAATAATTCCTGCAGATTATCGTCCGTAACTTTACACAGTCCGTGCGGATATCCAGATACGGATTGATCTTCAGAAGCAGGACTTTAGGGCATCGGTCTTGTACATTCCGATATGTTCCATGAAATATTGCTGGCGGTTCAGATTGGTAATGTCCACTACGTCAAAATCAATCAGGTGAAGATGACCGACACCAATCCGTGCAAGCGCATATGCAACATTAGAGCCCAGACCTCCGAGACCTGCGATCGTCACCCGGCCGCCGACAGTTTCTTTTTTTTTAGGTGAATGGCGTTCTTCAAGGGCCTGTATTTCTCTTTTTTGTGTATTTTACATTTAACCATTTTCAGCCTCCTCCTACAAACTTGTCACCACCTCCATGCATGGTGTCAGAATCCGTATTCTGGAAAATAACATTCCTTTCAACGGCGATCCGTTTGATCTGTTTTTGTTCCAGGAAGGATCTCGCCTTTACCATTCTAGAATAATCCTCCTTCATCTGTACACAAAGAATTACATGTTTCAAAAACTATTTTACCTTATTCTTCTACCAGAATTGCCTTCGTTTCCAGTTCGATTTCTTTTCCGCCATCGGTTTTCTTTGAAAAATGGCTGCATCTCACTTTTTGGCGGGTCAAAAAAAAGTCCACAAAGCAAACGTACCATGGTGGTGCTGACCTTCATGAACCCTCGTATCAATTTCATTTATTTAAGAAATCCTGATTCTCAAAAAATCATCAAAGTATCTGATGGTATTTGATGCCGTAATTTTCTGAGATACCAATGTATCTAAGTTATCTTCAAAATATACGTTCCTACGTTGGCATTATCAAATCAGGATATTTTTAAACAAAACTGTAATTTCACACAGTTTCTTTATTACTGTCACTCAGTGACCAGTAAGGTTTTTTTCTATGCATCCAGGTATATCACTTGAGGAATCCTGCATCTCAGGCTTAATTCTTATCCTTACCAATCGTTTTCCTCAATACCTGCAATTAATGTTTTCATTGTATATTCAGTATTTCATTTCCGAACTTCAGAAGATTCTCTGATAGGATGACGTCCTGCGATTCCGATCAGATTGCTTTCATCTTCTTTACCTGACTAAAGTCAACCAGCTCCGGCCATACGGCCATGACGATAGATGTCTCATTCGCTCCAGCATGATCGTACTGATATCTCAGTCTCTCATCTTCTGCGAAAGTCCATGCCGTAAAAATAGTTAACCCGTATTTTTCTTTTGCCTCTTCCTCCAGCTCCTGAAATGCATGGGTCGACGGACCCATGTCCTGTCCTAACAATGCGGATCCCGGCTCTGGAAAGCTGAGCGAAAAATACTGCGCAGATAGTCCTGAACAATCCTTCTCCAGCCAGTAAGCGCTGCCTTTCATCTTGGACATGATACTGATATCTGCTTTTCCCATAACGATTTTTGAGAATGTTTCTTCTTCCATTTTCTTCAGATTGGCCCATTTTGTTTCCATGGTTTCTGTCTGACCGTTATATGCATTGTAAACAGGTATATATTTCTCATTTACATACCGGAAGCTCCTCCAACCAGAAGTGACACAAGTCTCGGAAGATTAGTATGTACAAGGTCACTGTCCAGATTCCATTTATCCGGCTGAAATCATCATAAGGTTCTCTTTTTCAGTTCAGTAACTGCTTCCATATCATTCTTTAACAATTTGTGCCGTGAGAAATCGACATCATCCATTGTAATCTCTCCTGCAAGATATTTTTCAAGAGTCTCAGTGGATACTTCAATCTCATCTGCATTATCGTAGCCATTATACAAAGGATAAAAATCTGAAGTACCCATTTCTGTGGTGGCAATGCCCTCTGCTACCCACCGTTGTTCATTAGCAACCAGATAGCTAATGATCTTAAAGGCAGCTTCCGGGTTCTTGCAGCCCTTGCTTGCCACTACATATTTATTTGTAGGATTTGGCATATGGGTATAATAGTTTCCATCCTCGGCCAATGGTGTAAAATATGCTCTCCAATCTGCTTCGCCTGCCATTGTGGCATCTCCCACTGTATAGCCACACCACCATGGTCATCAAAGAAAATTCCAACCTTTCCAGCCAGAAGAGGTTCCTTACAGTCATTTCTGACAAGCATTTCCGCATCAATCAGTTTATCTGTATACAATTTCTGGATTTTTTCCAGGGCTTCTCTGGTCTCTGGCTGGATGGAACCATACTCTACGTTTCCATCTTCATCCTGCAGCCAGTACTGTGGATAAGACTGGCATCTGCTGAACAATGGATCCAGTCCAAACTGGTTTGCCTCCAAGTTCCATTCATATGATCTGAATTGCTTGGTCCAAGAATTCCAATGGTATCAGCTTCTCCGTTGCCATCCGGATCCTGGGTTACGAATGCTTCTGCCACTGCTGCCAGCTCATCCCATGTTCTCGGAACTTCCAGTCCGAGGTTTTCCAGCCAGTCCTGACGGATCCACATTTCGTTCATTTCTCCCACCATCATACTGGGAGCCGGGATTGCCATCATCTCTCCCTTATCATTCGTGATACATTTTTGCAGTTCATCCCCGCCGGATTCTACATATCCTTTCAACGTATCTGAAGCATAGTCATCAAAATACTGATCAAGCGGCTGGATCATATCATATTTCAGAAGTGCCCTATACTGTGTAGCATTGACATTCATCAGATCAGGAATCGCACCACTTCCGATACATAGGTTCATTTTCTCCTCAAAGTCAGATGAGGATGCAATCCAGTCATATACGACCTCGATATTAAGATCATCCTTCAAAAGTCGTGTATAGAGGTTATCCTCAATGCTCATTCCGTCAGGAATCTTCGCATTTGGATTCATTGAACCGCCCAGATGGACCTTTACTGTCTCTGCATATTTTGAAAATGGGAGATCTTCCTTGGCTGTTCCTTCTGCCTCACCTACTGCTGTTTTCTGTGTGTTTTCTTCTGATGTTTTGCCGCATCCTGCCAGCGCAGTCACAGCCAGTGCTGTCGCACTTACAAGTGCGATAATCTGTTTCTGTTTCATACTTCTTCTTCCTCCTTTTTTATCCTTTTACTGATCCCAGTGTAATACCCTCTACAAAATATCTTTGCAGGAATGGATATACAATCAGTACCGGTATCATAGCTATAAATATTTTTGCTGAATCCAATGAGAGATTATTTAATTTCATCGCCTGTGCAATCTGTTCTACACTCATTGTAGAATAATCCAGTGTTACAGCCATCTGCTGGATATAGGTCTGCAATGGGTAACTGCTTTGTCTTGTACTCAGGACCATTCCTGGAAGAATTCATTCCAGTACATGACCATGGTAAAAAGTGCAATTGTTGCAACCATAGGTTTTGCCAGCGGTACGTAGATAGATATCAGATTTCTCCAGGGGCCGCCGCCATCGACAAAACATGCTTCCTCCAGTTCTGTTGGAAGATTTTTGAAAAAGTTTACTGCAAGGATTACATTGAAGACCTGAAGTCCCGTTCCCAGTACCAGTCCCCAGATACTGTCCATCAGATGGTAGTTTCTCATAGTGATATACCATGGAACAGTACCACCGTTGAATAACATACAAAATACAAGAATCCACATGAAGATTCCTTTATGGGGGAACTGCTTTTTCGTTCTGGATAACGGAAATGCTGCCATAAGGATACATACCATGCTGACAGCAGTACCCAGTACTACTCTTTTTATAGATATCAGGAACGAACCAAAAAATTCACCTTCTCCCAAAATCTTCTGGTAGGAGAGCAGATTGAAGCCAACCGGCCAGAAAGCAACTTTTCCTGCATTAACGGCTTCCTTGCTGCTCAAGGATACACAGAGGACATACCATACAGGGCATAATACAGATCAACATAACTATAACAAGGAACACCACATTCAAAACATCGAAAATCTTGGATCCGAGGCTTTTATTCTCAATCATAGATATCACCTCCTAAAACAGTTTATAACCGGTAAATTTATCTGCAAGCCGGTAACCCAGGGCAATCAATATGACACTAATCACTGACTTGAATAATCCGACTGCTGTTGCCAGAGAATACTGCAGATTCTGTAAACCAGCCCTGTATACCCATGTATCAATAACATCTCCTGTTGAATATACCAATGGGTTATACAGATTATATATCTGGTCAAATCCTGCATTTAATATATTGCCAAGAGACAGGATAGCCAGAAGTGCTACTGTCGTCCTTATACCCGGCAGCGTCACATGCCATATCCTCTCAAACCTGCCGGCACCATCTACTGCTGCCGCTTCATACAATGATTTATCAACACCCAGGATAGCAGCAAGATAAACTACTGTATTATAACCGAACCCTTTCCAGATGTCCGTACCGATCACCAACGGCTGGAACAGCTTTGCTTCCCCGAAGAAATTAATCGGGTCACCACCAAACAGCTGTATCAGCTGATTTATCGGTCCTGTATAACCGAAAATGTTCAGCACGATCTTTGCAAGAATAACCCAGGACAGAAAATACGGTAAGTATACGATTGTCTGAATCGGACGCTTCAGTCTTTTCAATGCCAGTTCATTTAATAATAATGCAAAGATCAGCGGGAAAATAATATTTCCAATGATCTTACCCACCGCAATAGTGACTGTATTCCGCAAAACCTGCGCAATGTCACTCATCTGAAACATATACTCAAAATTAGCCAGACCAACAAATTTTGAATGGAGAATGCCTGTCCAGGATTGTAATCCTGAAAAGCCATCACGATTCCAAACATAGGCACGATACTGAAAAAAGAGCAGCCACGAGGAAAGCCGGTACCAGCATAATGTAATAGTGTTTCACAAATCTTTTGATGTACATGAGTAAACCTCCCTTCCTTTATGGATAGTTTATCCTGTAATCATATTTTCACTAGACGATATTGTTTCTGATTTTACAGTCTTTTTTAAATTTAAAAAAATGTCCGAATCAAATCGAACATTTTTTTAATCTTCCTGCATATTCTGTTGGCGTACATCCGTATTCTCTTTGAAAATACTCTTTGTGAAATAATAAAAATTGTCATATCCCAGATCCGATGCAATCTGTGTGATATTTTCAGTTCCTTTTTCCATTTTACATGCTGCCGCATTCATTTTTCTGCTGATCACATAGTTATGAAATGTATCACCGGTCATTTCTTTAAATCTCGTGCTGAAATAGCTTCTGCTCATTCCAATCTCCGCCGCAGCATCTTCCGACTTCAGGTTTTCTTCTACATGTTCTTCTATGTATAGGATGATCCTTGCAAAGCTATAGATATCATTTGCTTTTTTTTCTGTCTGCAGGCACGTCCGGTACAGCTCATCCTTCCATTTTTTACCCATGCCAGCATATCATTTACGGAGGATAGCGCCGGAAATTCATACTCTTCCCCGTGATCTCCTGAATGCGGTGGAGGCTCTTTACAAAAATCCTTTCGGCAGTGCGAAGCTCCACTTCCCTGTCATTTCACACAACCTGCCAAACTCGTTATCGTCATATATCCATCTGGTGTTCATCCATGCATTTTCCAGCTTTTGCGTAATCCGTGATCCTCCTGCCTTTTTCCTTTTTTAACAGATTATCCTTATATTTTCTATCCACCCGCTCCAGTATCTGGTCACAGTCATCCCCATCAAAGCTTATCTTAGATATGTAATCCAGTGCTCCCAGCCTCATGGCTTTCTGTGCATAACGGAAATCTTCATGTACTGAAAAAATCACAAATTTCACATCCGGATATTCTGTTCTGCATCTTTCCATCAGCTCAATCCCATCTATCTCCGGCATATCTATGTCCGTGAACACGACATCTACCATGTTATCCTTCAGAAATTCCAGTGCTTTGCGGCCATTCTGGACATCCCCCACAACTTCAAATCCATATTTGCCCCAATCCATTATAGAAATCAAACCTTTTCTTGCCAGTTTATCATCATCAACAACTAATACTCTCATTCCCTCATACCCTCTTATTCTATACCAGTATCTGTCACTTTAGCTTTATCCCGTAACTCTTCCTGAACCGGGATCAGAATTGTAATCTTGGTTCCATGTCCTTTTTTGCAATTAACAAACAGATTCGTCTGCCCTCATAGAATGAATCCAGCATTGCCTTTACATACCGCAGACCAATCCTCTGTTCCCATTCTGCATTTTCTGCAGATTATAATCAAAAGGTGCATTAATCTGATTAATCTCCTCTATGGTCAGTCCGTTACCGCTGTCTGCTATGGTGATTGCTGCTAATCCCCGTCTATTATCTTCAAAGATCCGCATTGTTATTTTCTCATCCATTCCAAGTCCATACTGTATCGCATTTTCCACCAGCGGCTGAAGCAGCATCCGCACCGTTGGCTGTTCCAGATAACTGCCTTCCTCCACATTCATTTCTATCACAAAATCATATCGCATCTGCTGGAGTGCGATATATTCTTTCACAATATCAATCTCTGTCCGAAGTGTTGTCTGCATCCCCTCTTTTCCCAGATTGTACGACAGCAGCTTCTTTAATCTCTGCACAAATTCCGTAATATTATCCTGATGGCTCATCCTTGCCATCCACTGGATAGAGTTTAAAGTATTGAGCAGAAAATGTGGATTAATCTGGAACAGGGCTTCTCATATTCTATCCGCTGGATATTTTTTTTTCCACAACGTTATCAATAAGATTCCTGATCTGGTCCTTCATCTTCTCCACTTCATGCATCAGGTCATCGAATTCCTTGATACCATACTCCTGCTTTACCATCTGTAGGGAGCCTCCTCCAATCTGAAGCAGCTGTTCCTGAAACTGATTGAGCGGCTTACATATTAACCGGTAGAGGTAAAAATGACAGAGCCTGAGAAAACACAGAACGACACAAGGATGATAACCAGCAGCTTCAGCCTCCACATATTCATTTCTTTCTGATATGTATTCTCCTGCAGCGCAATGGCATTCGCATATCCTATCTCACTGCGGTATACCATGACCTTATATCCTTCCTGGCTTGTCACCGCATACTCTTCTTTTTCCGGCAATTTGGACAGGAGCTGCTGCCCCCGGATAATCGCAGGGTTATTACTGTACTGCACAATACCATTCTCATCCAGTTCCATATAAGTATATGTCCAGTTTTCTTTGTTTAGCCTTTCCGCAACACTCATATCCGGCTCTATCTCTGCATAAATATCCAATTTCTGCCTGTTGCTGAAGGAAACCCTCCGCTTTACCGATATCACCGGTCTTTCCCTGATTCCCAGGCAGGATGAATGCATAGCCTGGATTGTATTTCCAATATTTTCAGTTACATTGGGGATAGTCTGATATACTTGATCCAGATTCCTGACATTGATATTTCTGATCAGTTCACTTTGCTCTTCCAGGTCATAATAAGTAACACCGAGCAGCTTTGTATTCACATATCCTAGCTTTACCAGCTCTTCTCTGAGTGATTTCTGTCCCGTATACTTGTCAAAATTATCCTCAGCACTTAAATAAGACTCTACCACGTTTCCTATAAGTCCGCTAGGACTCATCTGGTTGACAATACTGATCATGTCATAATAAGCACTATCCGTCTCCCGCGTTATCTGTTCCAGATATATCTGCATGCTTTCCTGAATACTGTCATTCCGTATCATTCGGATTGTCATATATGACACAATCACCACTGCAAGGATACTTGACATCGCACTGATCAGCATAACAACCATCATCTTTTTCCTAAGTGTCTGTTTCCCTCTCTGTTCTCTTCCCATACCGGCTTCCCCCACTCATATCTTGCACTATTTGTTATTTTAAAGCATACATACTTTTTATCGAATGTCAACTGTTTATGAAGTGTCTTTTTTACTAAAAAGTCAGGAGATTTCTGTAAAATATAAAACGGTCAACCTGATTGCAGTCAACCACATATATGCACAGGTCTTTGGAATCATTAACAGACCGACCTTTGGTTTTGTTTTGCTGAATAAAGTTACCGGAATATAAAAAAAGCAGGTAGCCAGCCATTGCAACTGACTACCCACTCGCTAACGCTATTCTTCTCCCTACACTACTAAAGTGCATTGTGATTTTCAGCAATCCTGTTGAAGCTGAAAAC
>VOFH01002663.1_pt1 | contig 10725 bp, 17 predicted proteins | sample 5384091 | NCBI WGS metagenome assembly VOFH01 (sample SAMN12384727, study PRJNA508395) | human gut metagenome | isolation source: healthy gut G | host: Homo sapiens
GCATCCTGCATATCCGCAGGCACCGCAGTTGCGCCATGAGCAATTCTGCACGGACATTCTCATACGTTTCGTCCGTTTCTACAGCCATAAATTTTGAAGCGATAACCAAAACAGCCGAAAGCAGCAGTCCACAGCCGGTGACGAGCAATATCGGGAAAACATAAGCTTCGAACATCTTTTTCTAGGCTCCTTTACTATCAAATTGACACAGGCTTTATTGGAACAATCCGTCTACAACGCCGCCAAAGCCATAAACGCCATACCGATACGATCGCAGCTGCGATCAATGTAATTGGCATACCCTGAAAGCATTTGGGGTTTTCTCGAATCCAGTCTGCTTCTAACGCCGGCAAACAAGACCATTGCCAACATGAAACCAAAGCCGGCGCCAAGCGAGTACAGCAATGCGTTGCCAAACGAAGTGCCAAAGCTGACAGAAGGATCCCAATTATCGATATCAGCATCGTAACGCCCAATACGGCGCAGTTGGTGGTGATCAGGGGCAGATATACCCAGGGCGCGGTGCAGGGCCGGCATGAATTTTTTCAACACCATTTCAACCAACTGTACCAAAGCGGCGATGACCAGAATGAACACCACTGTTTTCCATATACGCCAGATCATAGGGATCCAGCAGGAACACATAAATCGGAAAGGTAACCGCCGTGGCAATTACCATAACAAAGATAACCGCCGCACTCATTCCGAGGCAGAATCCAGCTTTTTCGATACGCCCAGAAAGGACAAATCCCCAAAAATTTGGTTAAGATAAAGTTTTCGGCCAAAATTGCGGTCAAAAGAATGACCATCATGTTTTTGCAAACTCCATTATTTGCAGCCCCCTTCCGCAGCCTCAGCGCATTTGCCGGCCATCGGGCAGCCGGAGCAACCGATTTCCTGTTTCGGCTTTTGCCCTTGCGCATCAGAATGCTGTTGACCAGCGCAATTAAGCAGCCAAAGACAAAAGAATCCGCCTGGCGCCAACGTCATGATAGACATTGTCTGCACAGATTCTGGAATGATCCTAAGGCCAAACCAGGTGCCGGAACCCAGGATTTCACGGATAGACCCCATACACAGCAAAGCCAGCGTAAAGCCAAGGCCCATGCCGATGGCATCGCAGGCAGAAGCCACAACGCCATTTTATTAGCAAACATCTCAGCGCGGCCAAGAATAATGCAGTTTACCACGATCAGCGGCAAAAACAGGCCCAGCGCCTCATAAATATCCGGAACATATGCCTCCAGCAAAAAAGCTGACGACTGTTACAAAACCTGCAATAATAACAATATAGCTGGGGATACGGACTTTATCCGGAATCACTTTTCTTAACAGCGAAATCACAATATTAGAGCCTAGCAGAACCGCCGTAGCAGCCAACCCCATCCCCAGGCCGTTCACCGCCAACGAAGTGACGGCCAGCGTCGGCAGGTACCTAAAGTCAGCACCAATACAGGGTTTTCTTTGATAATGCCGTTGAGCAGAACCTTCAGGTTACTCTGTTTACTCATGCAGCAAGCTCCCCTTTCACCAGTTCAAAAGCGTCAAGCGCTTTGTCGATTGCCTTCTTTACCGCATTGGAAGAAACGGTTGCACCACCCAGCGCATCTACACTGTCAGTAGAAGTCTGGCCAATATACTGGTCAGATAAGATGGCTTGCCTACACGATCTCCTATCCCTTCCGTTTCCGCAAAATCAACCGGCTTTACGCCGATAATTGCACCGGTTGGATCAGGGCGACAACCAAACGGATCAACGGATCCTCGTGATAGCCCTGTGCTGTAACGACCATCGTAACAGCGGACTTATCGTTGGCAATATATACCTCTCTTATCTTATCCACTTCCTGTTCATACTTGGTTACACCACCGGGAACCAACGCCGCATTAGCATCGTCTACTGTATACAGAACCAGTTCTTCCTCCGGCTCTTCTACCACTTCAGAAATATCCACGGAATTGCCGGACGCTGCACTGTACAACTCAAATGCCGTGCCCAGTGCCTTTTTTATACGCTGTAGAAGTGATCGTCGCACCGGAAATGCCGTCCACTTCCGTATAGTCAGACGCGGTTTTTCCCTACATAGCCGGCACCGTAGCTATCTTCTGCCAATTTTGCGCCAAAACCAGGCGTTTCCGAATGTTCCAGCATCTTCACGCCGGTAATCGTTCCTTCCGCATCGAAGCCAACCATCAAATTAATGGGGCCGTCATAGCCTTGAGCAGAGGCCGTCACGACATACCCCAAACCGCTGGTTTCCTTTATAAAGCGTCTACCGCGCCCTCGATATCAGAGGGCAGCTCTACTGCTTCAAAATCAGTAGCGCCGGGTAACACAACCGCCCTAGCTGAGTTGGCCTCCGCATTTTTCGCCTCATCAATGATCGGTTTGGTCGCCTGGTAGGTGAACACCAGCGCTGTAGAAACAACCACACAAATTACAGTCAGCACAACAACGGGAACAACAAAATCTTTTACAAATTTCATTTCGCAAGACCTCCAAACGGTTTGTTTTTGTCCACCTATCAATCAGGGGCGTTAAAATGTTCATCAGCAGTATCGCAAAAGATACGCCTTCCACATATTGCCCATACAGACGGATTACACTCGTCAGCAGACCGCATCCGATTGCAAAATCACTTTCCCCTTTTTGGTAACGGAGAGGTAGAATAATCGGTTGCCATGAAAATGCCCCCAATACCAGTCCGCCCGCCAAAATCTGCGAAATAATTTTACCCCCAGAATCCAGGACATGACGAATACCGTCCCAATATAGGTCAAGGGATGATTGGGCTGATAACCTTTTATAGATCAGGTAAATTCCACCGATCAGCAAGGTGACAATGCAGGTTTCTCCCAAGCTGCCGCCCCGCAGGCCAAACAGCAATTCAAATACATTGGGAACACCGTCTACTGAACCCAAAGCCATATTTCCAATTTCGCTCAGACTGCCAACCTGTGTGGTGTTGATTGCACCCAGAGGGTCGCACCAGCGATATGAGAAATTTTGCCGTCAGCAAAGTGGGGGTTACAAACGCGCTTGCATCTCCCATCGCTGCGGAGAAGGATACCAACAGAACCACACGCGCCCGTAATGGCCGGGTTCGCAAAATTTCTGCCAATACCGCCAAACAGCATCTTTACCACAACGATCGCCACAAAACAGCCGACCATCGCCATCCAGAAAGGAAACGTCGACGGCAGGTTAAACGCCAACAGCATGCCGGTGACAATTGCGCTGCAGTCGGAAATCGTATTGGGCTGCTTTGGTCACAACGTTATACAGATATTCAAAAAAATGATACAGGAGGCCACGCAAACGCAAATAAGCATCAGCGCACGCAGGCAAACAAGTAAAGTTGCCGCAATCGCCGTCGGGATCAGCGCAACAACCACGGTCAGCATAATGTTGGAAGTTGTCACGGGATCTTTTAGATGCGGCGAGGTAACGACCAAAGTTTATTTTCAATGTGATTCACCTCTTACTTTTTTCTCTCAACATCTGCTTGCCCATTCTGTTGTAAAGCACCAGGTAACGGTTAGCCGGACATACATAAGCACAGCAGCCGCATTCGATGCACAGGTTCACTTTTAGCGATTCCAGCGCCTCCCTGTTCTTGCCGTGGACTGCTTTATCGATAGCCGCAGGCATCAAATGAACCGGGCAGGCTCCAATACACCGGGCGCAGCGGATGCAAGGGGTCTCCAGCCGCTCCAGAGCATCTTCTTCCGCAAATGCCAGAATTGCGTTGTTGTTTTTGATTACCGGGTACTGGTCGCTGGGAACCGCAATTCCCATCATTGGGCCGCCCATCAGAATCAGGCGCGGTTCTTTGGCATAGCCGCCACAGAATGCGATGACATCTTCGATTTTCGTACCGATGGGTACCATAACATTTTGTGCTTTTGCCACCGCAGAACCATCTACCGTTACCCTCTTTTGGATCAAAGGCATTCCGGTTTTCATATAAGAGGCAACGAAAGCCACAGAGGATACGTTCATGACGATAACGCCCTGATCCGCTGGGAGCTGCCCTTCTTTAACCACCTTGCCAGTGGTCTCATAAATCAGTACCTTTTCCGCTCCTGCGGATATTTGGATTGAGGACAGCTACCTGATAGCCGTCTTTCCCAAGGATCAGCTGCTGCATTTTATCGATAGCTTCTTTTTTATTGTCTTCAATCCCGATGATCACATTTTTGATCCCCAGGTACTTTGTCACCAGCTCGATTCCTTTGATTACGTTTTCGCCATTCTCCAAAAACTCCGGTTGTCTGACGTGATGAATGGCTCGCATTCAGCGCCGTTGATAATCAGCGTATCTACTTCATCCAAATTTTTCGGGTTCAGCTTGATAAAGGTTGGAAACCCTGCGCCGCCCAGGGCCACCAGTCCAGATTTGCGAATCGCCGCAAGAAAATCCTCCCGGTTTTTTACCACTGGCGGTTCAACCGATTCATCCACCGTCTGCTTTCCGTCGCAGGCAATGACAATTGCTTGCGTCCGCACGCCATTGGAATCGATAAAATCCTCAATGGCCGTAACCGTTCCGGACACGCTGGAATGAATCGGCACGCTCATGAATGCGTCGGAATCCGCCAGCAGCCGTCCAACCTTGACCTCATCCTTCACCTTCACCGCCGGGGTACACGGCGTACCCATATGCTGTAAAAAGCGGGATGGTAACACTGGCCGGTACAGGCATGGATACAGTTTCACAATTCATAGTGTTCTTATGATGTGGAACTTTTACCCCATTCAAGTTCATTTTCAACTTTAAATTCCTCCTGTCCTCATATTTTCCCTTGCAATACTATCTATAAAATATGGTAAACCCATAGGATTCCTTAGCCTAATCGGCGATCCAGTTTTTCCAACGCCGGCAGCACTGTTTTCAGCACCAAACCGGTAACAAATCCCATGCCGATCCCTGAAAGAATCAAAATCGGAAAATAGTATAAAGTGAGCGCCGTTCCGGTCAACATGGCAGCGCCGAAAAGCTGGCCCATATTATGGCCGATAGCGCCCAAAATACTGATAACCAAATAAGAAAGGCCGTTTTTCTCCAAGCGCAGCAACAACAGCATCACCGTTACAGAAACCAGCCCCCAATAAACTCAGCAGGGCACCGGTAGGCCCCCGCATCAGCAAAACCGAAAGCGCTTTCAGTATGGCCAGCGTGTAGGCACTGGGAACTCCCAGAAAAAAACGCAATACATCGTCACAATATTGGATAAACCCAGTTTGATGCCCGAGGCAAACCGGGAATCGTAACCATCCCTTCGATATAGGAAAGAACCACTGCCACAGCAAATAGCAGCCCCATAACACATATTCGTTTTGTTTTTCTATTTTTACTCATCCGCAGCGCCGTTTCTCCATTCTTTTACGAAGCATTCACAAAATGATAACCCTCAGCCTGTTCGTTTGGTGTAAAATAAGGCAAAATCCCGTTGGATAAATAAACATTTTCTCTCGGTCGATCAAAATAAAATCAAAGGATTCTGCGTCCGCGTAGGCCATTGCTTTTTCACTGCCGGCCAAAAACAATGTGGTGGATAGAAAATCCGCCATCCCGCCGTCCTGGCAAATGACCGAAACGGAAATCAGGTCGCTGTCGCCTGGATATCCGGTATCCGGGTTCAAAATATGATGATAGCGAACGCCATTTTCTTCAAAGTACCGTTCATAATCACCAGAAGTCGCCATCGTCGTATCCGTCAACTCTACAATGCCGATATAATCGCTTGCCTCCCCGAGGGTCCCGAATTCGAAGCGATAGGCGGATCCGTCCTCTTTCCGGCCGATGGTGAAAATATTGCCGCCAATTGACAAAAATATCCCGAGTGGACGCCATACGACTTGGCAGTTTCCATTGCCAGCGATCCCGCCGCGCCCTTCGCTATGCCGCCCAAATTTAATTTTTGCCCTTTCTGGCGCAACATAACCGAATGGTCTTCTTCCCGCAACAGCAAATCTTCATAATTTACCAGTTTCGTGGCCGACTGAATTGCCTGTTCGTCAGGAACGCGGGGATCTTCCCCGGTAATATCCACAAATCAGCCAAGGGGCCGATGGTAATATCAAAAAGCCCTTGGGAAAGCTGGCAATATTCTTTTGCCGTTTTTAAAGCTGAAAGGTCTCTTCGTCAACCTGGACATAGGAAAGGCCGGCATTTTGATTGATCCGGGCAATTTCAGAAGAAGAAATATAAGCCGAAAAACGGTTTTCAAAATCCGCCAGCATCTGGTTTACTTCTTCAACAGCCTGTCCGCTCTTCTCACCAGAAAGTTTTTGATCCACAAAGGTATCCATGACAAAAAGCGCTGCCGGTGCTGGTTGTCCCTCCTTTTCCCTGCTGTCCCAAAAAATCCAATACAGGCCAAAAAAGAAGCAGCATCAAACTGACGGCCACGGTAATTACTGTTTTTCCTAGGATAATTCAGCAAAATTTCAACCTCGTTTTATGATCGCATACTGCTCTTGGGATATTGTAACGCATTTACCTTCTAATTTCAAGCATTCTACGGTCTTTTCCGCAAACTGCTGACATTATAATAGGAAATCTTGTCCAATTTTTCTCAGAGCAACTGCAAAATTTGTAAAAAGTCCGCCGCTTCAATCGGTTTGTTCGTCTTTTCTCCTTTCCTGTCCTGGCCGAGTCAAAGGCAAAAGCCCCGGCAATAACCGGGGCTTTTCTTGGGTATCTACAATTTACTCGTGGTCTTGACTACAGTCCTCACAGCTGCAATCGTCACAGCCGTCACACTCGAAATCGAATTCTAGTTTTTTCATGGCAGTTCGGGCAATGGATAAACCCTTCGTCCAGCATTTCCTCGTTGACATAAATGCTGTCTCCGCAGGCTGGGCAGGTCACTTCATACAGCTCCTCATCGTCGCATTCGTCTTCTTCACAGCCACAGCCGCAGCCGCACTCATCATCGCACTCATCACCGTAGAACTCCTCTTCCAGTGCGCCCAAGTCCTCATCGATTTCATCCAATCCATCGGACAGCTCGGCAACATCGTCTTCCAGATCAGGTTACAGTCAAAGAGATGTCATCCAGCACATCAATGATTGCTTTGAAAACTCTACCCTCTTTGCTTGTTTCGTCTATCCCAAGGCCTTCGCTCAATCCCTGAGGTATGCAACCTTTTCAAGAATCGTCATCAGTAAATCCTCCTATCGTTGAAATATAAAAATAGCAGCTGCTATTTTTTGTCAATGCTACTAGACACCCGTCCAGTCCGACGATAACCCTTTAAGCACGCTCCATGTATTCGCCGGTTCTGGTATCGACGCGGATCATATCTCCTTCTTCGATAAACAGCGGTACATTGATCTGCGCGCCGGTTTCCAGCGTCGCAGGCTTAGTGGTATTGGTCGCCGTATTGCCTTTAAAGCCGGGATCTGTCTGTGTCACCTGCAGTTCCATAAAAAGGGCGGTTCTACGCCAAAAATAGACCCCTTATAAGACAACACTTTTACATCTGTTATTTTCGTAGGTTTCGTTGTCCATAAAGTAATAAAGATCGCCGTCATTATACAGATACTGCATGTCCTTGCGCTCTACGTATGCGGTCGGGAATTTGTCGGTAGGGCTGAACGTCTTTTCAACGACAGCTCCGGTAATCACATTTCGAATTTTTGTACGGACAAACGCCGCGCCCTTTCCGGGTTTTTACATGCTGGAACTCGATGATCTGGACGACGTTTCCATCCATCTCAAAAAGTTACGCCATTTCTAAAATCTCCTGCAGATACCATATATTATACCTCCATCGCCATACTCATAATCGAATATTGAGCGCATTTTTAACATTATAATTCTATATTATATTCCAGTCTTTTGCAAGGGATTCTGCAAAAAATTATACAAGGATTTTTTAAATGCATCCACTGCAAGCAAATAGCTGTGTTTTCCAAAACCGGCAATCGATCCGGCGCAGACCGGCGCAATGACCGAAAAGATGGCGAAAGTCGCTTCTGGCCTGAATATTGGAAAAATGCACTTCGATGCAGGGGATTTTCACCGCAGCAATAGCGTCGTGGATTGCATAGCTGTAATGGGTATAGGCGCCGGCGTTCAGGATGATTCCATCGACGCGCCCCATGGCCCCGTGCAGCCAGTCGATAATCTGCCCCTCGTGGTTGGATTGGTGGATTTCGCATCCAAATCCTTCCTTTTCACAGTATGCGCGGATTTCGCCGTTAATCTGCTCCAGCGACTCCGACCCGTAAACGCCGGGCTCACGGATCCCTGTTAAATTGATATTGGGCCCGTGGACAACCATCAACTGCTTTTTCATGTTTCACTCTCTCCCGTCTGCTTCAAAATGCTTTCATAATACCGGCGGATTGCCAAAGCATCCTCCGCCTGGGTCCCCGCAGATTCACAGATAACCGTTGGACTGCAATTTTTCCGAACGATCCATTCGGCCATCGGTTCAAAATCCGGGCCAAAAACCGTATCCGCAAATGTCAAATGCCGTTTTTCTCCCCCTTTTTTCCGTGTACTCAATTTTGGAAAAATGAGAATGGAACCGGCGCATTCGATCGGTGCCCAAACAATTTTCCATTCTTTCAAATACTTTTCCAAAATCAGCCGAAGTCTTCAAGCTTCCTAGCGTTCGGGCATTAAGATGCCCAAAATCAATGCAGGGCAAAAAGCGTTCATCCACTTGGCACAACTCCATAACCTCATCCAAATCGCCCAGTTGATTGATCTTCCCCATGGTTTCCGGGCAGATATGCACATGGCCCAAGCCATTTTGATCCAGCACCTCTACTGCCCGCCGCAGGGTATCCTGTGCCAGCTCCAGCGCCTGACGCCTCGTCATTTTTGAACAAGACCCGGAATGGACTACAATCCCGTCGGCACCCATCGCATCTGCCGCAACTGCGCTTTGCAAAATATAATCGATACTCTTGTCCCTTTTCTTTTTCTATGCTGGAAAGGGAAATAAAATAAAGGGGCATGCAGCGAAAGGGCGATCCCTCTCTCCCGCGACAACCTTCCCAGTTCCTGGGCCGCTTCCCGGCTGATACGCACGCCGCGGCCGCACTGGTATTCAAAAGCATTCAATCCCAATTTTTCCAAATATTCCGGCATCTGGGCGGTTTTTCGATATCCCATGGCATGAAAGCTGTCCGCGCTGCCCGCGGGGCCAAATTTTGCGCTCAAAAGCTTTGCCTCCTTTGCTTTGCGCGGTACCGTTTTAAAATACCTCTTTCCAAAAAGCGTTTGAAACGAAAACGAAAAACGGCTCCATCTGGAACGGTTCCACCAAAATCGACGCCATTCCGCTAGGTTGGCGCCCAGGATATCCGTGAAAATCTGATCCCCTACCACCGCCGTCTGCCGGGGAGCGAGCCCCATGGCCAAAGCAGCCCGCCGGTATCCGCCCGGAAGAGGCTTTTTCGCATCTGCCTCAAATGCTAGTCCCAGTTTTTTTTGCAAAAGGAGCTACCCGAGGCGAATGATTATTGGATAAAAGAATCAAACGGATACCTGCCGCCCGCATCTGATCCAACCATTGCAGGATCCGTCCGTCCGGCAGCGGATGGTCATGTGTTGTCAAGGTGTTGTCAATATCCAAAATCAAGCCTTTTATGTCCAGCGCCCGCAGGCTGTCTGCCGTAATATCATAGGCTTTCGGCACAGCCGCCGTTGGAAAAAGCAGAGCCATGTTCTGTCCTCACTTTGGTAAAGAAAAAGCGAGCAAAAGCTCGCTTTTTTCCATATTATTTGAATTTGCGCTTACGAGCAGCCTCAGATTTCTTCTTGCGTTTTACAGAAGGCTTTTCATAATGCTCCCTCTTCCGTACTTCAGCAAGAACGCCCGATTTCGCGCAGGATCTCTTAAAACGCCTCAGCGCGCTGTCAAGAGATTCATTCTCTTTGATACGAATTTCTGCCATTTCTAAATCCCTCCTTCACCACAGGGCAGGGTAATCTACCAAATTCTCAGGCCATGCCTGCTGCTTACTCCCCATCTATTTCCTATAAAACCAGCTGTTGTTTGCAAGCAGCCGAATTTGGCACCAAAAGCCACAAGAAAAATTATACTATGTCATAACCATCTCTGTCAAGAGAGGCCTGCCATCAACTTTCAACAAAGGAAAGCACTTTATTAGTATACCCTAAACTGCAAAAAGTGCAAGCAAAAATATTGCATTATTTTACAACCAGATTTACCAGTTTGCCCGGAACGTAGATCTCTTTTACAAGGGTCTTTCCTTCCATGAGAGCGGCGACTGCGGGATCCGCTTTCGCAGCGGCTAATACTTCTTCCTTACTGCTGTCCGCAGCCAGGTGCAACCGTGCTTTTATCTTTCCAGCCAGCTGGACCACGATTTCCATCGTTGCATCCGTACATTTTTCCGGATCGAAGCTGACCCACTTCTGCTGGTTCAGCATACCGCCGAATCCTGCTGTTCCCCAGATTTCCTCGGTCATATGCGGCGCAAACGGATTGAGCAGGATCAGCAACGCCTTATATTCCCCCACGATTCACACAACCGGTATCCGCAATATCGTTTAAAAGCGTCATCATTGCTGCAATTGCAGTATTAAATTTCAGCTGCTCAATATCCTCCGTTACCTTTTGATTGTCTTATTTACAGCGATCTCTAGTTCCGGCCGATAGGTCTCGCCGTCAATCAGATGCTCCTGCAGGTTCCAGATCCGATCCAAAAAGCGTTTGCAGCCTTTGATTGAGGA
>VOFH01002165.1_pt1 | contig 10717 bp, 13 predicted proteins | sample 5384091 | NCBI WGS metagenome assembly VOFH01 (sample SAMN12384727, study PRJNA508395) | human gut metagenome | isolation source: healthy gut G | host: Homo sapiens
TGGGACGTGGGACGGTTGAAAACTGTTGCCGATGGTTTCCGCATCCCGGTAGTGAGGTTGCCAATATGTCCGTTTTGGGCTATGACCTGCCGAAAGTATATGAGGGACGAGGACCTCTGAAGCTGCCAGCATCGGTGTGGATCTGAAACCGGGCGAGATGGCAATGCGTTGTAACATCATTTGCATTGAAGGCGATCATATTAAAAAACCATTCTGCCGGACACATCACAACGGAAGAAGCCGATGTATTGGTGAAGTACTTGCAGGAACATCTGGGCAATGAGCGGGTGTGTTTCTATACAGGCGTGCAATATCGTCATTTATTGGTGATCAAAGGTGGAGATAAACGTATTGATTGTACGCCACCGCACGATGTGCCCTTGAAACCTTTTTCGTCCGTTACTGGTGAAACCCTATGCCGGGTACGGAGAATATAACAGTTCCCGAAGGCGGTGCAGAACTGACTCCGCAACAAACTGCTGATTTGATTAATGATCTTATCTGCGTTCGCAGGGAGCTTTTGGAAAATCATCCGTTGAATCAGAAGCGGATGGCGGAAGGAAAGACCCGGCTAACAGTATTTGGCCGTGGAGCCCCGGTTATCGTCCTAAAATGGAACGTTTGTCGATAAGTTCCCACAAGTGAAACGGGGGGCAGTGATTTCTGCTGTAGACCTGATCAATGGTATCGGATATTATGCGGACTTGCGTCGCCTGACAGTGGAAGGAGCGACCGGACTGTACGATACCAATTACGAGAATAAAGTGGCTGCCGCTCTTGACGCACTGAAAACGGATGATTTCGTTTACCTGCATATCGAGGCCAGCGATGAGGCGGGACATGAAGGGAATGTGGATTTAAAACTTCTGACGATCGAGAATCTGGATAGCCGCGCCGTAGGTCCTATTTATGAAGCGGTGAAAGATTGGGAAGAGCCTGTCGCCATTGCCGTTTTGCCCGATCATCCTACTCCCTGCGAGCTGCGTACACATACCAACGAACCGGTACCTTTCTTTATTTGGTATCCGGGTATCGAACCGGATAGTGTACAAACTTTGATGAAGCGTCTGTTTGCGAAGGTAGTTACGGATTATTGAAGGAAGATGAGTTTATAAACGAATTTATGAAAAGCTGATTATGAAATATTATAGTACCAACAAACAAGCTCCCGATGTTACCCTCGAAGAGGCGGTAGTGAAAGGGCTTGCCGCAGACAAAGGACTTTTCATGCCCTTTACCATTAAACCGTTGCCACAAGATTTTTATGATAGTATTGATACTCTTTCTTTTCAGGAGATTGCCTATCCGTAGCCGATGCTTTCTTTGGAGAAGATGTACCTGCCGAAACATTGAAACAGATTGTGTACGATACATTGAGCTTCGATGTCCCTTTGGTGAAAGTGACGGAAAATATCTATTCCCTCGAACTTTCCATGGTCCGACGCTTGCTTTCAAAGATGTGGGTGGACGTTTCATGGCCCGTCTTTTAGGATATTTCACCAGAAAAGAAGGTAAGAAACAAGTAAATGTGTTGGTTGCTACCTCTGGTGATACGGGAAGTGCGGTAGCTAATGGTTTCCTCGGTGTGGAGGGTATTCATGTATATGTGCTTTATCCTAAAGGGAAGGTCAGCGAAATACAGGAGAAACAATTTACGACTCTCGGACAGAATATCACAGCCCTTGAGATAGACGGTACATTCGATGATTGCCAGGCGTTGGTGAAGTCTGCTTTTATGGATAAGGAACTGAATGAGCATCTGCAACTTACCAGTGCCAATTCCATAAATGTAGCACGCTTCTTACCGCAGGCTTTCTATTACTTCTATGCTTATGCTCAACTGAAGAAAATAGGCAAGGCGAACGATGCCGTTATCTGTGTTCCGAGCGGTAACTTTGGAAATATCACTGCCGGTTTGTTTGGTAAACGTATGGGATTGCCTGTGAAGCGTTTCATTGCTGCCAATAACCGTAACGATATCTTCTATCAATATTTGCAAACCGGAGTTTATACTCCCACGTCCTTCTATAGCTACCATTGCCAATGCTATGGATGTGGGCGATCCGAGCAACTTTGCGCGTGTGCTCGATCTTTATGGAGGCAGTCATGCGGCCATTTCTGCTGAAATCAGTGGTACTACTTATACCAATGAACAGATTGCCGAAACGATGCGTGAGACGTGGAAGGAATGTCATTACCTGCTTGATCCACATGGAGCCTGTGGTTTCCGTGCTCTGAAAGAAGGACTGAAACCAGGTGAAACTGGTGTTTTTCTGGAGACTGCGCATCCGGCAAAATTCCTCGAAACGGTGGAAGGTATTATCGGCGAAACCGTAGAGATTCCTGCGAAACTGAAAGCTTTTATGCAAGGTGAAAAGCAAAGTCTGTCGATGACAAAGGAATTTGCTGATTTTAAAAACTACCTATTGTCGCTATAAGAAGCGGAATTTCTTTAAGCGGAAAGAAATAAAGACCCGAAAGCTTGACTTTGGTGTTTCAATATAGTATATTTGTAACCGTAATTTTAACTCAGATTCAAGTTTAAATTAGCATAAGAGGAGGGGCATTGCTTCTCCTCTCTTTTTTTATCCCATCTGAAATGCCACATTTGATCTTCCCGAATGCCACATCTTAATGACTAAAATGCCACACTCTAACGGGCAATTAGTGTGGTATTTACCCGATTGAAGTGTGGCATTTGCCTCATTCAACTGTGGGAAACACACCATCTACTTGTGGCAAAGGCATCATCTGTTTGCATGAAATACATGATGCGTTTGGGAGATTCAGACCATCTGTTTCAGAGATATGCTACTAAGGACAACAGTGATAAACCACTTGCCAGAGTTAAGAATGCATAAATCTGCTCTTGACAAAAAATCAGTAACTACTCAAGGATAATATTATTATAACATGAAAAAAAGGCCTCTGCTAACTATGTTGGATTGTTTTTTTATACCTTTGTACCCATATTCATTAATATTGCGAACAAGGAGTTGAAATAGACTTATAATGGAAAAGGAATGAATAAGACTCACCACAGATTACACAGATTGACACAGATTTATTAATCTAATAATCAGTAAAATAGAATCTGTGTCAATCTGTGTAATCTGTGGTGAATTAATTCATAACCGGAAAGAAAGGCATTTATTCAATTTCTGGTTCGCATTAACCATAAACAAGATAAAAACATGTTTGTATCGTCAATGTCGTCCGAAGAGTTATGTGCTGAAGCAATGAAAGATTTTTCAATATTGCAGACCAAAATCGATTTATTTATGGATCGTTGTGGAAAGCGCTACAGGCAAGAACACTTTATTGGAAGATTTATTAAAAGAATGGTAGTCACAACAAAGCGGAACAATTCTTGGACCATTGCCTTTCTTGCTCTCAATGAAGGTTTTACATTTCTTATTTACGCTCCGATAACCGGTCAGGAAACTTGTGGATATATTGCATTATCGAGCAATAGAAATCCTCTTGTTCTGGAGTATACTCCACATTTTATGCAGAGATACAGAGAACGTTACCTCAGGTATTATAATCTGGAAACTGGTAATTATAATGCATTTGAGTATTTTAGCTTGAAAAATAATAATACTCTTTATGTCAGGCAACCTGATAATTCATACTATTTTATATCAGAGCAAGGTGTCATGATTGGCAGACTGGTGTCAGAACGCATGATAAGTCACAAAACCTATATCGGAGATGATAACCTGTCTCTCCGTAAAAGGATTATTCTTGATGAAGAATATAAAACTCTTTGTGCGGCAAATACACTTCTCCGTTTGCCTGATAATTTGAATTTAGAGACAGTGCGTAATGTTGCCAGTCGATACAACTTGGGTGATGAGTTCACACAAAGATGGTATGCATGGCATGCAATGGAATTTGTTCAATCATAATCCGTTACTTTTTCTACATCTCATTCCTTTTTAGGGATTACCTTCAGTTCCCCCATTTTTAGTCGGTTGTCCCATAATACAACAACTTCTATCTTCTTGAGGCTATGTCGATAGAAAAGTGTATATCCCGGGTGAGGAATGATGTAGCGTATATTTTCTACTTCTGTTGTTTGTCCGATGAACGGATTCATGCTGATGCGGTGTAATATGTTCTGTAATTGTACATAGAGCACTTCACTAACCTCATTATTCCCATTCTTCAATTTTAGTATCTGGAATGTTTCCTTCAACTGTTTCTTGGCGACGAGTGACCATATTACTTGCTTAGCCATTCTGCTACCCTCCTTGTTTATTGTTAAGTTATTTTGTCCTTCGCGGTTATCCAATTGGCGGCAGGCAGTTTCAATCTCCCGGCGCAGTTGATGAGAGAATGTGAGCACTTGTTCTTTGCTCTTAGGTTCATCTTGGGTTTCGCTACGCAGTGTGTCTTTTTCTTTACTTTTCATAGGGCTATTCATTTTTTTTTTCATAGAACATCCTAAAGATACGAATAGTTTTGGAATATCCATGCACGTTGAACAATTTTTCTTCTCCCTGCGTTCTCTGCCTTGAAACCAAAATTGTGATATCCGAATGAAAGATAAGAAGCTGAGGCCAATTTTAAGTTTGGTAGTCTCGCGAATATTTGCGGGATTGAATATGAATGCCCTGAAATTCCTGCTGCCCGTGTGGATGGGTGCATTGACGGGTGTCACGGTGCGTTGTACTTTTGCTGCTATAGCGTTCTGGGTGACAGGCTGGTTTGTGAAAGAAGCACCTATCACACGGCGGCAGCGTATCGGGTTACTTTGCCTGGGGGCATTCGGCATGTATGGTTTTATGTTCTGCTATTTGCTGGGTATCAGTAAGACGACACCTGTCAGTAGTGCCATATTCAATTCCCTGCAACCTATCTGGGTATTTCTTATCTCCGTTCTCTTTCTGCACGAGCGGGCTACACTGATGAAAATTATCGGTATTTCCCTCGGTTTCGGTGGTGCATTGCTGTGTATCTTGACGCAGGGCAGCGATGATTTGGCACACGATGCCTTTACAGGTAATATGTTGTGCCTGCTCAGTTCGGTGTTCTTTGCCATTTATCTGATTCTGAGTAAGAAATTACTGGAAGAGATCGGTTTGGTGACCGTAATGAAATATGTGTTTGGGGGCGCGGCGCTGTCCGGTCTGGTGATATCTACTATCCTGGGCTGGGACGCGCCGTTGTTCACCGACGCAGCACATGGAACCTGGCATTGATGCCGTGGGTGGTTCTGGCATTTATCCTTATTTTCCCTACTTACCTTAGTTATTGGTTGATGCCCATCGGATTGAAATATCTGAAGACGACCGTGGTGGCCATGTATGGCTATCTGATACTGATTGTGACGACCGTCGTTTCTTATATCGTGGGACAAGACCGCTTTACCTGGGAACAGGGGGTGGCTATCGGGATGATATGTCTGAGTGTGTATTTTGTGGAGGTAGCTGAGAGGAGAAAATGAACTAATAGTTTATCACTACCAAGTATTCCCCTTCTGCGTGAATGGTGAATTCTGTTTCCGTGCTTTCGTTCAGTGTACCTTTGCCACCAGTTGGTGAAGTCGCTGAGAGGGTATACCAAGCCTTTGCCTCGCAGGTTGTGGGCACCAAAGTTTATGATTGAAATCTGTTGACCCGGCTGGCTGGGAAAAGAACAGGTATCATGGCAGGGAATGAAAATACCATAATCGGTCAGCATGCGGACATGAGCTCCGGTACGCATATAGTCCATAAGCAGGCTGATGTTTCCCAAAGTATGGTCTTCGCGTTTGCCGGTGGCGCCTACGATAGCGATGTTCTTTTTTGCCTTGTGATAAAAAGGAAGTTGACGGCTTTGGTCTGGTCGTTCGTTTCCTGGTCGGAGACACAATGAAGAATATGGCTATATTTCCGGCGGTTTTCTTCACTCAGGGAATCTCCGTCACCGATAATAACATCAGGTACATTGCCGGCGATCTATATAAGCATCTGCACCGCCATCACAACAAATGATATAAGGAGCGTTTGCCAGTATTTGCAAAGGTATAGGATGGGTTGGATAATCACCATTGGCTAAAACTTCCGGTTCACCACAGAGAACACAGAGTTCCACTGAATTTTATATTATTTTCTTTTCATTGTTTCTTTTTATCACCTTAACTCTACCACTATCCCTTTCCATCATCCTCTTCCATTTGAAATAGCCAAAGATAGCGATTATTGTGTAAAGAGCATACAGTCCTGCCGTGAAATTGAGGTCTTTGTAAACATAGAGTCCTGCACTGACAATGTCTACCACAATCCAAGCCCACCACTGTTCCACATATTTACGTGCCAGCATCCACATGCCGACAATGCTGAGCGCGGTAGTGAAGGAGTCCAGCCAGGGGACATTGCTGTCCGTGAAGTTTATCAATATCCAGGCAATGCCAAGCAGAGCGGCGATGAATACGGCAGTAAGGGGCAGCCGATAGCGCGCCGGCATATGGGTGATAGGAAGTTCCAGTTTTTGTTCTTCTGTTCTTGTGTCCTCTCCTTTCTGTCCTGCATTTTTCCGCCGCAAGATAGTCCGGCGCAGAAATGCTCCGTATTTCCACATCATCCACCCATATATGGCAGCTCCGAGGTAGTAGATGTTGATACCGAAGTCAGCATACAGCCCCGCATTGTAGTACACAAGATATAGATAGCAGGCATTATGATGCCCGCTATCCAAAGATAAATGCTTGCCCGGTACTCCAACCAGAGATAGAGAATCCCGACCACAGTGCCTATAATCTCAAGAGTATGTTCCATCAGAAATTGATTGCTATATGTCCCAATACATTCGTTCCCGCCTGGGCAGCGTAGCCGGCATAGTTGTAACGGACTTTTCCTCCGTTGTCGTCGTGATAGTATCCGCTGCCTGCGTATCCGTTGTTTTCGTATTCTTCATTGAACAGATTGTAGATGGTGCACCCTATGGTTACCGACTTTACTTTAGGCAACTTGAAGGTATAGGAAAGATTTAGGTTGCTTACGAAATAAGCATCCAGTGTGCACTCCCTCTTGCTTGGCGTTACTCATGTATTGCTTGCTGATATATTGTGACTGTAACGAGGCCTCGAATCCCTTGAACGTATAGCCGAAGCGGTTGTTCAGTATGAAGTCGGGAGAGAATGCGATGGGGGTATCCCCGTGTTTGATGACCCATGCTTTCGACCCAGCCTCCTCGTTTTCAAAAAGTGTCTCGGTAAAGTTCTGCACACGGTTCTTGCTGAGTGTGGCATTGATGTCCCATTGGAAGCCGCAGTCCAGTTTGATGCCAGCCATCAGTTCAATACCCGTACGGTAGCTGTCGGGCACGTTGCTGGCCATGGCTTCGCCTATCTCGTTCAGCTCTCCCGTCAGTACCAGCTGGTCTTTATAGTCCATATAGTAGAAGTTGGCACCCGCATGGAGCCATGAGTTGGCGAAGGTATATCCCAGTTCGTAGTCGAACAAACGCTCAGCCTTGGGATGTTCGGTGAAGTAGCCGTCGGTGTAGTTGTTGCGCGTAGGTTCTTTTGGGCTACGCTGAACGAACCGTATAGGCGGTGGTTGCGGTCGATTTGCCAGGACAGTCCGGCTTTCGGGTTGAAGAAGTCGAAGTCTTCGTCGATGTCCAGCTTCTGCATTCCCGGAGTGGCGGCAGTCCAGTTGTACTTGTCGTTCAGTCCGTTTATCTTGTAGTTGATGTGGCGGTATTGCAGGTCGAGGTAGGCGCTGAGGCCGCTTACCAGTTCATAATTGGCTTTCAGATAAATATTTCCGTCATTCTTTGTGGCGTTGTTGCGGTAGTAGTCGTGGTCGGGGTTCAGATGGCCGATATAATTCTTTACCCAAAGCACCCTGCCGAAGTGGTCGCCGTCATAGCGGTTCAGTGCACCGCCTAGCGAGGCATGCAGACGGTCGGCTTTGTAGCTTACGGAGAAGATTCCACCGCCAAACCAGTTGTCCATTGCCTTCTTGCGGATAAGGTCGCTTACTTCTACCTTGCCGCCATTGTATTCGAAAGGAGACATGCCGTACTCTGCTAACGAGCGTTCACCTTTATATTCTTGATAGTATCCGTCGCCTTTGGTGTAGTGCAGGCCGATATTCAGGTTCCATTGTGGGGTGAAATTGTGGTTGAATAGCAGCTGGTAATTCTTTTGCGTATAGTTGTCGGTCTGGTCGTCATAGAAATGCAGTGCACCTCCTTCGTCCGTGAGGTAATGCTTCTCGCCGTTGTCGTCTTTATAATATTCTTTGTTGTATACATGGCCGTCCCGGTCGGTGGCGTACATGAATCCGCAGGAATTATAACGCCGTCCGTAACGTTCCATCTCTTCCTTGCTGGCATAGTTCCATGCGTGGTAAGTGCGCTCTTTGCCGGCAAAGGTTATCAGCTTGATAGAGGTGTTGTCATTGTAGTACCCTCCTTGCAGGTAATAGGAGTTCAGTCCCACAGACGCCCGGTCTATATATCCGTCTGTACTGATGTTGGAGAGCCGCGCGTCGAACGACCAATGATTGTTGATGAGTCCCGTTCCCACTTTCACCGTCTCCTTGTGCGTATGGAAGGAGCCGTAGGAACCGTTGAATTCTGCATAGGGTTTCATGGAGAAATCACCCGTCTGCATGTTGATGCTGGCACCGAAAGCTCCTGCACCGTTCGTTGAGGTACCAGCTCCGCGTTGCACCTGCATATCCTTGACGGAGGAGGCGAAATCCGGCAGGTTGACCCAGAATACCGTGTGGCTTTCCGCATCGTTGATGGGAATACCGTTAGCGGTGACGTTGATGCGTGTGCCATCTGTTCCGCGGACTCTCAGTGTGGTGTAACCCACCCCGGCACCGGCGTCGCTGGTAGTAATGGCGGAGGGTGTCATACTCAACAGATACGGCAGGTCTTGTCCGAAATTCTGTTTTTTCAGTTGTTCTTTGCCTATATTGGTGAATGCCACCGGTGTGCTGTTTGTGGCACGTGTGGAGATGACTTCCACTTCCTGCAGGTTTATCACCCGCAGACTGTCTTGCTCTTGTGTCTGCGCACAGACACCCAGTGCTGCCATAAGGAGGCAGGTCGCCATTGCATGTCTCTTCATTTGCAATTGTTTCGTTTAGATGAATACAGAAAAGGGGAACTTTTCTTCTTTTCCCTCCGCCGGCATTACCCGGATCAGGTTAATGGGTATGATCTCAGCCCGTCGTATTAGGGCACCCCTTAGTTGAAATCGGGAGCAAAGGTAGGAGTTTTCGTCGAAAGTGGCAAGTTAAGTGAACGAAAGTCAGAGTTATTTGTTAATTTTGCAGCATTAATTTTAAAAAAAGAGTATAGTTATGTTATCATCTTTATTCATGGCAGCCTTTGCTGCCCAAGTTGCTGACGATGGTTTCAGCAAACTGCAGATATTCCTTCAGCAATTGATAGATTGGGGCGTAAGTGCCGGTGGACGTATTATTGGAGCTGTCATCATCTTTGTGGTAGGACGGTTCTTGATTTCCTTTCTTAGGAAAATGCTGGCGAGGTTATTGGCAAAAAGACATGTGGATGCCAGTATCCAGAGCTTTGTGAAAAGTTTAGTCAATATCTTGCTGACCATTCTGCTGATTATTGCCGTTATCGGCAAATTGGGAGTGGAAACTACTTCTTTTGCAGCTTTGTTGGCATCTGCCGGTGTGGCTATCGGTATGGCACTTTCCGGAAACTTGCAGAATTTTGCGGGTGGATTGATTGTACTGTTGTTCCGTCCTTTCAAGGTAGGCGACTGGATTGAAAGCCAGGGAGTGTCCGGAACGGTACGTGAGATTCAAATCTTCCATACGATTCTGACCACAGCCGACAATAAGGTAATCTATATCCCTAACGGTGCGTTGAGCAGTGGTACAGTGACTAATTACAGCCGTGAGGATACGCGTCGTGTAGATTGGGTGATCGGTGTAGAATATGGTGAGAATTATGACAAGGTAGAGAGCACCGTGCGTCGTATCATCTCCGAAGACAGCCGTATCTTGAATACTCCCGAACCGTTTGTAGCTCTTCATGCCTTGGATGCCAGCAGTGTGAATGTGGTGATTCGTGTTTGGGTGAAGAGCGGAGACTACTGGGGCGTTTATTTTGATATGAACAAGAAGATTTACTCCGTATTCAATGAGGAAGGTATCGACTTCCCATTCCCGCAGTTGACGGTGCATCAGGCGAAAGACTGAGTGGGCTACAAGTTTCAATTTACTGGCTATCAGCTACTATAAGTTACGGGCTACAAGTGTACTGCATTATCATACTGCAGGACACTTGTAGCCCGTAACTTAATAGTAGTCGGTAACTCCGTAATTTATTTATAACTTAATTCTGCCTCTATTTCTTCGCAGACATCTTGCTCCAGGTTGAGCAGCTGATTGATTTCTTTTCGTTTTTCCAAATCCGTGAAATAGCTCTCCACTACTGCATAGATGTTGCCGACTATGTGGGCTATGCCACTAAATATGCGGAAGAAGCTTTTTAACAATCAGGTATATTGCCTCTTTGTACAAAGGCGGTGCAGGAAACCAGGCACCTTTATTTAAGGATGGCGGACGTACCAGGCGGATGACCTCGCCCGTCAATTGTGATTTGATAGACCGTGGGTAAATTGCTTTCTATTGAAGCCGTTAAACTGGCCAAAAGAAATATATCGAACCCGTATAGTGTACCCAATATCCAAGGTGAACTGACTCTCTGCATTTTATCGGAGACGACAAGAACC
>VOFH01000996.1_pt1 | contig 10709 bp, 12 predicted proteins | sample 5384091 | NCBI WGS metagenome assembly VOFH01 (sample SAMN12384727, study PRJNA508395) | human gut metagenome | isolation source: healthy gut G | host: Homo sapiens
CTGTCATCGATTACTGAGCGGTATAACAAGTCTCCCCAGTACTCATACAGATTTTTTGCATCTCCAATTCCAACCTTTGCCTGCATTTCAAGACGATAAGGAGTCACACCATCCATTGGTTTTAAAATGCCATAAAACGCAGACAAGATTCTTAAATGATTTTGCAAATACTCAAACTGCTGGATTTCAAACACAGATGGTGCCATATATTGAAATGCAATCCCTTCATATGCTAAAACAGCCGGAGTAAGCCTGTTATAAAGATCCATATTTTCCAATCTGTTAAAGTTCTGCTCTGCAATCTTGTCATTACATTTCCAGATAGCTTTCAGTTCTTCTTTTGATTTGCTTTTCATCCAGTTTAATATCTCTGCTGTCTTATCAATATAGACAGGCAGTTCAACCGGTGCTAAGTTATCGGTATCTGCAATCATCTTTTTTGCAGGTGATAATATAATCTTCATCACTCTAATTCCTTAAGCATCTTTTCAGGATCATCTGCCGCCTTGACTTTATCATTTGCCTTTATAATGATTAACCTCACCGTTGTATAGGTAACATCACTGCAATTCCATGATTTTGTGACATCTATCAACTGTTTTACATAACTTTGTATCTGTGTTGTGCCGTTCAAAACATAAGTGATATTTTTCTTCTGTTCTGTGGTCAGTTCAGTCTCTGAAAGTAGTTCTGCATTTCCCCGTACAATCGTAAGAGGTGTTTTAATATCATGCGCCAAAGCAGACATCTGTTGTTTCTTTTCCTGCTCTGTTTTCCACTGCTTTTCTAAAGATTCTCGCAATGCATCTCGCATATCATCGATTGCCGATAAACAGTCATCAAACTCTTTGATACCGGAACAGGATGTCTCATATTCCAGATTTTGATCCTTTATTTGTCCGATTGCGTCTAATACAGGCTGCATCTGCTTTTTGATTCTTTTTCCAAAACGTATGGACTGAATGATGATAATCGCTACCGCTCCAATCACAGACATAATAATCATCATCTGTGGTCCTATAAAATGCTCCCTCAAAAAAGCTGAATGATATTGAGGTTTCAGGCGATATTGCAATACAACATATTCATTTTCTCTTACAATTACTTTATAAAAATATTTCCCGGATGCGTTTCCGTGCTTTGCAACATTCCATGCTATCTGTTCGTATTGTTCTGACAGATCTCCACCTATTTTCTCTCCATTCTCTGAAAAGATTACATAATCACAAAGTGCGGGAATCATCTCAGCAGTCACTTTATCTGCACGTAGAATCGTATCATATGCTTCATTAATCTTTTGCTCTGCATAATTTGCCGGATAAATACAGCCCACACTAATCAAAAGGTACAGCAGCAGATAAGCAACAATCACCAAACCAACTAATGATCCAAGCATGACCAGTACATATCTCATAAAAATCCTGCTGAGTGCATTGCTTCTCTTTACTCTTCCCATTTATATCCAATCCCCAGACTGTTTTTATCGGTGTATAATCATAATCCGCTATATTTTTGATATGCGTGATTATAGTACTGTCATTACTCTCATTGTCAAAGCCAAAGACCGCTTCCAATATCTGTTCCTTCGAGAAAACCTGTCCCCTGTTTTTAGCCAGGAATTCACAGATTTCGTACTCCGCTTTCGTAAAGAGGAAGTTCCTTATCATCAACCAATAGTTTCTTTTGAGACATCTGAATACAGACCCTCCCCAAAACCATCCGGACAGAATGTTCCCTGTGCTCTCTCCGTAAGATGCGCGTTGATCCTTGCCCGAAGTTCCATCACTCCAAATGGCTTTGAAATATAATCATCTGCTCCTAAAGAAAGTCCGTTTACCAGACTGTTTTCCTCCGTTTTTGCCGTAAGAAACAAAATCGGACAATCCACAAGTGCCCTGATTCTTTTGCATAATCCGAAACCATCAATTCCAGGCATCATAATGTCCAGTAAAATCAGGTCATAACGATGTAATTCTTCCATATTAATTTTTAGTGATTACTTACTTTGGTAACCAGATGTCCATCCTTATTCAAAATGCTTTCTATCATTTCCAAAATTGCCGGTTCATCATCAACTGCCAGTATTTTTTGCCATAGTTTCCCTCGATTCTATTCCGATATTCTGTTTCCTTCCCAGTGGTTTACCCACCAAAAATAGTATACCATACTAATCCCTGTAAATATTAAGCAACTTGGTATGAATGACAACCATTCACCTACACTAGTTTCTCCCAATACAGATTGCAGATAAGTATATGGTACTCTACCCGTCCAGCAGACAAATACATATTTCCACACATAATCTCCAAGTCCGGTAAGCATCAATGCACTAATTAGTCCTGATATAATCCCTGCTCCAATGGATACCCCTTTTCCAAACTGAAAAGCCAGAATCAGCTGCCACAGATAAAGTGGAACACTGCTTCCCCACAGCAGCAATGCTGCAAATATACATCCTTTCATGATTTCGATATCGCTTGATGCGATTCTTCCAAATCCAATTCCGAATATGATTGCTGTCAATAGGATAGAGCACAGACACAAAACCAGTAGCATCAACAGTTTCGATAAAAATGCTGCAGGTTTATCCGGTAAAGACAACAGATTTTGAAAATTACCTGCATTTTGTTCTTGTTCCATCACACTTGCTGTAAAAATTCCAATAAGTACCGGAAGTCCTGCTCCTATTGCCTGATAAAATGCAATCACTTTCATATTTTCATTCCATGGTGAAAAAAAGTAATATATTAAAAATATAACGCTGGTTATAATCGGAATCAGTAAGTGTGCCAGAATCACAGATGTTCCTTTCATCTTTCGCAAGTCTGCATTAAGAGATCTTCCAATCATCTTATTTCACCTCTCTTCTCTCAAACCATTTCAAAAACAGAACCGTTACAAAAACAAACCAGATGATTGAGAGACACATTCCCGGAACAATGACTCCCGTATCCAAAAGAGGATTCCCTGCTTCTGCGGCAAGTCCATTTGGTAAAACATGAAGCAACGGGCACATCATTCGCATAGGGATTGCAGAAACAAGTACATACCAGATTCTGGTTTGTGATATTAACACACCGCTGACGGTAATAAATAGGCAGACGAACAGGTTTACAATCATTCCAAATCGTTCACTTAAAAATAAAGCTACCGGAATCTCCCATAACTCAGAAACCGTCAGAAACAATACTGCAATCAACGCTCCTTTCACTGGAACATGTGTCGTTAGAAGAAAGCCTCCAAGCGTTGCTCCTGCAAACACAATCACATTAGAAAACAAAATCATGTACCCAATATAAATAATTTTCCCCAGCAACAATTTTCTTCTGTCTGTGGGAATAGTCATTAAATGATAGTATTTTATCTTTTTCTCCTGCGCCACAGAAAGATAACAAAATAGAGCAATCATCCCAGGCAGCAAAAGTGTATACCACCAGTTCCAAACACTTTCTGCATAAGCATTTGTCATCCCAAGAGTAAATATAAATGCCATGACAAATGTAAGAAGAGAAATCCCCAGATAAACTTTTTTTCGCATGGTTCTTTTGGCTTTTTGATGTTCTGCTTTTATAATATTAACCATGGATTTCACCTGCTTTCTGGTTTTTTCTTACCACATTCATAAACAAATCTTCAAGATTATCTCCCTGCTTTAATGCTCCTTCGTATCCTAAGATTCCACATGAAATAATCCCGACTTTATCTGCAAGTAACCAAAAGTTTTCCATCAAAGTAAATCTTTCCTGCAGTTGGTTTCATCATACCGGTCAGCATTTTCAATGTGGTAGATTTACCAGCGCCATTCGGTCCAAGCAGTCCATAAATCTGTCCCTTTTCGATATTAAGTGAAACATTATTTACCGCTTTCTGTTTTCTAAAATATTTACATAGATTTTGTGTCTGTAACATCATTTCCATCTTTACTATCCTTCCTTCTATATTTCATTTCTTACTGAAATATAACCTAACAGGAAAAATAAAGATTTGATGAAGATTTATTCCTGTATGGAATAAACCATCAATTGAATATCACCTACTTATAAAACTCAGAATCTGTAATATGAAAAGTTTCAAGATACTTATCCAATATTTCTGTATTAACAAGTACAAGCTGACCAATTTTATAAGCCTATATTAAGAAATTACAAAACGATAAAGACGGAATTTTCCTTATCTCGCTTAATGAAAAGTATGCACCTATCAAGGTTGGAGAAAACGACCGCTTAGACATATTTGGAAAAGTTCTTGGAAAATCTAATGCTTCTGCTATTACAGGACATTGCCGATAAAATTGCAAGTCCTTTTTATCGGACACATTATTTTGCATAATTGAAAAATAAGAAAATATATATAGAACTGAAAGAAGGGATTTTATGGCGGTTACTAATAATATCAGAGAAATCCGCGAACAGCGTGGCATTTACCAGGATGACCTTGCCGCTGCTATCGGATACAGCACCAAAACTGTCGGCAGGATAGAGCGTGGGGACAGTACCCCATCTGCCGAATTTATGCTGCAGATATCAAAGTACTTTAATATGCTGGTGGAAGATGTATTCCATGTGGAAGATTGAGTCGGAGCAGCAATTTTTTTGATTCTCCTCGTATGCCTTGTAATTCTTTTTGCGTGTTTCTGCTACTCTCATTCTGACACAGATAGAAGATGCCATATCCAAGAAGCCCCGCCACAGAAAAAACAAATATCACCGCTAATAAAAGTTGCAGAGTCAGGCATTTCCATTTCCATTCCCATACACGCCTTCTGCTTTGATTCCGTCTGTGTCTTTTCTTTCGCCTCTTCCGCAGCGTACACTCCCTGTTGTGTTTTCTTTGAAGAAAAGACGGACATACATGCCCGCCTTCTCCATGGTTATTTTTTCGTTTCATTTTTTAACGATCGTTTCTATGAATTCAAATTTTCTCTGCGTTTCTTTACGGTAATAATCAATCCCGTTCCGGAAAGAATTGATAGTATAAACAGCCATACACTCGGTGTGTTGTCTCCGGTTTTAGGTGCAGTCACATCCTTCTTATCAGTTCCACTCGATGGCTTGTCATCAGAGGAATTGCTATTGTTATTATCATTCTGGTTGTTATTACTGTTATCAGAGATATTTGCTTTGGTGGTAAATGTGGTGCTTGCAGAACCATCCGTCCAAAGGATTTCAACTGTATGGTTTCCTGCCGAAAGTGTATTCAGGTAGGAAGCTTTCAGTGTGATAATGGTAGAGCCTTCCTTTGCAGTGTAGTTGCTCTTGTCTATCAAATTTCCGTCCACCTTAACTCCGGTAAACTTGGAGAAGTCTCCGTTACCCCGGATGGTGATATTACCATCACTGTCATGCGTCCAACTACTGTTTGCTCCATCAATAATCTGATAGGTGTTATTCGGTGTGTCAGGATTATCGGAACCGCCCGCATCCTGTACGGTCAATGTTGCAGAATTACTCTCTACGTTTCCTGCGCTGTTTGAAACAACACACTTATACTTAAATCCGTTGCAGCTTATATTGACTGTGGATGTGGTATAGCTCGTTGCCGTTGCACCGTCAATGTTTACCCATCCTTTCCCATCATTTCTGTCTATCTGCCACTGATAGGTAAGATCTGTACCGCTTGCTGCTATGGTAAAGGACGCAGTCTCACCTACCTTCACTGTCGCATTTCCAGGCTGTGTGGTTATGCTTGGTGCAATCACATCCGGCACATCCGGTGTCTGGCTTTCCTGTTTAAAGGTAACTTCTATGGTGTGATCAGTATTCACATCACTAAATGTGTAGCTTGTGGTTGCTGTCACTTCCGAACCATCCACCTTTACGTCCGCAATATAATATCCTTCGTTCGCCTTGATTGTATATGTAAGCTGACCTGCGGCAGATACCGTTGTCGTGCCACCGGGAGAGATTGTTCCACCGATACCTGCCGTTGCGGTAATCTTGTAGCTTGCTGTACCGCTCGGAGGCGTTATCGGCGCTGTATCCGCCGTAAAACTCCAACTTCCACGGAATACCACGGTTGTGCCGTTTAGGTTGCCGGCATCCCAGCCCGAAAAAAGCCCATGTGCCGTTTTTACCATCCTTTTTGTGCCTGAATGCGTGTTGTGGAGGTATATTTCTTATCCACAGCCGCCTTCGCCTGTTGCACACTCGAATAGGAGCTGCTATTTAGCGGCAGCGTTGCGCCTGTTGGGAATACAGAGCCCCAATTGTATTGCACCGTATAATTTTTTGTCACCGGCGGCTCGGGGCGTTCCTCAGACCTTTTATAAATATAACGAATCGTCATACCACTGTTCGGGACAGCATTTTCCATCCCCTCCGCTTTAACAAAAGTGTAGCCGTGCAGTTCCTGCGGCGGCTGCCAATCAACCTTTTGCCTACCGGAACAGTAAAGGTAGTCGGCATGGTGTTTGGAACATCTGTGCCATCCTCCAGCTGATATTGGATGGTGACATTGACATAGCGCTGCTGCTCCGTATCATCATCAGCCAATACCTCGCCCGTCGCATGATCTACAATCTCAAAGCCGATGGTATCGCCGGATTGCAGAATGGCATTCTCCGGAATCGTGTAAACCAGAGAGCAGTTGACAAGGCCGGAATTAAAGTCGCTGCCCTCGTAATCCAACGCACCCTTTGTCCAGAATTTGCTTTTCTCTTTCCAAACAGGGATGTCCAACTCCTGCGTAGTGAAAACCTGCTCCCCATCTGTCGTGACCGCTTTTTCGCCGTTGGAATGTTCCACCCACAGGCGCAGGGTCACAGTCTTCGCTTGGGTATTCGAAAGATTTTGTATAATGGTGCGCAGCTCAACCTGCTGCCCCTTCATGCTGCTATAATCAAAGCTGTTTTTACTGCCGCCGCTTAATAGACGGCTATTCCTGTCATTTTGATAGCTCGCATATGCGGAGGAATTCGCTGCCTCAAAGGCAGAAGGATCTTTATTGGGATTTCTGTAACCGCCGATATACTTTTTTTCACCTCAGGAACAGCCACATAAAGCGCAGGGGGGATTTGTAATGAGCTGACTCATGACCTTTATGCCCTGTAGCTTGCACACATCGCAAAAAATCATTCTGAAAGGTCTCTCGCATCAGACAATCCCTGCTGGAATTATAGGTATAAGGATAGTAGTCAAGATGCGGGCAGGTATAGGTATTACGGAAGCCAAGCAGCTGCTTCCACTTCACTTTCGTGGGATCTTTTGTTGCAGTCATATTCAGTGATGTAGTGTAATTCCACTCATCTACAGGAACAGTGCTATAATTATATTCATCTCCCAGATGGAACAGACCGTGTCCCAGTTCATGCCGCTGGGTAAACGCAGAATATGCGTTTCTCGCTGACGCAACAATATAGTGAATACCATATTGTTTATTATCATGAGAGCCACCGAAATACTCACCGCTATTCGCCAACACAACGAATTGGTTGATATTTTCATACACATAATCATACTGTCTATAATTATGATCCATCGTGTTTTCGTTTGGATGCGTTTCATTAGGAATATGTGAGTCATGAATCTTCTCGATAAACGCAGGGCCTATGATGCGCTCCAAAACATGGTTGCGCCAGTTCCCTTTGTTAGTAGAAATTCCTCCTTTGGCGGTCGCAGCAAAAATGTGCTGGTACCGCCATAGCCATCCACCGATGCCGTGCAGAGTGCATAGACATTAAAGCGATCCGCCATGCTGCGATATGGCTCTATCTGCAATACCTCCCCCACAGCTTTTTACATCCTCGACAAACTGCTTTTGCTGGCTTTTGGTGTAGCCCTCGGCGCAGTACACAATCACCATGTTCTCCTTATCGCTGCGAGGCTTCTGGATTGTATACACCGGTACGGTTACATTTGCATATGCAGGATCCTCAGTGTAGAGGGTACTCATCTCCAGCTGTAGATACTCATCCGTGTTCACATTCCAGTCACCATTCACATCCTCTCGCACAGCGCCGGATATGCCAATGCTGTCATCCGGCGCATCCGGTGCGGAAACAACATAGGGGTCCTGTGCGCTCTGTCCTGTGCCGGATGATACGGTGTAATTTTCCGTATTCAGATAGAAGGCAGGACGAACGCCGTAATATCCCTTATAGGGTGCGTCACGCAAAATATTCCCTTGAGGGGTCACAAATCGCATATCATGGTTACAGGTTGTAATCGGTATACGCAGCCAATAGTTCCATGCTACACCGCTTCTGTTTTTTGCGATATGGTAGCCGTTCAGGTTATCATTAACCGTTTTGAGCTGCTGAACATCCAGCAGAAAAACTCTATCCCAAATATATTCATAATGGGCACTGTCATACCCATCCGCTACCGTATCAATTGTGGTGTTATAGGGAAGATCAACACCGGCTGCGTCGATATAACCTGCCGTATACTCCGGATGGGAAACGATAGAACGCTGCTTCACCGTTCGAATCGCTCCCAGCTCATCCGAACGAAAGCTGCGAAGGAAGCCCTCCTTTTGGTCATATGCTGCCGTTTTAGGATAGACAGAATCCTCTGTTGGCGGATTTCCGCAAAGCCATTTCACTTTTCCTGCTTCAGCGTTGGAATTGAGCCAAGAACGTATGTTGCTGTCTCTCCAGTGGTTAGAACCAAAATTATCTCTCCAGCTATTGCGCCGGTGCGAGCCTGTTTCGGCATTTTTGTTGGTTTTCGCATCATAGGGCATGTAATCACACAATACTCTATCCGAAAGCATCAATGGCCCATTGCTATCCTTCGCTACACAACGCCACACAATTGGCACTCCCCCATAAGTACCCATCTGAATGTAGTCACCAATTTCGATGGTTGGCTTGTTATCTGCCTGAAACACCTTCATAAAGATGCTTATTTATTTTAGAAAAGATGTACAAAAAATATATATTTGTCAAACCATATCATGATGTACATTTGTCAAGATGACACCTCAAGAGTCCAGTCCTGATACTTCTTATACATGTCATTGATATAAATCGTAGGCGAAATATTCCTGCCTTCCTCTCGTAAGATGATGCCATCAAGAGTCACATTCACCTTTTTCCACGGGTTCTGCCACAAGCTCCATTCCTTTGAACTTCTCAGGCATATAGTCCATAAACTTTTCTTTTACTACTTCCTTAAAAATCTCATAATTCATCATATTACGGTTCCTCCTTAATCAAAAAAAAGCAGGGAACATAAGTCATTGGCTTACATTCCCCGCAAGGTTAATTGTTACTGTTTATTCTTTTTCTTTCTTCAGTCCTACTCCAACACCTGTAATAAGTGCAAGTGCACCAATTCCAAGATAAAGAAGCGGATTTGCATTGTCGCCTGTCTGTGGAAGCTTAGGCTCTGTCGGTACATTGAACTTAAGAGTTGTTACAACAACATCCGGTGCATTGTCATCGTATCGAAGAATACATCGTGAGCTGTCTCATCGAGGATATATCCGTCAGCTGCTTTTGTCTCAACTACTGTATAATGGATATCTTCCTTGAATGATCCATCCTCGTTGTAAGTACAGATAGGAACTCCTTGTCTTCTGCATGACCATTCTTGTCAGTAGTGAGTGTGTCAAGCATTTTCCGTCCTTATCTTTCAAATACAACACCATCGATCAGTCCTTTCCAGTTACATTTTCAGTTTTGTCGTTTTCTTTTCGTCATACTTATTCATTGTCTGACCGACCTTGAGCGAAATTCCCGGCTCAATACAATAAGCAACATTGCCTGAGTATGAGCCAATACATTCTATCGTTCACATTATCTAACGCTTTCTTATATTCTGCATATATACCGTTGGAGACAGAACCATCAAATTAGGAATGAATATATCGTTATATCCTTTATTTTGTAACTCTTTCTGCATTTTTCTCTGTGCAATAAATGCTGGATGGTATTTCATTATACCGTTTTTCATTTTAGCACCTTTCCATACTTTTTCTTTTAGTCTTTCATATTCACTTTCACTCATATCACGATAATAGGCTATCATCTCATCTGCGGTTCTTGTTTCTTGTGCAATCCCACCTATCATCTTCGCACCTATTCCCATAATAAAAGGAACTTTCAATGTCGTTTCATCACAATACTCTAATATATTCTGTAGTGCCTGCTTCTGTTCCAGAGTCTTCAACCTTACATTAAGAAATGGTTTGAAATGACTTTTTAAATAATCTCCCCATTCTTTCCCCGGTAATAAAGACTCAATCGCATTTTCGACAGTTTGGTAATCAAGTATCTCATTTGCCTTGTCTGCATCACCATCATCTATAAATTGCTTCAAAGCTTCGAGTTCTGAGTCTTTTAAAACTTTTTCCTGCACTTTTTCTTGATAAATACGAAGAAGAATACTTTTGTCGCCAGTTTCCAAAAGGCTCTGTATGTCTTTAATACTAATACCGAGTTTTCTATATACTGAAATCTTTTTTAAAGTTTCAACATCTTGTGCAGTATAGTTACGATAACCATTGTTATCTTTATCCACTGACAGCAATCCTTTTTCTTCATAATACTTAACTGCACGCTTTGTCATTCCAACCTCATTTATAATTTCATTTAATAACATCCGATGCACCTCCTTATGATTTATGTTGATAGTATAAGCGTATACGCTGCGTGCAGGTCAAGAGTTTTTCGTCTTTCTTCTAAAAATGGGCAATCCCGATTTCAGGACTGCCCATTCATTCTGCCAATTATGCGATTTTTCCTTGCTTGCACCGATTTCTGCATC
>VOFH01004227.1_pt1 | contig 10703 bp, 10 predicted proteins | sample 5384091 | NCBI WGS metagenome assembly VOFH01 (sample SAMN12384727, study PRJNA508395) | human gut metagenome | isolation source: healthy gut G | host: Homo sapiens
AATGGATATGGATATTACTTAAGCTTTGGAAATATGTATATTGATTTCAAGAATATATCATCTGAAAGTGAAGTGGAGAATTACAGTCGTGACCTGGATTTGAAGACTGCGATCGCAGGAGTTAATTATGATAAGAACGGCACAAGTTATTCGAGAGAAAATTTCACGAGCTATCCGGATAATGTAATTGTTACGCATATTACCGCAGATGGTTCTGAAAAGATCAGTCTGGATGTCAGCGTGAAACCGGATAATGAACAAGGTGGGGCGGTTAACGGGATTGCTACGCCATAGTACATATACAAGAAGCTGGACAACAGACGTATCGAAAGGATTGATTTCTGTTAATGGAACGCTCACGGACAATCAGATGAAATTTACATCCCAGACAAAAGTTATTACTGACAAAGGTGGTACAGTTACTGATGAGGATGGAAAAGTGAGTGTTTCCGGTGCAAGTGAGGTTACGATTATCACTTCCATGGGAACAGATTACAAGAATGAGTATCCAAAGTATAGAACAGTTGAATCAAAAGAGGCACTGGAGAACCGTGTGAAATGGTATGTGGAGCAGGCAGAGGCTAAGGGGTATGACAAGCTCAAAGCAGATCATATAAGCGATTATCAGAAGATATTTGACCGTGTGGATCTGGATCTTGGACAAGGTGCGTCCTCAAAGACAACAGATGCACTGCTGTCAGCGTATAATGACGGAAGTGCAACAGAAGCTGAAAGACGTTATCTGGAAGTTTTTTTGTTCCAGTATGGAAGATTTATGACCATTGAGTCCTCCAGAGAAACAAAAACGGATGCCAACGATTATGAAAGGGAGACGCTTCCGTCCAACCTTCAGGGACTGTGGGTTGGAGCGAATAATTCACCATGGCATTCGGATTATCATATGAATGTCAATCTGCAGATGAACTACTGGCCGACATATACGACGAATATGGCGGAATGCGCAGAACCGCTGATCAATTATGTCGATTCTTTGAGAGTACCGGGACGTATAACTGCAGCAATCTATGCAGGGGTACCCAGTGCAGAGGGAGAAGAGAATGGATTCATGGCACATACGCAGAACAACCCGTTCGGATGGACCTGCCGTGGATGGAGTTTCAGTTGGGGATGGTCACCGGCAGCAGTACCATGGATCTTACAGAACTGTTGGGATTATTATGAATATACTGGAGACGTAGAATATTTAAAAAATAATATTTATCCGATGATGAAGGAAGAAGCAAAACTGTATGATCGGATGCTTGTCCCTGATAGTGATGGGAAGCTGATTTCTTCTCCTGCATTTTCACCGGAACATGGACCTATCACAAATGGAAATACGTATGAGCAGACGCTGATCTGGCAGTTGTATGAGGATACCATTAAGGCAGCAGAAATCCTCGGAACAGACGCTGAGCTGGTAACTGGATGGAAAGAAAAACAGGCTGCTTTAAAGGGACCAATTGAAATAGGTAGTGAAGGTCAGATCAAAGAGTGGTATACAGAGACAACATTAAATAGTATCGTAAGTAATAGTAAGACAGATGGATATAATCATCGCCATATTTCCCATATGTTGGGACTTTTCCCGGGAGACCTCATTACAGAGGATCATGCAGAGTGGTTTGCAGCAGCAAAGGTATCCATGCAGAACCGAACTGATGTGAGTACTGGCTGGGGCAATGGCACAGAGAATCAACAGCTGGGCAAGACTTGGTGATGGAAATAAAAGGCGTATGAGCTGATTAAGAATCTGTTCAGTAATGGAATCTATGCGAATCTGTTCGATTATCATGAACCGCAATATTTCCAGATCGATGGTAACTTTGGTTATACATCAGGTGTTGCGGAATGTTGCTTCAGAGTAATGCCGGATACATTAACTTTCTGCCGGCAGTTCCGGATGACTGGGCAGCTGGAAGTGTTAGTGGTCTGGTTACACAGGGCAATTTTGAAGTCGGCATGAACTGGAGCGATAAAGTCCTGAGATCAGCAACGATCAAGTCTAATAAAGGGTGGAACGGTAGTTGTCCAGGCGGAAAATATAGCACTTGCAAAAAAATTACTGACAACAATGGAGATACGGTAACCTTTGCAAAAGTAGAAGGTCATGGAAACGATCGTATTTCTATTGCGACAACAGAAGGTGGAACTTATACGATTTCAGATATTCCAAGTTCAAAGGATGTTGAAACTCCGACCGGAGTGGAAGCAATTAGAAAAGATACATCTCAGGTAGAAGTATCCTGGAATGCAATTACGGCAGCAGAAAGCAGCGATGTCAGCTATAATGTATATCGTAAAGTAGGAAGTAACAGTGTAGAATGTATTGCGAGTGGTGTGAAAGAAACTACTTATATGAATACATCAGCACGATACTGATGCAGGTGAAGCCATCAGTTTTGCAGGCAAATGCGATATGCAATACAGCAGAAACCACAACAAGAAAAGGATGGACTTGCAAGCTGGGCGTTTGATGAAGAGGACCACTGGTGGCAGTCGTTGGAACCAGACAGGTACAAAAGAAACATCTGAAGATACCATCAATGCGACAGTGCGTCCATGGATTGGTTCAGGATTTGGACAGGAGATCAGGCTGAAGAAAATTACGTATAAAGGTCGTACAGATCAGGCGTAAAATAAACATAATAATATTATCAAATACAGCCTGTATTATGCGGATATGGAAAATCCGACAACCACACCGGCATCTGATGACTGGGTACTTGCCAAGACCGGATATTTTACAAGTGCTGTAGAGGCACAGGATATTGTATTGGAAGAGGCAGTGAAAGCCACTCATTTCAAACTGGTGGCAGAGAATACGAACAACTGGGCAAATAACGATACAGCGGCAAATGGTTATCATGGAGCTGGAAAATGGCAGGGAGGAGATACCAGTGCTAAAAATATTAAAGTTTATGCAGAAGATACGCTGAATCTTACAGTGAAAGCTCCAATAGATGGAGAGGCATTAGGTCAAACTGGAAATGAAGGTTAAGAGAGAATGTTGCAATGCGGTAGAAGATATTACAGATACTCCAATTGACACTACAAATGCTGTAGTTAATAATGACAGAACATTTAGCGGTCAGATCACAGGCGTCGATGCTAGCAAGTTGGATGTTCTGTCGGGTAATACTCCATTTATGATACGGGCGAAAGGTTAAATTAAATGCTGCCCCTACAGGAAATCATGTATTGATCAACAGAGGCGGAGAACCGTATCAGGTGGCATATGGCAAAGATGATCATACAATAAAGATAAAATTCAGATGTGTGATACGCGTGGTCAATGGCACGAGGTGAAGAGTCGGATAGATAGTAGTAAGATTGGACAGGAGATAGAAATCCTTGCATTGTATACCGGTGCTAAAATGGGAGTTTGGGTCGATGGTGAGCGTAACGCCTATGAAAAGGTGAATGCGGATAGCGGCAGCTTCACAATGAAAAGTGGAAGTGCAAAGGCGTTAAAAATCGGGGAATCCGGATCTCCGGCATCAATTGAAAGCATCCAGATTGTAAATAATATTGGAACAGTAGACAGCGATGCAAATTATAACAGCACAGTAATACCGGCATTTAATCAGGCAAAGGAGCTTCTGAACATACAGATTGTCAAAAAACACACTTGGTAGAAAGAACTCATAACTATACATTGGCTACAAAGTGGGTGGATGCTGAAAGTCAGACTCAACTCACAAAAGCAGACGCAAAGACGGTGAAAAAATACAATGCTGTTGCAATTGCGACACCGGCTGATCCGCTTGTGTTTATTGAAGACAGTGCACCAGAGCCAATAAATGTAAATGTAGATGGAACAAATGTAATAGAGGAAGTTCCGGTAACAAGTAGTTCGGTGGATGAAAAAGGAATACTGACGCTTTCTTATAAATTTGAAGATTTATTTATCGGTGGTTGAATGGACTATGGAAAAGATTATACAAAGACGTCCATGCGTTTTGGATATGATTTCGCGTTACCTGAGGGAGCGGACTTTACAGGCTGTGAGTGGTATTATGGAACAACGGCAACTGCATTGACCCATAAATTAGCACCGACTTCGACAAAGTATATTACAAATCCTGGTGATAAAGGGGAAGGAGTATACCGATCCAATATTGTATTTACGAACCTTGGAAGTGCTAATTACGCGAGTGATGTGTATGCGAGAGTTTTAGTGAAATACACATTGGATGGAAAAAATTATAGCAAGATGGGATCCTTTATTGATACACGTACGGTAGAGAAGGTGGCACGTGAAATTCAGAATTCTGATAAGGCAACGCAAAGAGAGAAAAGACTACGCAGAAAATATTTTGAAGGAACTAGCTAAATAGAAGAAAATGGGAGTGGTGACAGATTTATTGTAAAGTGGATCTGTCACCACTTTTGCATCAGCCGGATATATATGATATGTTATAATAATAGTAGATAGGGCACCTAAGTACAAGTGGCAGGCAAAGGGGAAAGATGGAAAGAATAAAATTTGAAAAAGAACAGGATAAGATGAATATAGAGCAAGTCTTGAAAGAAAAAGGTTATTTGATGACACTGCCTTTTGGAACAAGTATGTTGCCATTCATAAGACCGCAGAGAGATATTATAGTAGTAAGGTGCTATGAAGGCGAAGCGGAATGCAGGGATGTTATTTTGTATCGGAGAAATGGCGGTAAGTTGGTTCTTCATCGTATTTTGAAAGTAGATGCTGATGGTTATGTGCTTTGTGGTGATAACCAGTATAAAAAAGAATATGGGATTAAAAAAGGAGCAGGTATTAGGAGTATTGGACGGAGTTTACAGAGATGAAAAATATATCGATTGTAAGAAAAGCAGGGGATATAAAGTATATGTAAAGTTCTGGTGCAGTTCGCTATTTACAAGAAGAATTATATTGAAAGTGAAGTGGACATTTATAAGAGGGGATCTTACTTGAAAAGAAGAATCTGCAGGAAAGTCAGGTAGATAAAGTATAAAATATCTCCTGGATCTTGAGGTGAACCCTAGGGTTATTGAATTACGGATTTATCCAGATAAAAATGAAAAACTGACAATTCCGTCAGAATATCGTAGTGATGTGCTATATGGAGCCAATGAAAATCACTGGCTGTCTCGTTATACAGTGAAGACGTTATGTCGAATGATTGAATTGCAGCATTTAATTCAGGAAGAGCATAGATTTTCAAAGAAAGAATTGCAACAATATGAAACCAGATACGCTGAATTGATTATACTGGGGAGAAGAGAATAAAAAACTTCGCATGAGTATGCAAAAAATGATGAAAAGACATTGTTAAACGGATTGGAAAACTACAAGTCTGATCATTTTTTTATTTATGTACGATTTTTCAGTCCCTTTTGACAATAATATGAGCGAAAGGGATTCATGAAAAGTAAAAAATCGGCAGAAGATGTCTGGAGGTTTCAGAAAAGAAAGTGGAAACGAAAGATATTGTTCAATTCTCACTATTGTAGAAACGTTAAAAAAGAAGAAATCTCGGATTAATAGAAAACTTAAAGAAACTTTTATCGGAATCCCGGCTATTTTTTAGCCGGGGGTAAGGGTGTTGGGTCAGTCGGAAGGCTGAACTGTTACAAAAGGATAAGAAAAACAAAAAGGCATTGACAATTATAGAATCTTTTTGTATAATAAATCTCGCACTGTTAGTGCTAATTGAATAATAACTGTAGAAATGCAGTTGAGTTCAGTCAGGAGAAATACTCAAGAGGCTGAAGAGGTGCCCCTGCTAAGGGTATAGGTCGGTGACCGGCGCGAGGGTTCAAATCCCTCTTTCTCCGTTTGGTATCATCTGAAAAACTACTGATAGCCAGTAGTTTTTTATATGTTTTTTATAAGGTGATATCGAGAATGATATAAGATCAATTTGGAAGAAAATGAAAAACTTTGAAAAAAAGTATTGACATTGAGAAAAACAAATGGTATTATATCTAAGCTGACTCGTGAGAACGATTTAAAGAGCAAGTAAAAAACTTTGCAAAAAAGTTAAAAAGTTCTTGACAAAGAGAAAAGCTTTTGATAAAATATAAAAGCTGTCGCTTGAAAAGAACAGCAAAAGAACCTTGATAATTGAACAATAGACAACAATAACCCTTGAAAATTTCTATTTAAGAGAAATTTTCAGAACAGACATAAAAATGTCAACCTAAAAGCAGCGGTTTTAAAAGGGCTTTAAGAAAAGCTAGTAGTTTTCTTGAACCTGGAAACGAAAAACGAAGTTTTGATGCTTCTGAGGCTAAGTCGAGCAAAACGGTTAAAAACCAAACAACAGTAAAAAAGCGGAAGAATTAGCCTAGTATGTTGATTCTGAACTGGATACAAACACTTTTAACGAGAGTTTGATCCTGGCTCAGGATGAACGCTGGCGGCGTGCTTAACACATGCAAGTCGAGCGAAGCACTTAAGGAAAGATTCTTCGGATGATTTCCTATTTGACTGAGCGGCGGACGGGTGAGTAACGCGTGGGTAACCTGCCTCATACAGGGGATAACAGTTAGAAATGACTGCTAATACCGCATAAGACCACAGCACCGCATGGACCCGGTGGTAAAAACTCCGGTGGTATGAGATGGACCCGCGTCTGATTAGCTAGTTGGTGGGGTAACGGCCTCACCAAGGCGACGATCAGTAGCCGACCTGAGAGGGTGACCGGCCACATTGGGACTGAGACACGGCCCAAACTCCTACGGGAGGCAGCAGTGGGGAATATTGCACAATGGGGAAACCCTGATGCAGCGACGCCGCGTGAGGATGAAGTATTTCGGTATGTAAACTTCTATCAGCAGGGAAGAAAATGACGGTACCTGACTAGAAGCCCCGGCTAACTACGTGCCAGCAGCCGCGGTAATACGTAGGGGCAAGCGTTATCCGGATTTACTGGGTGTAAAGGGAGCGTAGACGGGCATGGCAAGTCTGATGTGAAAACCCGGGGCTCAACCCCGGGACTGCTTTGGAAACTGTTGGCTAGAGTGCTGGAGAGGTAAGTGGAATTCCTAGTGTAGCGGTGAAATGCGTAGATATTAGGAGGAACACCAGTGGCGAAGGCGGCTTACTGGACAGTAACTGACGTTGAGGCTCGAAAGCGTGGGGAGCAAACAGGATTAGATACCCTGGTAGTCCACGCCGTAAACGATGACTACTAGGTGTCGGGTGGCAAAGCTATTCGGTGCCGCAGCAAACGCAATAAGTAGTCCACCTGGGGAGTACGTTCGCAAGAATGAAACTCAAAGGAATTGACGGGGACCCGCACAAGCGGTGGAGCATGTGGTTTAATTCGAAGCAACGCGAAGAACCTTACCTGATCTTGACATCCCGATGACCGCTCCGTAATGGGTCTGTTTTTCTTCGGAACATCGGTGACAGGTGGTGCATGGTTGTCGTCAGCTCGTGTCGTGAGATGTTGGGTTAAGTCCCGCAACGAGCGCAACCCTTATCTTTAGTAGCCAGCATTTAAGATGGGCACTCTAGAGAGACTGCCAGGGATAACCTGGAGGAAGGTGGGGATGACGTCAAATCATCATGCCCCCTTATGACCAGGGCTACACACGTGCTACAATGGCGTAAACAAAGAGAAGCGAAGCTGTGAGGCAGAGCAAATCTCAAAAATAACGTCTCAGTTCGGATTGTAGTCTGCAACTCGACTACATGAAGCTGGAATCGCTAGTAATCGCGAATCAGAATGTCGCGGTGAATACGTTCCCGGGTCTTGTACACACCGCCCGTCACACCATGGGAGTTGGTAACGCCCGAAGTCAGTGACCTAACCGCAAGGAAGGAGCTGCCGAAGGCGGGACTGATAACTGGGGTGAAGTCGTAACAAGGTAGCCGTATCGGAAGGTGCGGCTGGATCACCTCCTTTCTAAGGAAGAAAAGGAAATGGAAGAAGTATAAAAGGAATGTTGTTTATTGTTCAGTTATTAAGGCTGTCAAAAGCTGAATAACTGTTTCTGGTGGCGATGCGCTTAGGGGAAACACCCGTACCCATCGAACACGATGGTTAAGACCTAAGCGGCCGATGGTACTGCATTGGAGACGATGTGGGAGAGTAGGTGGCTGCCAGATTTAAAAAAGAAAAAACGAGGCATCGGACTCTTTTTGAAAATGGGCTTATAGCTCAAAAAATGATAAGCGTGAGGTCGGTGAAATAAGCCCATTGGCAAATGCCAAATAAATGAATATGGGGATTAGCTCAGTTGGGAGAGCGCCTGCCTTGCAAGCAGGAGGTCACGAGTTCGAATCTCGCCGCCATTTGATCAGTCAGGGCAGATGCTGTTACAGAAACTGGTTTTGAGTGAGGTGATAGATAAACAGAGAAGGATATTTGAAATATAATGACCGAGTTTTTCTAATGACTTCGAGGTCTCAGTCAATGTTTGAAAATATCAGCATACCTTGAAAAATATAAGAAATAAATGATTTTAAATATCTAAAATCAAGACATCCGAGGTAATTTATATTAAATTAACTGTCTGAAGAAAACAGACAAAAAAAAAATTGACCTAGAACCAACGCCGATAACGCTATATCGGTGTCGATGAGAGAACAACCCGTATCTCTTATCTGTTGGTCATGCGAAAAAGAGCGTATGGTGGATGCCTTGGCACTAAGAGCCGATGAAAGACGTGATAAGCTGCGAAAAGCTTCGGGGAGGAGCAAATATCCTGTGATCCGGAGATATCTGAATGGGGAAACCTGGCTGAGCAAACCTCAGTCAACATATGGTGAATACATAGCCATATGTAGGGAACCCGGTGAACTGAAACATCTAAGTAGCCGGAGGAAGAGAAAACAACAGTGATTTCGAAAGTAGCGGCGAGCGAAATGGAAAGAGCCCAAACCAGAGTGCGTGCATCTGGGGTTCGACCGCATAATTGATTCTTAAGTTTTAGCAGAATGGTTTTGGGAAAGCCAGCCAAAGAGGGTGAAAGCCCCGTAAGCGAAAAGACGAAAGACATGGCGGTATCCAGAGTAGGTCGAGACACGTGGAACCTTGACTGAACATGCAGGGGACCACCCGTAAGGCTAAATACTCCTTAGTGACCGATAGCGCATAGTACTGTGAAGGAACGGTGAAAAAAGAACCCCGGGGGGAGTGAAAAGAACCTGAAACCATATGTTTACAAGCTGTGGAACATCTTTATATGATGAACCGCGTACTTTTTGTAGAACGGTCCGGCGAGTTGCGCTGGCTGGCGAGGTTAAGCACTTTAGGTGCGGAGCCGAAGGAAACCAAGTCTTAATAGGGCGAGAGTCAGTCAGAGCAGACCCGAAACCGGGTGATCTATCCATGTCCAGGTTGAAGTTGCCGTAAAAAGGCAATGGAGGACCGAACCCACATCCGTTGAAAAGGGTGGGGATGAGGTGTGGATGGGGAGAAATTCCAATCGAACCCGGAGATAGCTGGTTCTCCTCGAAATAGCTTTAGGGCTAGCCTCATGTAAGTCTTGCGGAGGTAGAGCACTGAATTTCCTAGGGGGCGTCAAAGCTTACCGAAGAATATCAAACTCCGAATGCCGCGTAGATGCTGTACGGGAGTCAGACTGCACGAGATAAGTTGGGTAGTCGAAAGGAAAGAGCCCAGACCTGCAGCTAAGGTCCCAAAATGTGTGTTAAGTGGAAAAGGATGTGGGATTTCAAAGACAACTAGGATGTTGGCTCAGAAGCAGCCATACATTCAAAGAGTGCGTAATAGCTCACTAGTCGAGAGGTCCTGCGCCGAAAATGTCCGGGGCTGAAACACACTACCGAAGCTCAGGAATGTACCTAGTACATTGGTAGAGGAGCATTGCATGCGGGACGAAGCAGTACCGGAAGGAGCTGTGGACTGCATGGAAGAGAGAATGCCGGAATGAGTAGCGAGAATAAGGTGAGAATCCTTATGGCCGAATATCCAAGGTTTCAGAGTAAAGCTGATCTGCTCTGGGTAAGTCGGGGCCTAAGGCGAGGACGAGAGTCGTAGCCGATGGACAACAGGTGGAGATTCCTGTACTGCGGTATGACAGAACTGTGGGGACACGTAAGGAAAGCGGAAGCCGGGAATGGAAAGCCCGGTGCAAGCGGGGTAGGAGATGAGTTGGCAAATCCGCTCATCAATCTGAAGACGTGATGCGGAGCGAAATAAAGTAGCGAAGTCCGTGAGCCATGCGTCAAGAAAAGCCGCTATCGTTTATACCGTACCCGTACCGTAAACCGACACAGGTGGATGAGGAGAGAATCCTAAGGCCGGCGGAAGAAGCATTGTCAAGGAACTCGGCAAAATGACTCCGTAACTTCGGGAGAAGGGGTGCCAGTGAGAGCTGGCCGCAGAGAATTGGCCCAAGCAACTGTTTAGCAAAAACACAGGTCTATGCAAAACCGAAAGGTGAAGTATATGGGCTGACGCCTGCCCGGTGCTGGAAGGTTAAGGGGAGAGGTTAGCGCAAGCTAAGCCCCAGTAAACGGCGGCCGTAACTATAACGGTCCTAAGGTAGCGAAATTCCTTGTCGGGTAAGTTCCGACCCGCACGAAAGGCGTAATGATTTGGGCACTGTCTCAACAATGCACCCGGTGAAATTGAAATACCAGTGAAGATGCTGGTTACCTGCGCCAGGACGGAAAGACCCCATGGAGCTTTACTCCAGCTTGATACTGGGATTCGGTATTGCATGTACAGGATAGGTGGGAGGCTAGGAAGTGATGACGCCAG
>VOFH01004290.1_pt1 | contig 10659 bp, 13 predicted proteins | sample 5384091 | NCBI WGS metagenome assembly VOFH01 (sample SAMN12384727, study PRJNA508395) | human gut metagenome | isolation source: healthy gut G | host: Homo sapiens
CTGATTTTGCAGTTGATACTTTCTTGCCACAGCGATTCCTTCGATAAAAGTTTGCATGGGCGTTTTCCCGAAACAGTACTTTCCAGAGTGTGTTCTTTGGGTATTGTAGGAGTTCATCCACATATCAAGGTCTGCTTGCAGCTGTTCGATAGAGGTATAGATTTTCTTTCTGAATGCAATAGCATAGAACTCATTCTGCACGGTTCTGTTAAATCGCTCACATATACCGTTTGTCTGAGGGCTTTTTGCCTTAATCTTAGAATGATCAATGTCTTCCACAGCCAAATACAATTCATACTCATGATTTTCTCTGTTTCCGCAGTATTCTGTTCCTCTATCTGTTAGCATACGCATCAGTTTCAAGTCATGCTGCTCGAAAAAAGGAATAACCCTATCGTTAAGCATATCGGCAGCAACAAGCGCATTCTTTCTGTCATACAACTTGGCAAATCCGATTTTGGAGTAAGTATCAATGACGGTCTGCTGATAAATGTGTCCCACACCTTTGATATATCCTACATAATAAGTGTCTTGGGCAAGTAGAAAACCGGGATAATAAGTTTCTATCTCTCCATAAGCCTGCTTTTCTTCTTTTGCTTTTTCCAATGCCGCCACTTGGTTCTCATCAAGGATAATGCCCTCTTGTTCCACTTTGGCTGACAATGCTTTCAGGCGTTTCTGGAAGGTCTCCATATCGTGCCGTAGCCAAATGGAACGCACTCCGCCCGGCGAAATAAGAATACCTTTCTTACGTAGCTCATTGGATACACGGACTTGCCCCAATGCTGGATTGTCTATCGCCATCTGTACGACTGCCTGCTCGATGTGTTCTTCCACACGGTTCTTTATGACAGGCTTACGGCGAGAAATCTCCAGCAAGGCGACTTCACCGCCTTGTTCATACAACTCTTTGAAACGATAAAAACTGTCACGACTGTAGCCCATAATCTTACAAGCACGTGATACGTTTCCTAACTGTTGGGAGAGTTCAAGCAATCCCAGTTTGTTCTTGATGACCTTTTCTGATGTTGTCATAACTTAATCTGTTTTCTGTTACAAATTTATTCTTTTTATACGTAACTGTCAGATTAAGTCTTGACTAATTCAGATTACCTGTCAACTATCCTCTAAGTAATCCATGACACATTCAGGTAGCAGTCTGTTACATTGCACATAATGTTTCATGTAACACAATATGCAACCAGCACTAATGTCACTGTGTAAACGAACAAAAATATCCCCAAGACTTTCATCCAAAAGTCAGAGAACCAAATACCCTCGTTCCGTCTGAGGATTTTGCGCATATTGAACTCATGCTCAGTTAGCATCTTTGCCTGTTTGGAACAATGATTTTCCAACATGGTCTTCCATGTCTCGATAGCTTTATCTAAAAGTTGTTGAAGCTGAGCAAGATGCTCAGATTTTATAGTAGCCTTGAACTGTGTGTTTCGTTCTGCTTTTACAATCGCATTGCAAATGCCGTTGATGATATTGTCGGAACTATCAATAGCAGCCTTTAATGCCACTGTGACATCATCCTCTGCTTTGATAACATTCTGAAGGTCTTGCTGGATTTTCAATAAAGTCTCTTTCGCCTCACGTATTTCTACAAGTAGCTTGTCGACATCTTGTTTCTCTGCCTCTATTTCATGGCTTATTTCAGCCGACTTAAGCATATCATCAACGTTTATTGATGGAGTGATGTTTGATTTTCTAATTCCCATGATTCTTGCTTTTTAATGGTTCATTTATCTGTGAAGTCCTTTTCTGCGTTTACACATGCTGTTTGCCATTCTTGCACAACGACGCGCCCATTCAAGTTCATCCTCGTCCTTATCTCTTCCCCAACCTCCTGTATCAGAGCCACCACCACTTGATGTCGCCATACTTGTAGCAGCATCCAAATATCCTGCAAAGAGCAAAAGAGCCGTGTGCTGTATTTCTTCCAGTTTAGCTAATGGATGTGCTTCCTCCAAAGAACAATTCTGTCGGATGATATTGTCTGCCGCTTCGGGTATCTCCACATGGTAACTGTGATATTCGTCTGTCGCTATATTGTAGTGCTTTATCACAGGCTGTGAAATAGGAGTAATATCTGCTGTCCGTGTTTGTTGGGAAATAGGTTTTGTCGGTTCGGACTTCCTCTCCTGCGGATGGAGTTTCGCCCAAGTAGCCTCTATCTTTGATGGGGTAAGGCTTCGTCCTATACCTAGCACCGATGATTTATAAATGGAGTTGCCGCGTTTGATGGAATAACCGTAAACACCGCCACTTTCTTTCTCTTGCAAATGTACTTTGTAGCCCCGTTTTGTCAGTTCTGCTTCATACTGTTTCCAACTGAATTTGTCCATCTTGCGAAGTATCTCCATACAACAGACTGAGATTTCTTGCCTATGCCGTATGCCTATTTCTTCAGATTGCATCCAGCCGCGTCTTTCGTTGATGATATTCGCAGCCATGACAGCCTCTCACCAATCTTATGGCTGTCGTTTATTCTGCCTTCCATGTCCACACGGTTGGCATCAATGTGCAGATGGAGAATGCCACTTTTGGAATCACGATGCAGGGCGGCTATGTATTGCGAACCTTTGAGGTTAGTCTGCTTTGAGGAAGCCCGTTTGGTCTTGCCGGAGAGGTCAATGGAATCAAACACACGGATGAACTCATTTGACAAACTTGCCCAATCATTCATTGTCCATCCTCGGCTTTCTTCTTCGGATGGGGAAATCTCAATTCTTATTACATTCCTGCCAAGCGGTCTGCCCTTGTTGATATTCTCGGCAAACTTTCTCTGTACGAGCATCATCCGTCCGTACATTGCTTCCGGTGAGATATTATCGGGCAAGAGATTGGCTTTGACTATATCTGCTTTCTCCTTGTTGACGGAATATCTTATGGCATTTGCGCCATGCGATATGGTGGAGGCTTTTGCTATCATAATAGGTGAGGGAATTTATTCAGTAAGGTAATTTTCTATCTGGCTCCAGCGATTGATAAGCTGAGTAGCAGCTCTCATCCATTGCTCCACAAACCGGGTATCGCTGAAATAGATTGCCCGTTTATCCGCTTGAATGGATTTCACAGCTGCCGCAATACGGATAAGGTCACCCCTTGCATCCGTCAGGCTGCACAGAGCTTCCACTTCACGGTTAGTCAACCGTTGCCGTGGGTGTTGCCCCAAAGCAGTACGCCGTATATAACCGCTCATAGACAAACCACAGGTCTTAGCAAGTTCCGCCACTTGGGTGTATTCTTGTTCCGTTACTCTGGCTTCAAGCCGCAGGGTGCGCCTTGTGATTTTCTTGTCTGTATTCTTTTTTTTCTTCATACTCTGTTATGCTATGAGTAAAACATCAATTAAAAAGGGACAGCACGGTGGGAGCTTGCGACTGCCGGCATATGCCTATGTGGTACGAATAAGCGGAGCGAATTTGTGCGACATAGGAACTTCTTTGCAATACTATATACAACAACTTCGGACACATAGCTTCCCCGATATGGTTATGCCATATTATCTGTCGGAATACCCTCATCAGATTCTTCCTCTGCCGCAGGCTGTGGAGGAACTGAAACAGAAGGGAAAGAAGAAAGGGAAAACAGTTCGCCTTCTTCTGGTATAACAGGCACATTCTCTCTTTCATCTTGTCAGTCTTTCAGCCGGACATAGAAAGGATTGTCTATGCGGTTGCCCTCTTGCATCCATGCTGATATACATTTCAGCGTGTGGACGCTTGTTCGGTTACTCTGCGTGGTTGCGACAATTCCCAACTGGTTCATCTTGTCAAGCACACGGGATATGGTCTTTTGTCATAGCCCAACTTGCTGGACAAATCCACCTCAGAAAGGATGGCTTGCCCCACTTGCAAGGTCGTGGAAAAACCTTTGATGGCATACTTTGTTTCTTTCAATACAGCCGCTTCAATAAGTCGGTGCAAAATCTTCATGCGGTCAATGCCGTACTTGCTTCCTGCCAAATACGAAAGTTGCTCTGACGAAAGCACGATACAATAATTCAAGTTTGTTTTCATCGTCTGTCTGTTTGAAGGTGTTTTATAAATGGTGCAGCCAAAAGAGAAAATCAACGGTGCATTCCGCAACCTCTCTCCGGAATATAATACTCCCTATCGTATGCGATATGGTCAAGCACGTTTTGCAGCCTGTCAAGTTGTCGGCTGTCCAATATGCGGATAGCGGCAATGGTGATATTCTGTGAGGCGATACGGCGGTGTTCGCAATTCTTTTCTGACATACTACCGTCTCCATCAGCATGTACACTGTGCAGGTAGTCGTTCACAGCTTCGGTCTGTTCTTTGCTCGGATATGCCGCAGGGCAACGGTCTTGAATATACTCTACCATGTGGCTGACCGCATTTGCAAGTAGCGGAGCACATTCTTGCAGTTGTTTGATAAGTTCTTCCTTTCTCATGCTTTCAATTATTTTGTCCCATGTCCCAAAGCATATCCTGTAACTTTCTCTTTTCTCTGTTTTTTTGTTTTTATTCTTTTTCAAAGGAAAGAGGGACAAAGGGACATGATATTTTTCTTTTCCCTTATTTTGAAATTTAGAATGGTAAATCCGGTTCACTTGGTAATGTGGTACAGGCTTTTTCACTAGGTGTACCCACTCTCACCCACGGGTGTTTTGTCCGCCCCGTCTTGTCGCAATAGGCAGGATGCAAGCCCTTGACCTTCTCCTGAGTGCTCCGTTTCCAGTTTGGAATCATTGACATCAGGCGGTTGATATATAGCGAAGTGTATTTGGACGGATTGCGTCTGACCAAATCATTAGGCATTTCCTCGATAATCTGCCGGGCGCAAACCATGTTGAGTGAAGTCATTGTTGAGTTTGGCTCTGAGTATGCCCCTTTTTGATAAGCCAGTCGGGTAGGAATGGTCCAACTTGCATACTGCATGGGTACCTCACGCTCCAAGAACATCTCCAAATCTTCCATGATGGGGTCAACAAGGATGCTGGAATGTTGCACCTGTATCTCGTTGGCTTTAAATTCCATGTCTGTTGTCAAGTAAAGTTTCATCCCTTGCCGATAATAGGCGTATGCTTCTGCCCAAAGTTGGGGAACAGCGCATTGTAGAGTATCCAGCCATTCGGATACATGACCATTGCCTTTGACTGGAATTATCCACCAGCGGCGGTTTCCATTGTCTCCTTGCAGGAAGTTTGTCTCATTGGTAGTAGCCGCAAAGACATTATGTCGCATAAACTCCACCACTTTATGTCCGTAGGCAGGACGCATATAGTCGCTGCAACGGCTCAGAAAAGCCTTGGCTGCCTCTGCATCATTCGCCCGTTTCAAACCATTCAACTCACTGATTTCAATAATCCAGCCATTGGTTATGGTTTCTACTTTCTCCTTATCGCCACTGGCGAAAGAGAACGAGTCGTTAAACCACTTTCCACTAATGGTCTTGAAAAAGGTGCTTTTCCCGATACCCTGCGGACCGGGCAAGGTCAGTACGTTGTCAAACTTGCAACCGGGACAGAATACACGTGCCACAGCCGCCACAAACCACAGTTTTGTCTGTTCCCTGACAAGCGGATTGTTCTCAGCTCCGAGATAATCTATGATGGTTGTAGCTATACGAGGCTGTCCGTCCCATGTCTCTTGCGTGATGAATTCCTGTACAGGATTAAAACTTCGTTCTGAAGAAGTGGTCTTCAGTATCTCAAAGACTTTATTCTGTGTCAGACGCAGTCTATATGTCCTTTCCAAATAGTCTTGTATCTTTCCTGCTGATTCCTCATCAACCTTATTCCCATTAACATTTCGGAACAAAGGGCTGAAACATACATCGTCTTGACAAAAGGTATCGTACTTTATCAACCTCAAATTTTCGTCCGATGTAAAAATGAGTCTAAGGTTACTGATGGAACGGACAGGATTCCCGTAGCTGTCTGTTGTCAGCTGCTGTTTCCAAATTCCATCCATACTACTGCTCTTTAATACGGATTCCACCTGATTCCTTTGCCAAAGACAGCGCAAGGTCTGCGTCCACCACAATCTTTCGTCCTATCTGTGTGATAGCCTTGTCTATGATGCCGCTCTTTTTGATGCGGTTGGCAGTGGGGACACTACATCCGAAAATACGGGCAATCCCCTCTATCCCATAGTAATTGCCTTTGGATGCTGTTTGGATAGTGGGCTTTTCGCTGGCTTCCACACTCTTGGTGATAAGAAAACAAAGTTCTTCGCCCGTCATCATGGCGATGGGCTTCTGAAGTAGCTGGTTGAGATTGAAGTTTTCTTCCATGTCTTTACTTGTTTGATTATTGAATAATTTAAGCCTCGGTTCAACTCTGTGAAACCGATTTCACAAGCAAAGGTGGTGTATGAAACTCTGCGTATCGGTCGGTTTATTTACACTTTAATTTTACCGACCGTATTTCAACAGATGTTTGCGGACAAAATACGGATAGCTGGATTTTCCAACTACCCGTTATTGATAAAATACTCCGACCATCGGTCTATTATTCGTTTTGCCTTGGTATAACTGCTTCCTCTCTGAGGCGAGTTCAAAGTCATATCCTTGATTTCACCATATCGTTTCTGTGGTATATCGTGTCCGTAATGTCGTTGGGAGAACTGCTCTATGGCACGATGGAATGTCATGTATCTTATAGAGGCTTTCACCATTCCTGCTTTTACCAATGCTTTCAACAGGTAGGCAAGGCTTATGTCCTCAGTGTTCTCTTCAAAAAAAAAGACGGATTCCCTGCTTGATATGCACCTTATCTCCTGTAAGAATATCATCCAGTGATTGTACTACCTTTCGATTTCCCCGTCTGCCTTTTACTTTTCGCAAGGCAAACATCACTTCTTTCCATATTTCTGGATTACAGGTTTCCACAGCATCTTCCCATCCGGCTTTGCTTTCAGTCCCCATTTCGATGCTTTGAGTTACAAGAGCAGCAACGCATGATTTAATCAAAATCATGTCGCCATTATCAACCTCACCACTGTTCAACAGGCAGTCAAGTAACTTGGCCATACGTGAAAGACCATGGTCAAATACCACGAAATAATACATACAATAAGCCAATGTTTCTTTCTTTTCCATCACATAATCATACAGATTAGCCATTAGCCCACCAACAAAAACAGCATGAGAAAGGATAATGATTCGTAAGATGTACGTCAGGGATTGGTACACCATCTTTCTTTCCAGTTTGCTCATCAGATAGCATCCTTTACTATTCCTTATGAGTACATCCAACTGTCCTGTCAAATAGGCTCTCGTTTCCTGTGGCAGACGGTTCCAAATTTCAATAGGTGTTTCAGAACGAACCATCAGTAGTTCTGACTTTGGAGATGTGAGTAACTCTACTGTGCCCGTTTTTACATTGATACCTATCCACAGCCGTTTGTTAGTGATACATTGGGCTATAATATCTGTATATCTACCAGCCCACTGTTGATCGGCTATATTCTGTACATCTTTGCCATTCATGAAATCAGAAAGCCAGTTATACAGCATTAAGGCTTCGGACGGTGTACAATCCCGCATCATCTGGTATATATCCATCAAAACAGATAAGTTCCCCTTGCCTACAGCGTCCATGCGTTTACAGAAATCGGCATACGACTCTTCATGAGCTGATTTCCATGCATGAATAGCCATATCTGCGTGATCTTTCCTCTTGAAGTAGTCACTTATTTTCTCTATGAAATTTATCATCTTCAAAGTCGTATTATCGTGTAAACAATTTGGCCAATTCTTCCGTGGACATACTTGCCAGTTTCGCCAACAACACATCCCTTGCAGAAGATTCTTCCAAGTTTAACAGCTTTGAGTTATTCTCCATCTGAATTTCCAGAGGGTAATGTTCAATGTATATTTGGGTGATTGCATGGTCGGAAGATGAATGCCCCATACTTTCAGAGATATAATCCATATCTACCCCTGTATTATGCAGGTTGGTGGCAAACGAGTGACGACACCATGTACCGGACGGACGGATGGACTTGTCCCAGTGCAGTGCTTCATGGCATATCTTGATGATGCGGTCTTTTACATTTGAGTTTTCTTGCATGGTGTATTTACGGCGCAGTTTTTCTGTTTCCGCACCTTTTAATATATGGGGAAAAACCAGACCGCCCCGAGTCGGAGGTGCCGCCACTTCGTCTAACACATATTGTAAAGGAGGGATGATGGGAACTATTACCTCGGAACCGTCAGCACTTCTTCGGGAAGTTTTCTTTCGGTTGAAGTGAAAAGCCTTGCCATCTGTCTGATAATAGTAATTATCGTAAGTCAATCGTCCGGCATCAGCCATATTGAAGCCATTGCACAGGTACTGGGCAAGGAAAAGTCCCAATGAATAATGTGCGCGTTTCACATAGTCTTCCGACCAGTGTTCGGGGTATTTCTTCGAGACAAAAGATTGTAGAGTTCCGTCATCTGACTAACGTTCAAGAAACTCTGTTTGCGCTTCGCACTCTTGGGTATGCTTACAAGCCCCTTCTTCTTCTTATTAGAGAAAGGGTAAGGAACATCTTTAAGGAAGCCCTCGTGTATGCACCGATTCCATACAGCACGGCAACAGCGCAGATAGATTCCTGCCGTAGTATCGCTGATTTTTCCAATGATTGCCCCATTTTCATCTTTCACTCCATTGTGCATCCCCTCTTTCCATTTCTGGATTTCTGCGGCACTGATACAGAATCCCTTGACCACATCTGTTCCGAGTATCTTTCTGAATGATTTGAGCGAACACTCATAGCTCTCTGCTGTGGTAAAACGCACTCCACCGTCGTCTGTGCGTAGTTCGTGAATGACTTGCTCCCATACACTAACAAAGGATTGAGCCTTTGTTGTGTCCTCATTAAAAAGCACCACTCCTTCGCCCATGATACATTGACGTACCATTTCAAATGTCAGGATACCGCCCTTGTTCAGGTTCGTCAGAATATCCTTGTATTTGGGAGTAATGGTATCTTTCCATTCCTTTTGAAGTTTGTAGTTCTCGCTCTTGCATTTAGTCGCATTGCAGATGTCCGAAAACTTTTTCTCAGTAAAAGAACTTCCAACTGTAAGATAAAAGAACTTGCGGTCAATTGTGAAACGTAGGGATAAAGGGAACTCATACGCATTCTTTCTACGAGTGCGTGAATCCAACACGATAGAGACAGAACAATTCCGTTCTTTGAAAAGGGACATGGACTTTGTCAGTTTTTCCATTGCATTCATTGTTTATGTTCAACATAACCTCTGAACACAGACGCTTTGCAATGTGAGGCATACATACACAAAACGCTGCATATAACCACTAAGTCCCTATCCTTAGGTGGATAAAAACATTGTTGTTATATGCAGCGGTGCAATCTCGTTGTCTTGGGCGGAAATATCTGGTTTAACTTTTAAAATTAGCTATTTTGACTTTGTTTTATGAAAGTGCTGCCACCGTTTTGATATTTACCGTTTTCTTGATGAAAAAAAGTTCAGCTAAAAAGAAGATAAGAACAACCCGGATATCATATCCTATGGTTTTGGTGAGTACCGTACAATCCAAGACTATCCTATTCGTGGTCGCGCCACTTATCTCCATGTCCGTAAACGTAAATGGCTTGACAAGTCTTCCAATGAAATCTTCAGCTATGACTGGGATTTATCCGAATTTGACGGTACACGGCTCAATTCTGAGTTCGTTTCTTTTTTAAAAGAAGGAGATTGAATCTACTCCTGTGAGCATCTGTGTGCTTGCGGAACGTTATGGCGTAAAAGGACAGACTCTTCGTAAACAATACAAGGAGAAAATCAGTGATTACCGGAACTGGGACCAACTCGAACATGCGCATGACTACCTCCTTTATCCTGAAAACATTGGAGAAAACCTTTCTTTGGATGAAACTTGCCTGAGCAATGGAGATGTTTATACGATTCTGACCAATAAAGCAGCCAAAGGCCGTAAGGGTGCTTTAGTTGCAATGGTTCGTGGAGTGGCCACAGATGCAGTAAGCGGAATCTTGCGCAGGCTTCCGCACCGGAAACGGCTGTCTGTCAAGACTGTCACTACAGATTTATCTTCAGCCATGATGCTGACAGTCAGAAAGGTGTTTCCTGCCGCAAAGCTGATCAATGACCGTTTTCATGTACAGCAGCTCATGTCTGAGGCTGTTGACCAGTTAAGAATACGCTATCGGTGGAAAGTACTTGATGCGGAAAATCAGGCTATCAGGGAGCATCGCCAAAAAGAAGAAAGAAGCATAGAGTAAGGCGGAAAGGGAGAGAATAGGGAAATGGGAACCTGAAAGAATGGAGAACGGAGAAACCCTGCCACAGATAGTAAGCAGAAGCAAACATATTATACTGAAACACTGGAGCAAATGGAATGAACAGCAAAAGACTAGGGCTGCCATTCTCTTTGATAAATTTCCCAAGCTTCTGGAAGGATACAGCCTTAGCATGAAACTGACAGACATCTTCAACAAGAAGTCAGGTCCCGATGAAGCAAGGCTAAATCTCGCAAGATGGTACAATGAAGTGGAAAAGTTTGACTATATGGAGTTCAACAAGGTACTTGATACGTTTTCAAACCATAGTACGACCATCATAAATTATTTTGAAGAACGATTGACAAATGCTTCAGCGGAGTCGTTCAATGCTACAATCAAAGCTTTTCGAAGCCAGTTCAGAGGGGTG
>VOFH01003634.1_pt1 | contig 10630 bp, 18 predicted proteins | sample 5384091 | NCBI WGS metagenome assembly VOFH01 (sample SAMN12384727, study PRJNA508395) | human gut metagenome | isolation source: healthy gut G | host: Homo sapiens
GCTGATTGGATCTGGCTTGACCGGAATTAAATAGTAATCAGAAGCTAATAATGCACTTGACATCCATACCGAAGGGGTCGGTGGTGAATCTATTATAACATATTCATAATTTTTGCTCTAAACTCTTGATATAGTTTTTTTAATCTATATTCTCTTCCACTACCTGGTGCCATTTCTAATTTAAAAAGTTTTAAAGCACCCGGAATAAAATCAAATCCTCTCGTAGAATTTAATGGTTTAATATCTTCAAATTTTTGTCGCCTCAACTTCTTCATATCCACTAACAGTAGAAGTTACTACTCTATTAGAGCCATCAAATATATCAACAATGGTATATCCTCCATTTTTAATATATTCTATGTACTCTTCTCCACCTAATATACATTGAGTTGCGTAAAGTGAGGGTCAACATCTATTAGCAATACTGATTTTTCTTTCTACATTTGCCAGGAAATCCGCAATATTTACTGCCATTGTGGTTTTTGCAGCATCACCTTTCATATTAATAAGACTTATGACTTTCATTACACTTCTCCTTAGTATGATATATTTAGAAACATTTGAACATTACCCCATATTCTATAAAATAATCCATTCTTATAGGCTTTTTGCAAAACTTCTAGTCAACGGGGAATCTTTATCATAATCAATACTTGTGGTATAAATATCGGTTATTTTTGATAGAACTGTCGTTCGCTCAAACGAATTTCACGGATTTCCTCTTAAAGTTTTTTAAATAGTCCTTACCAATGAATGAGCTGTTCTCCATCCTTTTTACGGTCCATTACATAGCCAAAATGTGTAAGCCTGTAATACTTGAGTTGCCCACCTCCTGAATTGTATCGCACGTATTGAGTTTACGCGGTAACCGACGATATGATACATCAAATTAAAATGTTCAATCTCACAATTCCGCGGGATCGGCTGCCTTCTTTTGAACTTCTCGAAATTTTCGACTAGTTGCCTCCTGCTCTAATTCTCCGCTGCTAAAATTTCTTTTACCTCATCTTTATGAAAATGTGTCTTCTTTTATAATAAAACATCATTCTTTCTAAAGTTTTCCTGAAAAAGAGAAAGCTTTGGGCTGATTTCCTCTACTTTTATCCATAATAACTTTCTGATATCCCCAAACAATCATAAATATTATTTCTTTATCAATTTGTGCACCAGCAGGGCGTAGTTTGAACTATCCGGAATTTCTGATGTTAGCTCCTGCATCAGCCAGATATTTGCATTCTCATAACACAGTTTAGAACTATCAATATACCTACTGCTTAATTTTTTTGCAACAGAACAATGGACTCGGTAAAGGTCAAATACGACTTTTCCCTTCGTCTCACCCACATACTCACGCGTTTTCTCGTACAGCACCTCCGCGCCCAATGAGTTCGTCTGGAAAAAAGAAAACGGCGAAATCTGGAACCGCAGCCCTAAAAGCTCTTCGTAAAAATGCTCGCGTCCGAACAGAATATCCGTCCCCTCATCTTTTACGGCATCCGCCAATGTATCATTTTTGGTATGCAGAATGCCCGCAAAGCTTCCCTCTATAGGAAGTGCCTGCAGGCGCTCCGTCCATCCCCGTAAAAGTGCTTCCTCGGTTCCCTCAAAGGAGTCCGTCTGTGTCGTCGTGATCAAATCCACCAGAATCTCCCCTGTCTTAACCGCGCGGCGCACCAGAAGGTGGCGTAAATAACCCGTATGCTGCATCTTTTTATAAAATCCAACTTTCTTTTCCTCAAAATATTCTTTTGTACAGACAAGAATCTTGCAAAAATCCGGATGCACGATATGGCATTCGCCGGTTGTAACCACATCATAAAACCGCGCTTGTGCATTCAAATGATTCCCATCCATTTCAAGCGCCTGGTCAAAGAACTGCTCCGCCTCCTGCACATTCCCAGCCCCAAATTTCCAAGGCCCATGAGGTAACAGCAGTGCGCCTTTGTTGCGCACATCCAGGTCGTCCTCGAAGATCAGGAAACTGGCAGGACACGGCGAAATATTCAATGCGCATGTGATCCCTCGATGTGCTGCTCGCCGTAGTCGATCAGGCGGTAGAACCGTGATTTGGCTTCCCTGTTTTTCCAGTTTCAGCTTTGCCAATCCCTGGTACAGGATCATGTCTGCCGGCTGGTCGTAATAGTACATCATACCCGCCGGTTCGTCCGGCCCCACGCTGGCCCTCTCGAAACATTCCCGCGCCTCCTCCGGAAAGCCCAGAGCCTCTTTCACGCAACCCATGTAATAATAAATATGATTATCCTTTGTGCCTTCCAACTTGCCCTCGCCCAAGTTCTCCGGGTACGTCAGCGCGCGGTTTAACAGCTCCTGTGCCAGTTCCGGCTCGCCGTTTCCAATGGCTTCTTTGGCCAGTTCCACCAGAGCCACCGTGTACTGAGTGGTAATCTTTCCCTCACCGCCTTCCCAGGGATGGAACCGGCGGCTCATGGTCAGTTCATAGGCTTCCTGATGTCTCCCCAACTGATTTTTCAGGGTAATGTACTCAATTACCGCGTCATCACGCTTCATAAAGGTCTCCTGGTTCGCCCCATAGTTTGCCAGCCGCTCCTCTGCGGTTACGCCCAGCTTCTTATACAGCTGATCCAGCTCCAGGAAAAAATGCGCGCATCCGCCCGGTTCAGATCGAAGGCCCGCTCCATCACGGCTCTCGCTTCCTCCCCTGCGTCCCATCTTATTGTAGTAGGACAGCGCCAGGTTGCGCAGCGCCACCGGGAAGCAGCCGTCCAGCTCCACGGATTTCTCCCAAAGCTCTGTGGCCCGCTCATACTGCAGCTTGTCGTAGAAAAGGTTGCCCAGATAGTAATAAGCCCTCGCGCTTCTGGGATTTTCTCCTGATCGCGGACTCCAGCACCCGGATGTCCTCCAGTTTGTTGGGGAAGCAGTAGTCCGGACAGGCTTCTTCCGCCCGCTTTAAGAGCCCAGGACCGCCTCGTCTCCCAGCCCGGCAAGCCCGGCGAAATACGCCCGATAGTAGAACAGCATGGGCTTGTCCTCCGCGCACCCAGCAGCTCCGCGGCCTCGGCGTAAGCCCCAAAACGCGTAATCCCGCGCCGCCTGCAGATATTCTCCGGAAAATCCCCGCATCAGCCGGTTCATCCCCCGCCAGCACTTCCTCCTGGTCTGCCCCAGCGCACCTGCCATTTCCAGCGTCCCCGGCGCCCCAAGCGCCACTCTCTCCCTCTTTCGCCATCTCAAACATCGACACATAGTCGAACCCGTCCACCTTCAGGTTCTCCTGAATCCAGTTTACCGCCTCGCCCCTTCTGCCCAGCCTGCGCAGAATATACGCCTCAGCCCCTGGCCTTCACGTTGTGGGCATTCTTCACCAGCCCTTCTCCGCCATCTCCAGGGCCGCCTCGAAGTTTCCTCTCCGGGCCTCAATGGCCGCCAGGTAGTAGAAGCTCATCTCCTGTTGCTCGTTGACCAGGTCGCCTTGTAGAATGCGTCGAAGGCCTCTTCATCCTGCCCCTGATACCACAGGCTCAAAACCCAGATTGTAATAGGGCGCGCTGTTGTACGGATTGGGATTCTTCCAGGTGGCACGCTCCACGGCCCTGCGAAAAATGCTTCTCCGCCCGCCAAACAGTCCCTCCGCATGAGCAGAAGCCCATACGCGTCGTTGATCCGCATATCGCCCGGGTCCCGCCAGCCCCCTCCAGATAGTACGGGTCCGGCAGATAGGTGGCGTGGCGGTACTGTTCGATATGCAGCCCTGTCAGATAAAGCTCCTCGTTGGTCATGATCTCCTGGGATCCTTAGCCGCCTTGGCCGGCTCCGGCACTTTTTCGATCTCCTGTTTTTCCGGCTGGTACGCCACCAACGTCCGTCCACCGAACAGTACCTCCGCCTTCAGCTTTGTCTCATCCTCAGCCGTCAACCCAACGGTTTCTCGTAAATATCCACCGGAGACAGCAGCGCCTCCCTCCTCATAGACCACTGCGCCGTCATAGCTGAGCCGCACAACGGCCCCTCGTACCGCTCCGTCGCATAGATGCAGACGTAGACGCCCGCCTCCCGGACTTCAGGTTCAGCGCCGCGTGTATGGTGGCGTTTTTCACCGGTCCCACCGCCTTGTAAGGCATGAAATACTGCTTAAACGTCTTCTCCTCAAAGGGTTTCAGCCACGTGAAATCCGGCTGGTTATCGGTAAACGCCGGTCATTAACTCAATGTAAGGCCCGTCCTCGTCGGTCAGATTCCGATCCCAGGCCTTTCCGAAATCGCCGCAGCCCCAGGTCCACTGCTTTTTGCCCGGGGACACGTGGTGATCCGCCACATGCAGAATCCCCGCCCGCTCCCGGTAATCGTATCCACCCACGAAATCGTATTTGGACTTCTCCGCCATGTAGGAGGTGGGCACCGAATATTTTATACCGTGAAATATCCACGCCTTCGCTGTAATCGTGTTTATAGTATACTCCCCGTTGCGATGGGAAACCGGGAGACGTCCTGCTTGCCGTGGTCCATCACCGCATGCACGTCCGGCGGAATATGGACTGGGTGTAATCGTTCACCGGCACCGCCGGATTGGCCCACCACAGGAAAGTCTGGTCCAGGGGCGTCCGGTTGTAGAGCTGTCCCCGAATCTCGATGTATGCTTTGCCCGGATAAAGGGTAAAAGAGGCGATTCCCTTTGGTCCCATACATCTGGTCCACATCGTTTACCATCAGCGTCTTGCTGCCGTCCTCATGCTCCACCATCTGGTAGTCCACCGGCGAGAAGGTGGTCGGGCGGTGATGCTGCGGCCAGTTAAACTCGATGCCACTGAAATCCAGGGGCCGGTGAGGCCCACCAATGCCGGCTTGATCACATGGTTATAGTAGACGAAATCATAATCGTTGGTCTTGTCGTAGGCCCGCTGGATTCTCCCGCCCAGCTCCGGCAGGATCATCACCCGGATATACTCATTTTCCAAAAACCGCCTGGTAGGCTTTGTCCACCTTCTCATCGCTGATCTTCCACCGTTGATACGGATAGATCTTGCCGGAGCTTCCCTGGTACACCCGCTTGTCCAGGAAAATCGGATTTTTTTGTCCGCCCTCCGATCTCATAGGTGGGAATGATTACCTGCTCCTCCCAGATTTTTGCGCCTTCCATAAGTGTTCCTCCTGTCCCATTATTTATAAAAACGCTTTTATAATCTATGTTTACAACCTAAATATACATTGATTTTATTCATTTTTCATTCGTTTTACTTGCCTATGGATTTTGAAAATTGCCATTTTATTTTGTTGACCTTTTCCGATCCTCCCACTATAATGGAGATAACCATGAAAGGAGGAGTCTCGATTGCGTTCTACCGAACCCGGAGTTCTGAAAACCTCCGATTACTATCTGTATACTCCCAGCACCAAGCCGCAAGGACCTTCTTCTACCCGGTGTGCACCGGCTACTTTCGCTACGCCCCCGGCTACTGTCTGAAGCGGAATTCCTACGACAGCTTTCTGATCATGTACATAAAAAGGGCTGCTGCACGGTCCGGCTGGGTAACCAGACCCACACCGCCAGGGGAAGGACAGATCGTGGTATTGGATTGCTACAAGCCCCATTCCTACTACACCGACTCCCGGCTGGGAATCTTTGTGGTTTTCACTTCGACGGGCCCCGTGGCCCGTGAATATTTTCAGATGATCACCGCAGACTCCGGTCCTATCCTCCACCTGAAAGACCATTACAAATTCGATAAATATTTAAACAAAATCTATCAGCTGTTCCGGGAAAACGCCTCCATCAAAGAGGCGCTGATCTCCCAGTACATCACCAACGTGCTGACCGCTCTTCTGGTAGCCCGCGAAAGCAACTCCGGCAGCCCCGTCCAATCCGAAATCATCGAGGAGACCGCCGCTTACATGAGCGAACATCTGACCGAGCCGCTCACCCTGGAACAGCTGGCTTCCCGCGCCTCCTAAGTCCCTACTATTTTACACGGCTCTTCAAGAAGGAGACCGGCTTCACGCCTCATGAGTATCTCATTGCCATCCGTATCAATGCGGCCAAATTCCTGTTGAAAAACGCCCCTGCCACCTCCATCAAGGAGGTCTGCTTTCGAACCGGTTTCTCCAACGAGAGCAGCTTCTGCACCACTTTTAAAAAGTGGGTGGGCGCCCCTCCCCAGCGAATACCGCCAGGCCTCCGGCGAGGGATAACCGTCCGTTTGCAAAAGGGCGCCTGCCAAGACAAGCAGGCGCCCTGTTTTATGTGCAGAATCCGCACATGTCATTCTGAGCTTTACTCAGCAGCCGCCCCCATCACTTCCCTTTTTGTATGTCTCGGGAGTTACCACGATTGCGTCCACAGCGGTCTCCTTGGGAACTTCCTTGCCGGCGATCATGTCCAGCAGAACGTTCACGGAACCTGCGCCTACAGCGTCTGCGGAGAAGTATGCGGAAGCCTTCATACAGGAACCGCCTTCCTTCTTGAACTCATCCTTAGCCATGTATGCGCCCAGGCCTACCACGCAGGCATCGGCATCCAGTCCGGCGCTCTCAAGCGCGGGCCGCGCCACACAGCCTTCCTCGTTTGCGCCGGTTACCAGCCATTTCTTGATCTCCGGGTGAGCGGTAATCACTGCGGTCGCGGCGGTGTTGCCCTTGTCGGTGGTGCCGTCATAGTCCGCTCTGAAAATCTTGCTGGTATCGAAATCCGGGCACAGCTCGGTAAACTTGTCATACTCTCCCTCTGCGCGGGCACGCAGCTGGAAACCGTATCCATGGTCATTAACGCAGGCCAACCTCGGGATCGCCCGCCAGGTTGTTTTTCCTTCGCATAGTTAGCCAGCCACTCGCCGTTGGCCTCGCCGATCACGTAAGCGTTGATGCCCACCCAGGGAACCAGCTTCTCGCCGTTTGCATCCTGCAGTGCATCGTCGGCCGCCACCACGGATATTGGCCTCCTGCAGCTTGTCCACAACCGCCTGGGACATGGTCTGATCCGGAATACAGGTCACAACTCCGGAAGCCTTGTTGGCGATGGCATTGTCAATGGCCTTTAAATACTCCTCGGGGCTCATCTTCGCGTCCACGTAGATGAATTCTCCGCCAGCGGCCTCCACCGCCTTCTGCGCAGCGGCGCCCTCGTCGATAAACCAGGTCTGATCGCCCGCTTTATAGATTCCGTATACCACCAACTTCATCCGAAGCAGCAGCCGTCGTATCCGCCGCAGCTTCAGAGGAACCGGCCGCCTCGCTGGCCGCCGCTGTGGTATCCGCAGCAGGAGCCGCCGTTGTCGTTTCCGCCTTGTTTCCCGCCGCAGCCCGCAAGGGATGCCGCCATGGCCATAGCCATCAGTACCGATAATGTTTTTTTCATGTTCTCTTCTCCTTTTCCTTTTTATTCATATTTCAAAAACACACCCTGTTCCGTGTGAATTGTCTCCCAATTTCTCACTGTTTCTAAAACGTCTATGAATTTTTTTCATGCTGGCTGCCAGCAGGCTTCTGTCGCGGTTTCTCTTCCGGATGAAGTCGGAGGTCAGTGCGAACAGCAGCAGGCCGCCGCGGGCCACGTACTGCCAGAAGGAGGGCACGTTGACCATGGTGAGTCCCATGTTGAACGCCTGGATCAGAATGATTCCCAGCACCGTGCCGCCCATGGTTCCCACGCCTCCCGCAAAGGATACGCCGCCCAGGATAACCGCGGTGATGGCATCGAATTCAGGTTCACAGGCTGCCGGCTGTCCGGAGTTCATGCGGGCTGCGAACACCACGCCGCCGATTCCGCAGAGCACGCCCATCATGATGTAAGAGATGGTCACGATCCGTTCCGGGTTTAAGCCGGCCAGGCGGGCCGCGTCCTTATTGCCTCCAATGGCGTAGATACTGCGCCCGAATTTGGTCTTTGCCAGGATGAAGCCGAAAATCACGATGGCCACTATCATAATCCACACAGAGACCGGAATCCCAGCCACCCGGGCTTTGCCCAAGGTGATAAAGGTCTTGTCACTGACCGCCACCGGCTTGCCGTTGCAGAGAATGTACGCAAAAACCGCGGATGATGGATTGGGTCACCAGAGTTGCAATGAATGCCTCCAGCTTAATTTTATTCACCATCCAGGCGTTGAACACGCCCACCAGAGCCGCCACAGCGAGGGTCACCAGCACCGCGGCAAAAAATGGCACGCCCCAACTGACTAACAGTGCTGCAATCACGCCCGACAGTGCCGCCAGGGGGAGCCGGGGACAAATCGTTCTGTCCCGCAATGATCAAATATGTATGGCCGATGGCCACCAGCCCTACCAGGAAGCCGCCACCAAAAAGGTTGACGATGTTGGTCATTGACAGGAAGTTGAGTTCAATGATCCGAATAAGATGAACACCGCCACAATCGCGCCCATGAGAACCAGCTTGTCTCCGCCGACTAATTTTTCAGTTTTCCCGTATTTTTCATGATTCACTCTCTCCTATCATTCCAAGACTGAGCAGCTTGCTCTCGGTCGCCTCTTCTCTGAAACCTCCCCCGCCACCTTTAAGGATTTCATGACGATAATTCGGTCGGAAAGCCCGATCACCTCAGGCAGCTCCGAAGAAGTGAGAATGACGCCCAGACCCTGCTTCGCAAACTGGCAGATCATGTTGTAGAACTCGGACTTTGCGCCCACATCGATTCCCTTGGTCGGCTCATCTAAGATCAGCACCTTGGGCTTTGTGGTCAGCCAGCGCTACGATACACTTCTGCTGGTTGCCGCCCGAAAGCTCGACAATCTTCTTGTCCGGGGACGGCGTCTTGATCCGAAGTCTTCAATGCCCTGTTTCGCAATCTGATCCTCCTTCTTGGTATCCACCACGCCGAACCGGTTGGAGTTGGCATCCAGCATGGATATGTTGATGTTGTCCCTCACGCTTAGGTTGGCCAGGATTCCCCTGCATTTTCCGGTCCTCCGGCACCAGCACGATGCCGTTGTCCATGGCTTCCTTGGGCGAGTGGTTGACAATCTTCTTTCCTTCCAGCCATACCTCGCCGCTCTTCATCCGATCCGCGCCGATGATGGCCCGCATGACCTCGGTCCGCCCGGCTCCCACCAGGCCGGAGAACCCCAGCACCTCGCCCTTTCTCAGGATGAAGGAGGTGGGCTTCACGTAGTCCGAGGACACGTTTTTCACCTCAAGAGCACCTCGCCGATCTCCTTGTCTCGGTCCAGATTCTTGTAGATATCCCCAGATCACGCCCCACCATCATCTTGATCATCTGGCTCTCCGGCACCTGTCCCGTGACCACCGTGTCCACATAGCGGCCGTGAAGATGGCTACCTTGTCCGTAATCTGCTGAACTCGTTCATGCGGTGGGACACGTAGATAATGATCTTGCCCTCGTCCTTCAGCTTCTGGATGATGTTAAAACAAGCTCTCAATCTCGAATCGCTGAAGGGCTTGCCGTGGGCTCGTCAAAGCAGATCACCTTCAGATTTTTCACGGCTGTATGCCTTCATGATCTCCACCATCTGTTGATAGGCGATGCTCAGATCCTTTACCTTGACGTCCGGTTCAATGGGAAGCCCGAAATCCCTCAATGATCCGCTTCGCCATCTCGTTGGCCTTCCGGGTGTTGATCACGCCGAAGCGGTTCACCGGCATACGTCCCAGGTAAATATTCTCGGCCACGGTCAGCTCCATGAGGATCTGCCTGCCCCTGGTAGATCACGCTGATGCCCTCCTCGATGGCCCTCGTGGGGCGTCCTTGAAATGCTTCCGCACTCCGTTGATCAGGTATTCCCCCCTCGTCCGGCTGGTAATCTCCGTTGAGTACCTTGAGCAGGGTGGATTTTCCTGCCCATTCTCCCCCGAGGAACGCCAGCACTTCGCCGCTGTACGCTTTAAAACAGATGTTGTCAAGCGCTTTTGACGCCCGGAAAATACTTTGATATGTTTTTGAATTCAATATATTTCCCATGGATACTCTCCTCCTTTGCTTCTCACTCGCTCACTGCCTCAAGCCCGGCTTCCCGCCACATTCTCCGGTACTCCCGGGGTCATCCCACACGCTGTTTAAAAATCCGGCAGAAATACTGAGAACTGTTAAACCCCGCCATCAACGCCACATCCGTAATGGAGTGGGACGGCTCACACAACAGCTCCTTTGCCTTTCCGATCCGCAGGATGGTGATGTACTCGTTGCAGTTCATTCCCATCTGTTGCAGAAAATACTTGCGCACGTAGCGGGAACTCACCCCCGAACCGCCGGGAGAGCGCCTCGATATTCAACTCTCCTTCAGGTTCTCATTGATGTAGCGGATCAAACGCCCCACATTATCGCTGCCTGCCGCCGGCTCTCACGCTTTGCCCGTCAATGTAGTAGGAAAGCCCTGCGTAGAGCTGTGCCATAGCAAAAATCCATCTGTGCCATGGCATAGCCGTCCTCCCCTCCGCAGACAGTTTCAAGCAGCAGATATTTTCAGGCGATTCACCGGTTCGCAGTTTCCAATCCGGTAATAGGGCGTCCGGTTCTCCAAAAACAGATCCTTGCTGGCGCCATGCTGATAAAAATACCGTCATCTCCACCTGGGTAATCTTACAGGTCCTCTGGGAATCCACGATAAAGCAGTGGGCGCATGGGGAGTTGACAATGATACAGATTCGAGCGAACGCGGCACGTAATCCTCGCCGATTCCCATGA
>VOFH01003915.1_pt1 | contig 10621 bp, 18 predicted proteins | sample 5384091 | NCBI WGS metagenome assembly VOFH01 (sample SAMN12384727, study PRJNA508395) | human gut metagenome | isolation source: healthy gut G | host: Homo sapiens
ATGCGCGGACTATCGATTTGTTATGATACCTGCCCCATAATTGCAATAAACAACAGGGATTTTGAACGGAGCTAAGTGATTCTCCTGATTCCCGTAGTTGGCACATCTTGTCCGCAGGTCCTCTTCTCTATGTAGAATTGATTTTGACGAAAGGAACGACAGAAGAAAGAGAGAAGATTTGTGACAACATTGCCGCTGCAGCTCTCTTGCCCAAAAAACCATTCTGAAATTGCAAAAGATTTTGCAAAATACGACGAATAATGGTCATCCGTGAGTTGCAGGCAGTTGGGGACAAGTTCGGTGTAAAGCTCCGTAGTCGTTCTTCTCGACGTTTGTATGAACTTGGCTCTATTCGAGTATTGTATATCAAGATATATAAAATATAATGACGAATTTGGGGCGCAATCGTGAGCTTATCGGCAGAGTCGCGGGGGAAAAACATCCCTGTTCATTTCATGAGGCATGTGAATCAGCAAGGGTTATCTCTTCCCAAGGGCGATCCTGAATGCTCGCTGAAGCAGAAACTGACTTATGGTGAAATGTGCAAGACGCTTAACGTGAACAGTACTACTTTACATCAGTAATATAGAACAGGCGGTGATGTTTACATGAAAACAGTCTATGTAATTGATGCCGTGCTCTTATAAACGCTGCGAAACTATAATATGGCAAAAATCCTTTGCCCATATGGGAGGCCCTTGACGTGAGTCAACGTGGAAACTGATTTCCAGCGTTTAAAGGATTATGGACGAGCTGAAAGACGATGGCCTGCAATCTTGGGCAAGCAGCGTAAAAAAAGTGCTTGTTCGCTTAAACAAAGGAGATACAGGAAAAAACTGTAGAAGTATTTCGTTCCCGACGCTGATAAAGATACGCAGTACTGGAAATTCTAATGCTGATCCATTTTCTTATGCTACTGCTGCTCACCGCAAGGCGGAATTATCGTTACCGACGAAAAGCTCCAGGGATACCAGACCAGGATTATAAAATCTAATGTATGCCCATATTGCGGATGCCCGCCTCGGCCATGCGCTGTTGAATAAGGGCCTGCTCCTCCTCGGACACCATCACATGGAGATGGATCGGGCGGCGGCGTTTCTTTGTCATCGTTCCTCCCGTTCCCGGCTCCGGCGCTTGTGGGGCGGTTCCTTAACCTTATCCAGCTCCTTTTCCTCCGGGGGCGGGGCCTGGTTATTGAGAACACCGTCCAGCATATTGTAATTGTGCTCGGTGGCGATCTCCGCACTTTTCATCGGGTTATATCTTTCTTCCATACAAATTAGCACTCGCAATCCAGCGGCAGGCAGCCGCAGTCCCGGTCATAGTTGGCACACCATTTTGATACCAGCCTGCGGATTGCCGTTTTTTCTGTCCGGGTCAGTTCTCGGCCCACAGCATCACCTCCCGTTGCCCGGTGGTTTGAGTTGCTCCCGGTAGCAGAACACGCAGCCGATCCCGCGCCAGTAAGGGCAGCCGTCACAACGGGAGCCCTTCGGCGGCAGGCTGGGCGGCACACCCTTAAAGTAGCTTTTTTCTTTCATAAATCCCTCATAGGGGTTGTTGGTAAATCTCATTCATTATCCTCGCTTTCGGTATCGTCCTCGTCCCAAGGCGGCCCATCGTCCTCGGAATCGTCATAATCAGCCAGTTCCTCACTGTAATCCTCTTCGGGTACAGCAGCTTTTTCGTGCTTCGGGCGGTAAATTTTCAAGTACCAGCCTGCACCGCCACCCAGAACAGCCACAGCCAAAATCAGCAGAAGTGTCCCGGTATTACTTTTTTGCTGGGGTTCGGGTTCCGGCTCCTCCACAGGTTCTGTCACCGGAGCGGGTTCGGGAGCTGTGCCAGCACACTCGGTCATGTTGACCGCGCAGACTTCGCAATCCGTATGGATGGCTCCGGGCGCACATTTTTCTGTGCAGGAGCAGGCCGGAAGCTCTCCGCCAGCGGCCTCCAGTGCCGCCAGCAGATCGGCTTCATCCACCATGTTCAGAAAGTAGGTGTGATACTGTTCGCCATCCTCATCCACAGGCTTGTCATAGTCAATGACAATGTAAAAGGTGTTGCCGCCGCTGGTTTCCACCGTGATGAACTGTTTGTTGGTTGCAGCATCATAGAGCAGATCGCGGGTCACAAGGTTTCCATCCTCCGAAAAGCCCTCGCCCGGGGTAATGGTAGGTGCAGGCTCCGGGGCCGGAGTTTCTTCCACAACAGGCGGTTTCTCATTCCCACTGTCCGAATAGGCGTAGGCTGGAATCGCAGAGCCGCATAAAAGAACGGCGGAGCAAAGCCCCGCCGCCAACATACGAAAGTGTTTCATATTCAGTTTTCCTCCTTCTTTTCTTCTTCGGACTTCGGGACACTTTGTCCCAAAGTACCTCCGTCCTTCAGCTTTTCAAACAGCAGCGGGAGCTCCGTAAGGGAAATGCTCATGCCGCGCACAATGTCCACGATTTCGCTGTTTTCCGCCTCCAGCTTTTTCTGCTCCAGCTCCTTGAGCCGGGCCTGCTGTTCACTGATTTTGGCCTTGACCTTATCAATCTCGGCCTGAATTTTCATGCTTTTGGTAGTTGCCATTTCAAAACCTCCTGTCACGGTAAACGCCCGTAGGCGTAAAAATGAGATTGCCAGTAGCTTGTATTCAAATTTGTGTAGCCGATGGGATCTCCGCAATGCAGCATTTTTCCGTCACCGACATAAATCCCGCAATGGCTCACGCCCGGCGTGTCATAGGTGCCTTTGAAGAACACCAGATCACCGGGTTTGGGAGAGCTGGTCGGCGTACAGATGTTATAGAGCCCCTGGGCGCCCAGCCTGCCCACATTCCAGCCGGAGTGATTGATAACCCACGAAACGTACCCCGAGCAATCAAAGGAAGTGGCGGGAGAACTGCCGCCCCACACATAGGGATAGCCGATGTATTCCTGCGCTTCGGCAAGCATCGCGGCAAAGGTTTCATCGTCCAGATATTCTCCGGGCACTTCGTAATCACCGGGTTTCCCGGTAATGTACTTGTTCACATAGGGAGAATCCGGGAACAGATCGGGGCGGTTTCCCAGCGTTGCCATATAGATGGCATATCGGGAAAGCTGATCCTCGCTCATGACATATACGGGCACATGGGATAAATCAAAATTTTCCAACGTGACCGTACAGATGTAATAATCGTAAGGCACCTGATAGATGTCCGTATGGGAGTTGCCGTCCTCGTCCGTCCATGTGTCGGTTTCTGTGCGATACCGGGTTTCCACCACCACATCCTCCGTGAGAATGTACTGGCGGTCAAACAGCATTTGCAGCGTTCCCTGTACTTCGCCTATTGTCCATTGCCCCTCATGGAGCGCACACAAAAGAGAAAGCAGCACATAGGGATCATGTTCGATTTCGTCCAGATCGAAGTGGTATTCGTCATAGTCATGGGTGCTTTCATAGGTGTCCAGATAATGCTGTAAATCATCTTCCAGCGCACAATAGGCGGCTTCGGCGGCCAGCATATCACGATCCTCGCAAGGATAGGTGCTGGCTCCTAATGCACCGGCCCCAGCGTTCCCCAGCATAAGCATAGTAGAGGAACAGGACTGCATAGCAAACAGGAGTAACACACAGAGCACCGCAATCACGGCACCTGCAGGATGACTTTTGACAAATTCCACTGCCCGGGCAGTCAGGCGTTCTGTGGCTGTGGCAGTTTTCCTCGCCGCAGCCGCGCTCTGCTTTGCAGCCTCCTTTGCCTGCTTGCGGTATTGCCTGCGGAGCCGTTGCTTCTGCCAGTAGCGGGTAAGGGCATTTTTCGTCAGCTCCGGGTGCTCCTGTGCGGCGGTGTGAAAATGGTAGTCCGCCGTGTACTTGGTATAGCGGGCCTCGGCCTTGCGTACCACTTTTGCCGGATGTTCCCGGACTTTACGGCGCACAAAGCGAGAGCCATGCCGTAGCGCGGTTTCTCCCACAAGCTCAGAACGGTGTGCGCCCTCCGTGCCGACATTTTCCTGTTCCACTTCAAAAATCTTGCCATGCACGAAGCTGTGAACGGAACCGCTGGCAACACGGCCTATGCGTTTTACCGGGCCGGGCTTTTTCGGCGGCTTTTGTTTTGCCAGCTTCTCCCGGGCCTGTTCCAGCTTTTCGCCTTGGGACTCCATACGGAGCTTTGCTGCCGCAGCCTGTTCTTGCTGGCTCTTTTTGCGGAACTTGGACTTTGGGACACTTTGTCCCGAAGTGTCGGAAGCCTCCGGCCCGGACTGCTCCTCGTCAGGGGCGTGGGCGGTCTGCGACCAAGCCTCCTCCTTGGCCTTATTCGTTTTTCGTTTCATTCTTCATATCCTCCGGGCGGGTAGTCAGCAGGTCATAGATTTCTCCGCGAGGGAACCGATCCACAAACGGGATGGTCACATTTCCATAGAACAACAGACCCTCGCCGGAATTGCTGTGTGTGATATAGGAAAGCTGGTGCTCGGAAATACCGAGCTGTTTTGCCAGAATGGTACGGTCACTCTGCGCCTGCGAAAGCAGGATCATAAAATCCGTGTTATCCAGAATGTTCTCGATTTTACGGCTTGCCAAAAGGTCTTTGACGTTCTGCGTCAAAGCAGACGGCACACATCCTTTTTACGCAGCATTTTCCAGACCGCTACAAAGTAGCTGGCCGTCAGCGGATCACGGAGCAGAATGTGAAACTCGTCAAAGTAGCACCAAGTTGCCGCGCCCTCGTGGAAGTTCTGATCCACCGCCTGCGAAACAAACTCATTTGTGATGTGCATTGCAATCTTTCTAAGGTTTTCGCCCATGTTTTTCAGAACGATGCACACCACATGGCTGTCCGTCTTGACGTTGGTAGGATGGTTAAAGAGATTGAGGGAGCCTGTGCAATAAAGCTCTAAGGCAGTTGCCACGCGCCGGGCTTCGGGCTCCGGCTGGCGTAAGAGCTCTTCGTACAAATCCTGCAACAGCGGTGTTTTTGCGGTTTCCAGTCCGAGCGCCTGCTCCCGATACACCAAACGCACACAGCGGTCAATGACCGTCTTTTCAATGGGCTGCAAGCCTTCCTTGCCGCCGACCACCAGCTCGCACAGGGACAAAAGAAAATCCGCCTTCATGGAAAGCGGGCTTTCTCCGGCAGCCATATTGAGCTCCACATCCATCGGATTGAGATGGTGCGGGCTGTCCGGGGCAATCTCGATCACCTGGCCGCCCAGCCTTCGCACCAGCGGCGCGTATTCGCCCATCGGGTCAACCACGATGATCCGATCCTGCGGGATGGTGAGAAACACATTCAAAGAGCTCGCGCTTTGCGGCAAAGCTCTTTCCGGAGCCCGTAGAGCCCAAGTACATCCCGTTTGCCGATTTCAGCTTTTTGCGGTCAGCCATGATGACATTGTGAGAAAGTGCGTTCATGCCATAGTAGAGGGCCTGTCCAGCCATGCGGAGCTCCCTTGTCATAAAGGGGATAAAAATGGCTGTGGAGCTGGTTGTCATACCGCGCTGGATTTCTACCTCGTTGTAACCAAGGGCCAGCGAGGAAACAAAGCCCTGTTCCTGTTGCCAGTCCAGACGGCGCAGAGCGCAGTTGTATTTCTGCGCGATGCCGCCCACGGTAAACACATCGTTTTCCAGCCGCTGGCGATTAGGAGCAAGGTTTACCACCGTAAAGGTCAGCAGAAACATTCGCTCATTGCGGGATTGCAAATCAGCCAGAAGTTCCGCTGCGTCCTTGCTGAATGTAATCAGGTCAGGGGGAAGAATGTCCGGGTCATAGCCGGAGCGCACAGCCTTTCTCTGTTCCTCCACTTTCATTTTTCCGATGTCCGAGATTTTCCCCTTGATGGTCTTAATTGCCTTGAGCTGATCCACGGTCTGAATGTGCATGGTCACGGTCATTTCCGCATCCAGCTCCAAGATTTCCGCCAGCAGCTTATCCGAAAGCTCCGATGCCATAATCTGTAAGTAGGACACCGCGCCCCAATACTGGCCGATCCGAAATGTCGGGACTGCCGAAAGTCGAAGCTGTCCGGGGCAATAAAGTCTTTTGTGCCGAGCCCGGTCTGTGGGATGTCTTTCCACGAAAAGCGGAACGCCTCACGGCTCCCCGGGTGCATCTGGCTATGAAGCAGCGCAAGGCGGGCCCGCCCGTCCATCGGCTCCGAGGAAACGCCCAGTCGCTTAAAGTTTCCCATGACATCGGCCTCCACACGCTCCAGACGAGGCCGTGCCTCCGCAATCCCTCGGCGGGTATGCCAAAGGTGATGTATTTTGAGCGTTCAATACCGTTATTGCTTTTGGCAATCTGATTTTTCAGCATCCCGGTAAACTCGTCCCGGACGCTGTTATAGTTGTCATCCGCCGGGGGATATTGACCTGATAGCGGCTGCGGGAATGAGAACGGCGGTTGATAAAGGAAAGCTGGAACGGCAGCGAACTGTCAAAGTAGTTGAGAAATGAGCTCCATCCGCTGAATATGGCGGTCTGATCCTCGGTGGATGCCACGGAGTAATTGATGTCCTCATATTCCACGGTTTTTGTATAGAGCCCGCCCGGGAGCTTGCACACACCGTCCGGGTGCATGGACAGATACGGGATTGTCTGCTGAGCAGACAGGGTCGCCCGGCCTTTACCCCTTGGCGGCGGCTCCGTTTTTCTTCTTTGTGTTTTTCAATCACATCCTCCTTTCCAGCGCCCAGCCCGGCAAAGGGCGCATAAATGTTTTCGGTTCTGGTAGGCCCTGATCCCCGGCCTTAGAAACTTGGCCCGGATGATGTTTCGCACAACCTTTTCAAAGGGCAAGCCGTCCTTTTTCATACATCGCCAGCAGGAACGCCGGGAGCATAATTCCCAGCATGAGAAACATCGCCCCGGTATTGCCGAGGGTGCCACGGGTCAGCAGATAGGCCGGAATCCCCACCGCGCCCGCGCTGCCGAAGCAGACAAGCTGGCGTTTGGTGAGGTTGAAAGCCATCTTTGTTTTGATTTTGGATAAATCGTTTGGTACGTTTACATAGGGCATAGATCACACTCCTTTCTGCACTTCGGGACAATGTGTCCCAAAGTCCGGGATGGTTGGTGTTACTTCATTCCCCCATACAGCCCAACCGGGCGGGGTCTGTCTGGCAAAGAGCTCCACGCGGGGCAGATCGCCCATCAGGGAAAGAATTTTGTCGCGGGCCTCGTCCGGCTTTTTTGCTGTGGGCCTCAATCGGGGAAACGATAAATTGATGGATGTTGGCAGCCTGCCGCTTTGGGTGGCCCTTGGTTGCCAGCAGGCAGAGAAGCACGGGCGTACCTGCGCCCGCCCTTCAGCTAACTGCCGGGCAATCGTCTTTGCGTCATCCCTTCCGCCCAGCAATTCCCGCTTTTGCAAACGGCCTCTGTTTCCGCCATAAAGCAACATCCGTTCGTTAAAGTCCTCCGGCGCTTTTCCGTACCACAGGCGCGCGTCCTGTCGGGCCCATATCTCTCGGCATATAACACCCCTTTCCTTAATGCGCTCCAAAGATGCTTTTTGAAATTGTCCCGGTTTTGAACAACAGCAAAGCAAAGCAAACCGTATAGCCCACGGCCCCCATATTGCGCCGGGATGGGATCCACCGCCTGGCGATCCCGTGAATGAGCACCGCCATAGTTGACGCTGGCAAAGCCGATGAGCTTGCCCTGGGCTCGATGGCGAACCGTGACTGCGATGACCCTGCCCCATCCTCCAAATTGCGTCCGTCTGGACAGGGTAACCGGATGGGCGTCCACTGTCACGCATATATATTTAGCATACGGCCAGTAAATCCGCGATATTCGGCGGTCATGGAACAGCCGATAAAGATCGACTGGACACAGGCCTCCGGCACTCGCCATTGTGTCGGATAGGTCGGGCGTTAGGCTTCGGGCAAGTCAATTTTGCCGACAAAGCTGTAATAAATCTCAATGTCCTGCCTGCGGGTGCCGTTCTCGTCATAGCTGCACTCATGCACGACGATTTTATCAATCATTTCCCGCAAGAGGGTGGGGGTAAGTTCTTCAAAAGCAAGGTGCTTTCGGACAATACCCATGAATTTCTCCGCGTTAACGGTGGCCGCCTGCGACTTGTCCAGTTCCGCCTGCAAATGCGGCGGTGCGGTCTTTCAGTTCCCGCTGCTCCTGCTCATAGTCTGCCGACAGTTCCATGAAACGCTCGTCGCTGATTTTGCCGTTCACATTGTCCTCATACAGCCGCTTGATAATGCGGCTCACTTCGGCAATCCGCTCCTGCGCCTGTTCAAGCTGCTTGGTGGCTGCGGCGGTCTTTCTCTTGCCGCCGATTTCGTTCTGCTGGATCAGCAGCTTTACAAAGCGGCTCTCATGCCTGGCGGCATACTCCGTTACTTGCCGGAGATTGGAGAGGACACCGGCGGTCAACAGGTCGGTGCGGATAAAGTGCGCCGTACAGTCGCGGGTGCGCTTCTTGTAGCTGCCGCAGATGTAACAGTCCTGCTTGCGGTTCTTGTTCTGATACCGCTGCTGGTACATCACATGGCCGCAGTCGGCGCAGAACAGCATACCGGAGAACAGCCCCACTTCATCATAGCGGTTCGGGCGTTTGCGCTGCTTGCGTAATTCCTGCACCGCTCCCATGTTTCCCGGTCTATGATAGGTTCATGGTGGTTCTCAAAATGGCCTGCTTCTCGATGGGGTTCTCTATGCTGTGCTTGACCTTATAAGAAGGTTTTTCCGTTTTGAAGTTCACCAGACAGCCGGTGTACTCCGGTTTTCGAGGATATGAACGACGGTGTTGGTCGCCCATTTGCACTCATAGCCGGGGGTGATAGCGGCGGGTGCTGCCTGTCCGCTGATATTCCAGCGTCCCCGGCGTGGGGATTTGCTGTTCCGTCAGCATACGGGCAATCTTGGTTGGGCCGTTCCCGGCAAGGCAAAGCTGGTAAATCTGTCGCACCACCGGGGCAGCTTCCTCGTCAATGATATAGTTTTCGTCCTCGTCCATCACATAGCCGTAAACCGGCTTGCTGGTAACAGGCTTGCCGCTCATGCCTTTTGACCGTTTTACTGCCTTTGATTTTCTTGCTCGTATCTCTCACCCGCCATTCGTTAAATAAGTTGCGCAGCGGGGTAAAATCGTTGTCCATGCCGCCGTTGGCACTGTCCACATTATCGTTGACAGCGATAAAACGCACACCCTTTTGAGGGAACAGCATTTCCGTGTAAAACCCTACCTGCAAGTAGTTTCGCCCTAACCGGCTCATGTCCTTGACGATGACCGTTACCCACTTTCCCGGCTTCAATGTCCGCAAGCATGGCTTGAAATCCGGGCCGCTGGAAGTTCGCGCCGGAAAAACCGTCGTCGGTGTACCAGCGCAGATTGGTAAAGCCGTTCTGTTTTGCGTAGGTTTCGAGTATCCTTTTTGGTTCGATATGGAATTACTCTCGCCTTGCAATTCATCCTCATGGGACAATCTCGGATAAGCGGCGGTAATGAGGTTTTGGGTGGCTTGTCTTAACATAAAATCCTCCGTTTCCGACAGCCAGCCGGTGGTGTCACTCCGGGTGCTGATTCTTAGCGTGAGGTTGGTCGTCACAATCAGCGGCTTCCTGCTCCGCCAGCGGCTGTCAATCACATTGTAAGACCTGTTCCAGACCGGCCATTCTGTGCCACGCTCCATTTCAAAATCGTCAATGATGAGCGAGGGGAAGCTGAGGCGGGAAATATATTCTGCCCGCAAAGCTGGCAAGGTCGTTGTATTGCTGAAGTTTGTCATGCACACCGGACTTCCCTGCTCCATGAGGCGTTTGCAATGCCGGCAAAATAGCTTTTCCCCAGTGCCTACCCTGCCCCACAAGAGCAGCCCGTAGTTCCGTCCTTTATCTGTTTCCCAGCGTGCCACATATCCGGCGGCGTTTCTTCATCTGCGGGCAGCTGCCGTTATCGTTGGCAAATGTCAGTCCTGCATGGTCTTGTCTGTAAGCCCCTCCGCGTTTCAGCCGTTCCACCGTTTCAAGGTGGCTGCGCCGCTTCTGGCGGCTTCCCGTTCCGCCACGGGCTGCCCGCTGGCAGTCGCACTCTGACGGGTGGCGGTCACGCCTGAAAAAGGTCTTGCCCTCCGGGAAATAGGCTTCTTTGCTTTCCGGCATTTGCCGCAGTGTAGCAGCCTCCGTCGCTGGTGTAATCACTCCGGCCCGGCTGTGGTGTGTCGGTCATAGGCAGTATGGTGTTGTGGATTGTGTATCGAAGTCATAGGCTTTCTCCCTCCTTTGGAATGAATAGTCCGGCATGCCTTCTCTTTGGCTTCTCTTTGTAGCGTCCTCTGCGCCCACTTGTAAACTCTGAGCTGCATGGCTCTGGTACTGCTCCCAGGATGGAAGCTTGCTGTGGCAGGAAAGGCGGTCAAGGTAGTACTCCCCACTTGCCGGGGGAAGTCCTGTTCCAGCTCCAAAAGTTCTGTGTCAGAAAGAAAGTACATTTTTATAGCTGCCATAGCAACGGCGGGGGCTGCCCCTCACACTCGCTCCCTTTTGCTTTGGCTCTCTAATGGGTTGTTTATATTAGTTTGGTTAGGGGACGGTTTTCCGACCGTCAAGGTCAGTTTTCCGGCTGTCATGTTGGTCGGTTTCGCCCATGCGAGGCGGTTTTCCGTCAACAATACGTAAC